>VIDP01547573.1_pt1 | contig 59687 bp, 45 predicted proteins | sample 5025131 | NCBI WGS metagenome assembly VIDP01 (sample SAMN11853144, study PRJNA449069) | gut metagenome | isolation source: stool from male vole | host: Microtus ochrogaster | place: USA:Florida | collected 2017
GCCACGACCCATACCATCACAAAAGCGAGCACGCCGTAAAAGATATTGATAGTGCCCGACTCCTTCATCAGCCGATAAAGGTAGTAGAGCAGCGACGCGACTATCAATATATCGAATATGTCCTTTATACCGAATTGGAGCATTGTTTGATGGGGCTAATAAAGCAATTTAATCGTTTGGACGGCCGGGGTCACGTCGTGCACACGCAATATGGCCGCGCCATTGAGCAGGGCAACCGTATCGAGGGCTATCGTCCCGGCAAGTGACTCCTCGGGGGAGATAGAGAGCTTTTTGAAAATCATCGACTTGCGCGACAATCCGGCAAGTATCGGGCAACCGAGCGCATGAAGCAAACCGAGGTCGCGGAGTATGGCATGGTTTTGCTCAAGTGTCTTTCCGAAACCAAATCCAGGATCGATCACCACGTCGTTAACTCCGGCGAGTGTCAGCCTTGTCAGCCGTTGTTGCAGCCACTGCACCATTGCCGCGGCGCTATCATCCGGCTCAATGCCCTTCATGTCAAACGACGCCGTCAAAATGTACGGAACATTTAATCGGACAACGGTTGTGAACATCTCCTCTTCGGCATAGTCGGTTGCGTCCAATCCGCTAATATCGTTGATAATATCCGCTCCGGCGTGAATGGCTTCCTTTGCCACCGCGGCCCTATACGTGTCAACCGATATTATCGTATCTGGTAGTGCTTTGCGCAATAAGCTGATTGCGGGAACTACGCGGGCAAGCTCTTCGTCGGCTGTCGGGGCTTCAAAACCTGGCCGGGTAGAGCAGCCGCCCACATCAATAATCTCAGCTCCGTCGGCCACCATTGCCGAGGCCCTGTCGATAAGATCGGTTGCCTCGACGCGCGACCGACTGAAAAACGAATCGGGCGTGACGTTGATAATACCCATCGCAACAGGATGAGTAAATTCCTTCAGCACCCCGCGGATGTTTAACGAATATGGTTTAAAGCCGTTCATTTCACCGCAAATTTAGCAATTATATCTCGCATTGCAAAAAAATACTCATTTTTGGCATTTTTAAGAATACGAGCGGCAATGAGTGGAAACTTTTGCGTAATTTCGCGATATGAACGTGAAAATCGACAACAGTTGGCGCGAGCAGCTCGCGGCGGAGTGGTGTGAGCCTTATTTCAAGGCTCTAACCGACTTCGTAAGGCAAGAATATTCCACCAAACCCGTATATCCCCCCGCTGGGAAAATTTTCGCTGCGTTCGACGCCTGTCCGTTCGACAAGGTGAAGGTCGTAATCGTAGGCCAAGACCCCTACCACGGGCCCGGGCAAGCCAATGGAATGTGCTTCTCTGTCGCCGACGGTGTTCCTTTCCCCCCTTCGTTAGTCAACATTTTCAAGGAGGTGTCAACCGAAACGGGCACCCCAATCCCCTCGTCGGGCGACCTCTCACGCTGGGCTTCGCAGGGTGTGCTTCTGCTCAACTCTGTGCTGACGGTCGAGGCTTCGCGTCCGGGGTCGCACGCCAACCGCGGCTGGGAGCGTTTCACCGACGCCGTAATCGCTCGTCTCAACCAGGGGCGCGACAATCTCGTTTTTCTTCTCTGGGGCAGTTATGCGATTAACAAAGGCAAATTAATTGACCGCAACCGCCATTGCGTGCTCACTTCCCCGCATCCCTCTCCCCTCTCGGCCTACCGGGGATTCTTCGACAACCATCATTTCACCTACGCCAACACCTACCTCACAAATCATCACCTCACCCCTATCGAATGGTAACGGCAAGCGGCATTTTACCTTTATAACAATGAGAATAAAATTGTTAGCGATTTTTTGGTTGGTATGCGCCTCGGTAGTCCGCGCTCTGCCGATCGACACCATGACCGGGATTCTCGACGAGAAGTTCCGCTCGCTGCTCGTGCGCGTCGAGGGTTCCCCGTTAGCACCGCCGATTATCACGCTGAATACCGACGACCGAATAATCGTGTCGTTCGACGAGCTTGCCGACGACAATTCTTATCTCCGCTATCAGCTTGTGCACTGTAATGCCAACTGGCAGCCATCGGGACTTGTCGAAAGCGAATACATTGAGGGGATCAATATGGGGAGCATCGACCATTGGGACTACTCGCGAATGAGCGTGGTCAATTATATACATTACGAAATAGCGCTCCCCAACCCCGATATGCGCTTCACTGTTTCGGGCAATTACCTGCTTCAGGTTTACAACGAGGACAATCCCGACAAAATTTTGCTTCAGGCAAGATTCATGGTTTCGGAGGCCACTGCGCCGGTCAGCGGCGACGTGCTTTCGGTCACCGACATAGATTACAACGATTCGCATCAACAGGTTTCGGTTATCGTCGACACGGCTAACGCACAGGTCGAGGACACATTCAACGACCTTATGGTCTACGTGAGCCAGAATGGCCGCTACGACAACGAAGTGATGGTGCGACAGCCATTGCGGCTTTCGGGCAAGAGGGCGATTTACGAGCATCTGCGCCCGCTTATATTTGACGGAGGGAATGAATACCGACGAATGGAGACCGTCTCTAAAACCTATCCAGGCATGGGCGTGGAGTCGGTTGAATATTTCGACCCCTATTATCATGCCACCCTCCGCACCGACTTCCCCCGCTATGAAAACCGCTATGACTACGACCAGACCCAGCACGGACGATTCTTCATACGTGAGTACAACTCCGACCGCTCCGACATCGAAGCAGACTACATGGTCACGCATTTCTCTCTCGAAATGCCCGAAATACCCGGAGCGATGGTGTTTATCGACGGTGATCTTACCGGACGTCGCTTCGACCCCTCGTCGATAATGGCCTACAATAGATCTACAGGCAGATACGAGAAGACATTGCTGCTGAAACAGGGGGCCTACAACTATCAGTATCTCGTCGTGAGGCCCGGCGATAAGGCAGGCTCAACCGCTCCTATCGAGGGAAATTTCCACCAGACGGGCAACGAATATACCGTCAAGGTCTACCACCGTCGCCGAGGAGAGCGTTACGACCGGCTAATCGGCGCGACCACCCTATTCTTTAGATAAGAAAGTAGGGTATCTTTATTTGTTTAAACAAAATTAATAATGGAAACTGTTATGCTCGAAATACAAAACGTACTCGTCACGCTCGACCTCGCCGAGCAATTCTTTTGCTGCGACCTTGACGCCTGTAAAGGCGCTTGCTGCATCGAAGGCGACGCGGGCGCTCCCATTACGCCCGACGAACAAAAGGAAATCGAGAGAGTACTCCCTGAAATTGTTGACGACATGATTCCGGCAGGGCGCCGCGAGGTTGAAGCCAACGGCGTGGCATATATCGACGAGGAGGGAGACTTGGTCACTTCTATCGTCGAGGGAAAAAACTGCGCCTTCACTTGCTACGGCAAAGACGGGGTATGTCTATGCGCTATCGAGAAGGCCTGGAGAGAGGGGCGTGTCGACTTTATGAAGCCCGCCTCATGTCATCTCTACCCGCTTCGCATCACCGAATACCCCACTTTCACCGCCGTCAACTATCATCGCTGGAAAATCTGCAAGCCTGCCGAGAAACTCGGCCGCCGACTTGGTGTCAGACTATACCAATTTCTGAAAGAGCCGCTCATAAAACGCTTTGGCAAAGACTGGTACGACGAGCTTTCCCAGGCGTGCGAAGCATATCTCGAGCAGTACGGCGACCAATCTCCAAGACCGTAAAAACGCCAATCAGAAGCCACAAAATTAGCTTTTATTAACTTTTTTTTGCGAAAATTTATTGCTTTTCAATAAAAATTCGTAACTTTGCGGTGTCAAAAAAAACACATTAACCATTTTCATTAACCAGGAGGAAATAACAAAAATTCACTTAGTTTCAACTATCTTCTTCAAATCCTCCACAAATCAAAATCAAAATGAAAAAAGTTATTCTTATGGCAATTGTGGCTGTAATGTCTCTTACAGCAGCCGCTCAGAATTGGTATGCAGGTGGCAACGTCGGCTTCTGGCGTAACTCTACCGAAAACGAAACCGAATTCAACCTCCTTCCCGAAGTTGGCTATAACCTCAACTCAACCTGGGCTGTAGGCGCTACCGTAGGCTACACTCATAACTACAACGACGGCTTCTCAAGAAACCTCGGCAAAATCCAGCCCTATGCCCGCTATACCTATTTTGGCAACGAGAAGGTGAGCCTCTTCGTTGACGGTGGCATCGACCTCGGCTTCGGCGCTTCTAAATTCGGCGGCGAAAGCTCTGACACCGCTGTGACTTACGGCATCGGTATCAAGCCCGGTCTTTCTTACCACATCTCAAGCAAATTCTCTTTGGTAGCTCACCTCGGCTTCATCGGCTACCAAGGCGGCAACGACGCTTCGCACGCTGCCGATCAGGGTGGTATCAAATTCAACACCAACGACCTCACTTTCGGTTTCTACTATCACTTCTGATTTTAGCAGACACTGAAAAGATTTATCCTATACAAGCTCCCGGCCGCAAGTGGTCGGGAGCTTTCGTTTTTTCGGTCAAGAACGAGCACTGAAAAAAACAGCCGATTGTTGATTGCCCTTTGAGGGAAAATTCGTAACTTCGCGCCCGAAAACATAAGACCGTATGCAGAAAATAAGAAACGTAGCTATAATAGCCCACGTCGACCACGGCAAAACTACCCTCGTCGACAAAATGCTCCTCGCCGGCCACCTTTTCCGCGACAACCAAAACGCCGGTGAACTCATACTCGACAACAACGATCTGGAGCGTGAACGCGGCATAACAATCCTCTCAAAAAACGTTTCAATCAGCTATAAAGACTACAAGATAAACATTATCGACACTCCGGGCCACGCCGACTTCGGCGGCGAGGTGGAGCGCGTGCTCAACATGGCCGACGGCTGTCTGCTTCTCGTCGACGCCTTCGAAGGCCCGATGCCACAAACCCGCTTCGTGCTTCAGAAAGCCATTCAGATGGGCCTGAAACCGGTAGTCGTGATCAACAAGGTAGACAAGCCCAACTGCCGTCCCGACGAAGTTCAGGAGATGGTATTCGACCTGATGTTTAACCTCAACGCCACTGAGGAGCAGCTCGATTTCCCGACAATATACGGCTCGGCCAAAAACGGATGGATGAGCACCGACTGGCAGCAGCCTACCGACAATATCCTCCCCGTGCTCGACGCTATCATCGAGCATATTCCCGCGCCAGAGGAAATCGAAGGCGACTCTCAAATGCTTATCACTTCGCTCGACTTCTCCAACTACGTCGGCCGCATCGCCATAGGCCGTGTGCACCGCGGAGAGCTCCGCGAAGGCCAGGATATAGCGCTTTGCAAAAAAGACGGCTCAATAGTGAAGCAGCGCATTAAGGAGCTTCATACATTTGAGGGCATGGGGCGAAAGAAAGTGAAGTCGGTAAAGAGCGGAGATATTTGCGCTCTCGTCGGCATCGAAGGCTTTGAAATCGGCGACACCGTTGCCGACATCAATAATCCGGAGCCGCTTCCCCGCATTGCCATCGACGAGCCCACCATGTCGATGACGTTCACCATCAACGACTCTCCCTTCTTCGGACGCGACGGCAAATACGTGACTTCGCGCCACATAGGCGACCGTCTAACTCGCGAACTCGATCGCAATCTTGCCCTCCGCGTCACTAAAGCAGACAACGAGGATGTATGGACGGTGTTTGGCCGAGGGGTGCTTCACCTCTCCGTGCTTATCGAGACCATGCGCCGCGAGGGCTATGAGCTTCAGGTAGGCCAGCCGCAGGTTATCGTCAAGGAAATCGACGGGGTGAAATGCGAGCCTGTCGAAGCTCTCACCATCAACGTGACTGAGGAACACGCCTCGAAAATGATCGATATGGTGACACGCCGCAAAGGCGAACTCGTGAATATGCTTTCGCAAAACGACCGCGTTCATCTCGAATTCAACATTCCCTCGCGCGGCATCATCGGTCTTCGCAATAACGTGTTGACAGCATCGGCAGGCGAGGCTATCATGGCTCACCGCTTCCTTGAATATCAGCCCTGGAAAGGCGACATCGAGCGTCGCACCAACGGATCGCTCATCGCCATGGAAGCCGGAACGGCCTACGCCTACGCTATCGATAAGCTTCAGGACCGCGGTAAATTCTTCATCTTCCCGCAGGAGGAAGTCTACGCCGGGCAAGTGGTCGGCGAGAACGCGAAAGAGAAAGACATCGTGGTCAACGTCACCAAGTCGAAGAAACTAACCAATATGCGCGCTTCGGGTGCCGACGACAAAGCCCGCATCGTGCCCCCGGTGGTATTCAGCCTTGAGGAAGCCCTCGAATACATCAAAGAGGACGAATATGTTGAGGTGACTCCCAACCACATACGTCTGCGCAAGATTATCCTTGATGAGCTCGAACGTAAACGCGCCAATAAGAACTGATCCGCGCTACATAGAGATATAAGAGCCTGTCCCATAAAATCTGTTAACGCTGAGGCGGTCAGCCATTGAGCAGAGTTGTTCGGGTGATGAGGGAGAGTACTTGACGTACACGACCGAAGAGCACGGACGAATATGCCAATGGATGGCCGAGGCGACGTTAATTTGCATCGCCTGCGGAGCTTCTATATGAACATGTTGAAACGATACGGCTTGCGGCAGCTAAATATGCTTGAGCAGCATCATCATGAAGGCCATTTTCGTCATCGCCGTCGCCGTGGTGAGCAGCTGCTCGTAGCCGCGGCTTAACCCGCTTGTTGCCGTCTATGCCTGTCAGTGATTGAGGCAATCCGCTCTTGACGCTCTGGCTGTCGATCATCGCCGTCGTCGGGTTTCTGCGTTCATGTCCGTGTGAGCGTTTCCGCCTGTGGTGGAGCAGCCTCTTCAGCATTTTGTCAAACCAAGGAGATTCACTGATTCTTCGGAAACAATGATAGACGCTTTTCCACTTGCCGAAGGACGCCGGTAGCATCCACCATTGTCATCCGGTCTTCAAGATATATATTATTCCTTCTAAATGCCTAATGTTCAGCTTAATGTTCATTCTGGCGCAGAAAGATGAGAGCCAGCGCTTTTGTTTGGAGTTAAGTAGAGAGTAACGTTTCACATATCATTAACGCACTGAAGGAGCGAATATTACCTCAGCCTCGCATCTCTTGGGTGCTTTCGAAGCCGCCGCTCGGTCTCAATGCGACGGCATTGCTCCCTCCCGCCGCCTCCAAAAGCGCTCCAAGATATGCGAGCTCAGCCTTAACATATTTTATGGGACAGGCTCTAAGATAAGGGATGCCGAAAAGAGCATCCCTTATTTATTTGTCAATCGAAAGACACTATCGATCGCTGAGAAAATATTGACCTTTGTCGCGCGTGGCTTTTCCGTAGGCCACAGCATGAACAGGGCAAGCATTATAACAAGCGAGACACAATGCGCAATTCTCTCCCCAGCGCGGGCGATTGCCGTCCATAGAAATGTTAAGCATAGGGCAAACCTGAGCGCATTTGCCGCACGAAACGCAATCGCGCGTTGAATGAAACGGCTTAGGGCTCATGGCGAATCTGACGAACCAGGGATATACGATATTGCTTTTTATCCACGCGTATCGACCTCTGACCACGTCTACCCTGTCGTTATCTTCTGAAATACGACGCGCCAATTCTTCCACCCTCAGCCGGGATGCATTCAGTTTTTCTTCGGCGAGCGGCTTGGGGTCGACGTCGAAGCCCTTCATCAGCGTATATGTATTAGGCATAATGACCGTAGAGGCCGACCCGGCCTTCCACCCTCGCTTAAGAATAATCCTGCGCCACTGCCGATCGGCAAGCCCGGCATCGTCGCCGCATGTCAAAACCAGATGATGCGCGACCGAGTCTGCCCCCTTGATTTTAACGCGCTTAATGAAGTGGGCCACTGCCGGGGGCACTCCCCAACTATATACCGGAAACACCCACACGATTCTGCCATTAGCCGCCGGAGCGATATCGGCGTTGAGCATCACCTCGCCAAACAGTCTTATCACTGTATCGTCGCCGAGCAATCTGCCGAGCCGTGAAGCAACCGACGCGCTGTTGCCGCATCCAGAGAAATATAGTATCATCAGCGTATGGTTACCTGAGTGGCGCCAAAACCGTATTCGCGAAACGACGCATCGCAAACGTCATGGCCTTTATACCTGTAATTCAGTTCTTTGAGAAGAGCCTGACGGAGTACCCCCTCGCCTTTGCCATGAATGAACATTATCTTTTGGCCATGATTCTTCAGATTCTCATCCATCACACGGCGAAACTCGTCGATCTGAAGATTTATCATATCGGAGCGCGAAAGGCCATGGGTATTGTCGATAAGTTCATTGATATGAAGATCAACTTCGAGTATATCGTTTTTCTTCTCATGGCGCTTCTTTATGGGTCGCGCTATAGGGCGGCGGTCTATCGCTTTCTTACGGCGCATTTCGCTTTCAAGTGTTTTGGTGGCCACGCGCATCGGTGAATATGGTTTATCATCGGTCACGAGGTCGAAAGCGAGCACTGGCTCGTCGAAATATGGATTTTCACGGAAGCAATGCAGCTTGCAGAATTTTATGGTGTCGACTTTATGATGTATCGCTCCCGGGGCTTTCAGTTCAAACTCCTTATCGTCGGATTTGAAAGCGAAGTATTGAAAGGCGATATTTTCGAGTTCGTTAATGTTTTCGGCTCCGTACTGTCCGAGCGAAAGCATGATGTTAGGCTCAACGATGCCCTGGCGGCGGAGAGTCCACTCCTCGCTGTCGTCGCGACGAGTCGCGAACATGAAGCTGATGTAGTAGTTTGAGTCATTGACAAGCGTGGCCTCGAACGACGTGGTCGACAGTTTCTTTATATCAATCGGCTCAAACGCGAGCAACATATTGAGTTTATTTCCTGTCTCGGTTTCAATAACCGGCAGTTGTGGCTCTGGCTCCGATTGCTCTATTATGACCTCTTTCGAGGGGGGTATTGTCGAAGCCGCAGGCTTAGGCTGCTTTGACGACTGTGGTTTAGCCGGGCCCTGCACTACGACACATTCGCGCAGAAGCACCGGAACGTCAAATCCGTCCTCATCCTCCACGTGCGCGATATTGCCTTCGATGCGGGTGATAACGCCCCCGCCTACGCTATTTAAAAATCTTACTGTATCTCCTATATTTGCCATTTACTTATAAATTCTTGATTGGATTACAAAGTTACGATTTTTTTCGTAATTTTGTGATATGAACAGTAACCGACACTACAAAATACTCCTCATGGGGGATGCGAGCAACTACCACCGTTGCCTTGCCGACGGGCTGCGTCGTTTGGGCCATGACGTAACGGTGGCGTCGGCTGGATCGGGGTGGATGGACACTAAGCGTGACATCGACCTCTCCCGCCCCGCAAAGGGAAAACTCGGAGGCCTGCTGTTGTGGCTCAAATTCAAATGGCTATCGCGACGTCGCCTGTCGGGATATGATATTGTGTCGGTCAACGGTGTCTGCTACCTGCAGCTTAAGCCCTCGCGACTTATCAAAGCGTTTGAGACGTTGAAACGGGGCAATCGCCGCGTATTCATGTCGGTACTCGGAGCCGACCCTTACTACGTCGAGACCTGCCTCTCGCCCGACTATCTCAGATACAACGAATACATGGTCGGCGGGAAGCCCTCGCCGCTGCTGCTTTCCAAGCCCAACTTAGCAGCCGAATGGACATCTCCCCAGCTAAAAGAACTCGCCGAAAAGGTTTATCACGAATCGGAAGGCGCGATAACCTGCCTATACGAATACGACAAGGCATGCCGCCGGGTGCTACCCTCTGATAAAGTCGAGTATATCGGCATACCTATCGACACCGCGGCCATCACGTTCGAGCCTCTTGAAGACAACATCTCGAAGGTGAAATTCTTCCTTGGCCGCCACCGCGACCGCAAAGCCGAAAAAGGAACCGATATCTTTGAGAGGGTAATAAACCGCCTCGTCGCAGCCTATCCCGACAAAGCGGAGCTCGTGATTGTTGAAAACCGCCCCTACGATGAATATATCGAGTTGCTTTGCGACTCTCATGTTGTTGTCGATCAGCTTTATTCCTACACTCCCGCCACCAACGCTATGCTCGCTATGGCTATGGGAAAAGTAGTGATAAGCGGGGGCGAGCCTGAATACTACGAATTCATCGGCGAGAAGGAATTACGCCCTATCATAAATCCTGTTCCGGGCGACGAAGACGGCCTATACCGCCAATTGGAGTACCTCGTTCTTAACCCTCAAATACTGCCGGAATTAGGCCGACAAAGCCGCGAATTTGTTGTCAAGCACAACGACATAATGATTGTCGCCGAAAAGGCGTTGAGGTTTTGGAGCAAATTCATGAGCCCTGAGTGAGAGCGCGATTAACCGCGTCACGCAATCTCTGCGCCCAACCTTCCGATTCATAGTGCTTTACGTAGAAAACCGAAGTATCACAATTCTCTTCCGCAGCCTTAAGAATAATATTTGCCATCATCTCCGAGTCATTAATATCCACTACATAGATACCGCTGTTACCTTCAGCTAATTCGCGGAAAAATGGAGTGTCGCTAACTACCGTAGGACGCCCGAAAAACGTTGACAACGACACAACGCCGCTCTGAGTCGCTTTAACGTATGGATAGACCACAACCCTCGCTCTTATAAACAAGCTCCCTACCTCTGCGTCGGGAATATAACGGTTTATCCGTATTATTTTATCTGAAAACTCCGGGGGGATACTACTTGATAATTCTCCTTTTCCGGCGATAACCAACCGGTATTTATGCAATTTTGGCGAGTTTAAATAGCAATTTATAAGCCCTTCGACGCCTTTATAGGGCTCAATTTTACCAAAAAAGAGCAGATAATCGCCTAAATTTTCAATCTCAGGCGGCACTTTTTTGCCCTCTCGCACCGCATCGTCAACAAGCGAGGGAAAATCGATAAATTCAGCAAACACTTTGGGAGACAATTCTTTTAGTCTCTCGCACTGCCATCGGGCATGAGTGATTTTCGGCACATTGCTTCGCACTAACCTGCGCGTCGGGGCGACGTACCAGTATTTGTGGAAAATACGCTTTCTGACTCCTGAGGTTGAAAGCTTGTGTGGTTCCACATTATGAACAAAATAAACCGTAGGGAATTTTTTGGCGATTCGAGGCAAGAAAAAACTCAACGGAAGATCCATGGTCACCGACACAATGCCGTCTACCTTATTGTCTTCTATAATATCATGAATCCGCGCGATTACGCCAGATGGATTAAGCCCGAATTTTTTCCCTGCCAACCAACCCTTGGGCCTTACAAAGAAGTCAATGGAATCTTGCGGCAAGTAATCAAAATCCGACTTCTCCGCCGCGTCCTCCAATACCGCAATCAACTTGCATCCGTCGCCCCACAGCGCTCTGAGTATCGCATGGGTGTACGGACGCATCCAGTCGTAAGATATAGCGAGAAAAAGTATCCTGTTCATAAAAAAATAGCCGCAGATCATGAAATCCGCGGCTTAATGCGTTAGCAAAGGCGTTGATTATTCGCCGGGGATGATAGCTTCGCTGGGGCAAACTTCTGCGCATGAACCGCACTCGATGCAAGTGTCGGGATCGATGTGGTAGATATCGCCTTCAGAGATAGCCTCAACGGGGCAAACGGGCTGGCAGGTGCCGCAAGCAACGCATTTGTCGGTAATTACGTAAGCCATGATTGTAAAAGTTTTAGATAATTATACGTATAAGTTTTTTGCTTTTGCACGGCAAATTTAAGCGATTTCCGCCGTAAATACAAAATTTTCACTGCTTTTTTTATCGCCACTACCATAATGAGCTGCGTAGTGGTAATTTACGTGACGGATACTATTTTTTTGCTTGGTTTTAAGAAATGTTTCGTATCTTTACGGCAAATCATATCATTATGGCACAATTCGCATCAAAATTAGGCTTAATTGCCGCCACTGTAGGCTCGGCCGTAGGTTTAGGTAATGTATGGCGCTTCCCGGCTGAGGCTCAGGCCAATGGGGGCGGCGCATTTCTTATCGTCTATCTTTTCTGCGTGTTGCTGCTCGGCATTCCCGCGATGCTGGGTGAATTTGCCATCGGGCGAAACGGCGCGACCGACGCCGTGGGCGCGTACAAGAAAATCGCTCCGGGGAAGGCGTGGTGGATCGTCGGCATGATGGGTATCGTCGCCTCGTTTCTTATTCTTTGCTTTTATACCGTTGTCACAGGCTGGACATTGGAGTATTTGGTCAACTCGCTGACAGGAAGCTTATACAGCAATGTAGGGGCTGCCACCGATGCCGACGCGTCATTCTCTTGGACGATGCACGAATACATCGCCTCCGACTGGCAACCGCTCATCTATACGTTTATCACATTGGTTATCACAGCCGGGGTGCTGATGATGGGTGTGGAGAAAGGCATTGAGCGAGTGTCTAACATCATGATGCCGGCTCTGTTTATTCTTCTGCTGATATTTTGCGTCGCGTCGCTAACCCTCCCGGGGGCCGGAAAGGGAGTGGAATTCTTCCTCTGGCCCGATTTCTCTAAAATCACTCCAATGGTAGTGATCAACGCGTTAGGTCAGGCATTTTTCTCACTCAGTCTCGGCATGGGGGTTCTATACACCTATGCGGGATATTTCCCTAAACAGACCAAGCTTGCGCAAACCGCAACCACGGTTTCGCTTCTCGACCTCATGGTGTCGGTAATGATGGGACTTATTATCTTCCCCGCGGTGGCCTCATTCGGAATGATGGGTAGCGAGCTCGAAGGGACGACGCTCGTGTTCATAACGCTCCCCGAAATTTTCCAGCAAATGCCCGCTACGCGGCTATGGTCGGTGCTTTTCTTCCTGTTGCTCTTTTTCGCGGCCCTTACTTCGGTTATATCTATTGCCGAAGTCTCAGTGAGGCTTTTCCAAGACCGCATGAAGATGAGCCGATTCAAAGCCGTGTTGACCGTAATGATACCGCTCCTTATCCTCAGCTGCGTCTGCTCCCTTTCGCAGGGGTCGCTTAGCGACATAACCTTTTTCGGCATGAACATCTTCTCGCTGTTCGACACGTTCGCGTCCAACATCCTTCTGCCCGCCGGGTCATTGCTTATGTGCATCTACATAGGCTGGTTTGCCCCTCGCAAATTAATGCCTGATCAGCTTACGAATTACGGCACGCTTCGCTGCCTGGTGGTTAAGCCCGTGATGTTCCTGATCAAATGGGTCGCCCCGATCGCCATTTTCATCATCCTTATCTCGCCGCTTATTAAGTAAATGGCTACGGGAAGACAAAATCGGGGCGCGATTGCCGTTCTCGCGATTCTGGCGATAACGTTTTGCGTGGCGTTTTTAATCCGCGAGAGCCATCTCAACGCCCGCCCCGAGCTAATCGAGCCTGGAGCGACATTGCCCACCGAGAACAACCAGAGCACGTCGACCGACACCGCCTCTTCATCCTCAGATCATAAACCGCGCGAACACCGTAAAAAACAGCGTAAGAAGAAGACCCGCTCATCCAAGAGCCGAAAGCCGAAATATCAGCCCGACAAAAGCAGCCCTTTTAGCGACCCGGTTCCCCGCCAACTCTAATGGCTGCAAAATGCTACCGCATTTTGACGCAAGAGAATTTTTAACAATTCGCTTGCCGCGGGTTTGGATATTTTGCGAAAAGGTGCTAAATTTGTGGCGCGTTAAGCAAACGTCTCCGTAGTTCAATGGATAGAATTTTGGATTCCGGTTCCAACGATTGGGGTTCGACTCCCCACGGGGATACTACTTTTTTCTGCAAAAGCCCTTAAATGAATGGCTTTGCGCAAGTTTCTTCACGAAACGCCTCTCGATGAGAGTTTTTTGTTTAAGAAATTGATTAATACCCTGGCGTTATAATTCAGAAATGACTACCGAGTATCATCGCGCAACCCCACTTGTTTCAATCATCACGGTTACATTAAATGCCGCCGACACAGTCGGTCGCACGCTCGCCTCTGTAAAGGAGCAGACTTTTTCCAACTACGAATTTTTAGTAATCGACGGCGGTTCGACCGACGGCACTTTAGACAAAGTCAACTCATCGGGAATCGACAATATGTCGGTGGTCTCGGAGAAAGACCGCGGCATTTACGACGCCATGAACAGAGGGCTTGAGCTCGCCGAAGGTCATTACGTTATTTTTCTCAATGCAGGCGACGCTTTTCATTCCCCCGACACGCTTCGCCTGATCGCCGACGCGATAATGTATAACGACTTTCCCGGTATCGTCTATGGCCAGACCGACATTATCGACAACAATGGGCGCAGATTAGGCCCCCGCCACCTCACCGCCCCCGCCAACCTTACTCTCGACAGCTTCAAAGAGGGAATGGTCGTTTGCCACCAGGCGTTCGTCGCGTTGCGCAAAATCACAGGCCATTTCGACTTGAAATACCGCTTTTCGGCCGATGTCGACTGGTGTATACGCTGCCTGCAGCACTCGAAGAAAAATGTGTATATCGATGATGTTATCATCGATTACCTGAACGAAGGGACCACTACTCGACACCACCGCAAGTCGCTGATCGAGCGATTCAAAATCATGTGCTATTACTACGGCGCGTTTTCAACCGTCATGCGCCATATTAAATTCATTCCCCGATTTCTCAAAAGCAAGTCAGCAGACGACGCGACCGGCAAATAGTCAGGTTATCACTTCACCCTATCGGGGTTAGCGGCGATAAACGCTTTCCATGACTTTGCTCCTCCCGACGAGATCGGCTTTGACGACTCATAGAAATGGCACAATGCAGCGCCGAGAGCGTCGGTCGCGTCAAGTTCCGGAACAAAATCGTCATCCTTCAGCTTCAGAATACGTCGAAGCATCTCCTTTACCTGTTCCTTTGAGGCCGCTCCGTTTCCGGTTATTGCCTGCTTGATTTTTCGCGGCTCATATTCCGTGATCGGGACATCGCGCGAGAGCGCCGCCGCCATCGCAACCCCCTGAGCGCGCCCCAATTTAAGCATCGACTGCACGTTTTTACCGAAAAATGGGGCTTCTATCGCCATTTCATCCGGCAAATACTGCTCTACAAGCCCTTGAACGCGCTCGTAAATGCGCTTTAATCTTATATAGTGTCCCGTCATCTTGTTTAGATGTATCACCCCCATAGCTATCATTCCCGGTGTCTTTCCTTTGATACCGAGAATAGCGTAACCCATAAGATTCGTGCCTGGATCGATACCTATTATTATGCGATCCCATGATTTAAGACTATTGTCCATGCCTCCAACAAATTTTTGATGACGCCGATAAATCAAACATATGTTTGATTTATCTATACAATTTCCATAGGCGTTGTGAAATAAACCATCTTTTGACCATATTTTGACGAAAGCGCGGCAAGATACTCGCCACCAGGCCCTTCGGTAATCCATTGCATAGCCTTTTCGAGGTCATCGGCTCTGAATTGCAGGGTAAAGCTGACCACATTGTCGGCGGTCTGAACGAGAATATTGGCCATAACGGGGTCGATAAACAGCCCGCTCATCATCGCCAACGAAGCGAAATTAGCTGCGACCTCGGCGCGGAGCGCGTCAACAACGCTTTGGTCGGCATGAAACGATGTGTTGATTAAATATTGTGTAGGCATAATGTTTACTGTTTTTTGTCGCTCAACAACAAAGAGGCGTCGCCGTAAGAGAGGAAACGGTAACCCGACCCTAACGCGTGGTCATACATAGGATGCCAATCTCCGTCGGTAAACGCCGACACAAGCAGCAGCAGTGTCGATTTGGGTTGGTGGAAATTTGTGACCATACCTTTTACGATCTGATACTTATAGCCCGGAGCGATAATGATTCGCGTGGCTCCTACGAGCGAATCAAGCCCCTGCTCATCGAGGTAACTTAATATCGCGGTCATTGACTCTGCCAGTGATAGTCGAGGGTGGTTTTCCTCGTAGGGATACCATTGCGGCACTTCGCCGTCCCATCGGCCTGTCGCTATCAGGCAACCGACGTGATATAAGCTTTCGAGCGTGCGCACCGAGGTCGTTCCGACGGCTATCACTCGCTTATCGGTCGACGAAAGCTCCTCTATCAACTGGCGGTCGACGGCGATAAATTCGCTGTGCATCGTATGGTCGCCAATGTTATCGGCTTTAACTGGTTGAAACGTTCCGGCCCCGACATGGAGAGTCACCTCTCGGCGAGGGATCCCGCGGCCCGAAATCTCCTCAAGCACCCGGTCGGTGAAGTGCAGTCCTGCGGTAGGCGCCGCGACCGAGCCGTCGATATGAGAGTACACCGTCTGGTAATCCTTGCTGTCGGAGGCCTCCGATTGTCGGTTGAGATACGGAGGAATAGGAATCTCTCCGGCGGCCGAAATGATGCCGGCGAATGTGACCGTGGGCGTGTCCCACGAAAATTCAACTATTGATGTGTTTCCCGCGCGCCCTATCCTTTCTGCATTCAGCACCACTTCGCGGCTGCCGATTGTCAACTGGAGCCTGAGCGCGCCCTCTTTCCATTTCTTTGAGTTACCGACGAAGCATATCCATGAGCATCGGCCTGTCGACGCGAAATTTTGCGCATAGTCGCGGGGTTGCTGCGGTTCGAGGCAGAAAATCTCTATAAGCGCGCCGTCAGCTGTGCCTCCCTTATGGAAACGCAATCGCGCGTTGATCACCCGCGTGTTGTTATACACGAGCATCGCGTCGGTAGGAAGCAGGGCGGGAATCTCGCTGAAAATCTTGTCGACTACCGTTCCGTCGCCGTATCTTACGAGCAGCTTGCAGGCATCACGCTCGGCAAGAGGGTACTTAGCTATGCGCTCGTCGGGGAGCGGATAGTCAAATTGCTCTATATTTATATCTTTAACGTTACCGTTCATATTAATTTTCGCGGATAAAAATTCAGTCGCGCGGCTACGCCTATTGCTTAGGCAGCGCGCAAACCGATGACAAAGTTAATAATTTTTTCGTATATTTGAGGCCGCATTTCTAACCAATCTGTTTATTATGAAATTACCTCGCACAGGGCTCCTCGCTCGCATCATTATCGCTATGGCCTTAGGCATCGGAGCCGCCTACATATTTCCAGAGTGGGTCGATCGCCTTTTCATCACATTCAACGGCATATTCAGCGAGTTTCTCGGCTTTCTGATTCCGCTGCTTATTGTGGGGTTCGTTGCCCCGGCGATAATGGACATCGGCAAAGGGGCCGGGAAGATGCTTCTCGCTACCGCCCTGATTGCCTATGGGTTCACTTTGGGAGCCGGACTGATTTCTTATTTCACCGGCGACTTCTTTTTCCCTGGCATGATTCAACCCGATCTTTATCTTGCGGCTGAGGACTCAGAGGTGTCGCTCAAACCATATTTCGAGATGGATATAACGCCGCTGATGAACGTCATGACCTCGCTGGTGCTCGCCTTCGTCATTGGCTTGGGAGGCGCGATGACCTCAGCGACATCGCTGCGCAATGGCTTTGAGGATTTCCGAAACATCATTAACTGCGCCATTAATAAAGCCATTATCCCGCTTTTGCCGCTCTATATCTTCGGTATATTCATGAATATGACCGTTTCGGGGCAGGTCGGCTCGATATTAATGACGTTTATTAAAGTAATCGGCGTGATATTTGCCCTCCATATCGGCATATTAGTGCTGCAATACGTGATAGCGTCGCTCTTTTCCGGTAAAAATCCTTTCAAGTGCCTGCTGACGATGCTTCCCGCGTATTTCACCGCATTGGGCACCCAGTCGTCGGCGGCGACAATCCCGGTGACGCTCAAGCAGACTATCAAAATGGGTGTTAGCCCCGAGATAGCCGGATTCACGGTGCCTCTATGCGCGACAATCCACATGTCGGGGTCTACTCTTAAGATTGTGGCCTGCGCACTCGCGCTGATGATTGCCACAGGAATGCACTACGATTTCAGTATGTTTATGGGCTTCATAGCCATGCTCGGCATGACAATCATCGCCGCGCCGGGAGTGCCTGGAGGCGCCATTATGGCTTCTCTGGGGCTTCTTAGCTCCATGCTCGGCTTCACCGAGGCCGACAACGCTCTGATGATTGCGCTATATATCGCGATGGACAGCTTCGGCACCGCTTGCAACGTGACCGGCGACGGCGCCATCGCTCAAATAATCGACCGCCTTTTCAGCAAAGAAAAGACGGTCGCGCAAACGGTTTAAGAGATTTTATGGGACAGGCTCTACGCAAGTTGCGAAAGAATCTGACGGGGAGCATAGAGGTAAATCTTGTCGCCCGGGCTGAATGTGACGGTTCCTAAATTGTCGAGAAACTCTCCGTCGCGCTCAACAGCGAGCACCAATGCCGAGTAATTGGCCCTTACGCCGGCTGTGGCAACGGTTTTGCCGAGCAATGGCGAGGTTTCGGTCAAAACGATGTTAGCCATATCGTAATCATCGGCATTAGCGGTAGAGGCATGACTCTGGTCATCGCCGCTCCCTTCGATTATAGGCAGCAATGCCTCTATCTGCTGGTCGGTGCCAATCACGCCGATAACATCACCAGGGAAGATACGGTCGCGGCTGGCAGGCACGGGAATGAACTCCGAGCCGCGGCTGATGCTCGAAACATTAACCCCATACTTTATACCTATCTGAGAGTCGCCCAACTGCTGCCCGACAAACGGACAGTCGTTGCCAACGCGCATAAACGCCTGATGAAGGTCGCTAACGATACTGTTGTTTTTACCGCTTCGGCGCAGATCGCGCTCATTGAGATTGTTCATAAAGCGCTGCTCTATCTGGCGCATGTTATACGAGAGCTTGCGCGACTGGAGTATGAATATCACCAAAACCACAGCCAAGCCTACTGAGAAACCCACTTTCATCGACAACATAGACGAGAGCACATAGATAATGAAGCTCACTACTATAAGGATGCGGAAAATCAGAAGCACAACTCGCGGAACAATGTACTCCCCGCGGCTGTAGCTACGTTCCCCCTCCTTGCGCTTTGCGGGGAGCGAGAGAGCGAGAAGAAACGGCGACATGACCAACAAGGTGACAGCGGTGCCTATAAGCTTACTGAAATCGGGAATTACCCTCTCAAGCCAAGGCATCAAAAAGTTGTTGGCAACCATCGTAATCGCTATCAGCACTATGCAGTAAAGCGTCATGCGCCAGAGGTTTTTCTTTATCAGGCCGATCCACGCTGCCCTCTTGTTCGACGCTCCGCTGGCCTCGTTGTTATATCGGTCGATAAGAAATCTCCAACGCGACGGAAGGTGCTTTTCAACAAAAGCGTAGAATGGGTTAGCCATTTTTATGAAATACGGCGTTGTGAACGTCGTGATAACCGACACAGCTACGATGATAGGATAAATCGTCGCATCGAGCACGCCGAGCCCCATACCGAGCGTGGCGATAATGAACGAGAATTCGCCAATCTGCGTCAGCGAGAAGCCTGACTCTATAGCTACCTTAAGCGACTGACCAGTGATCAGCATACCGGCCGAGCCGAAAATTATCATCCCGACAACCACCGCGGCCGACAGCAAGAGTATCGAAGGCCAGTACTCGACGATAATATCGGGCTGCACCATCATGCCGACCGAGATGAAAAACACCGCTCCGAAAAGGTCTTTGACAGGCATCGTCACCCGCTCGATGCGCTCCGCATAGCTCGTTCCGGCTAATATCGATCCCATCACGAAAGCTCCCAAGGCGAGCGAGAAGCCGCAGGCGACCGAAAATATCGACATGCCGAGGCACAAACCCATCGAAACCACAAGCAACGTCTCATTATTAAGGTATTTGCGAGATTTATTGAGCAACGACGGCAACACAAACACGCCTACAAGGAACCATATAATAAGGAAGAACACGAGCTTGCTTACGCTCATCAACATCTCTCCCCCCTGCACGCTGTTGTTAACCGCAATCGAGGAGAGCACCACCATCATTACCACCGCGAACATATCCTCCACGACAAGGACAGCGAAAACGAGCGTGGCAAATTTCTTTCTGCTCAATCCTAAATCGGTAAGAGCCTTAATAATGATAGTGGTAGACGACATCGAGAGCATACCGCCCAAAAAGAGGCTGTTGATAGTGGTGAAATCCATGAACTTACCTATCGCGAATCCGGTCGACATCATGCCGATCACGATTATCAACGCCGTCACCACTGCCGAGCCTCCCGAATTAACAAGCTTCTTGAAGCTGAATTCCAGTCCGAGCGAAAACAAAAGCACTATTATACCGAGTTGCGCCCAAAACTCTATGTTAGCCTCATTAGCGACAGAAGGAAGGGGCTCGAAATTAGGACTCGCCAAAAATCCGGCCACAATATACCCGAGCACCACAGGCTGTTTTATCCATTTGAACAGCAATGTCACCACCGCGCCGAGAATAAGGATGAAAGCGAGGTCGGTGATAAGAGCGTCGATGCTGAGTTCTGATCCGGCAATGCCGCCCTCGGTAATCGTCTCCTCTACGGTGGATATTAACGATGAAATCAAATCTAATATCATATATAGGTTTATTAAATCGAAATTTGGTTTGCCAACGATATTGAGCGCGTGGGGTTGATTTTCCTCATCTGCTCGAATATCGCGATATAGTCGGTGGTTTCCTTAAACAGCACTATAAGGTTGAGGCGCGTCACTCCGGCGGCATAGTCGTAATCTATTAGCATATTTGTGAGTTTTATCTTATGGCGTTCTAGGAGTTCGTTGTACGGCTCCACATCGGTCACAAGGTCGTCGAGCACAAGGCGTATGATTCGCGACTCGGCCCCGACTACGATTTTATGCTCTATCCTCTCAAATAAATGCAGTATCACGAGAATCAGAAGAGTGGCCACCACGGCGAGCCAATACATTCCAAGCCCCACAGTCATGCCTATCGTGGCTATCATCCAGATGCCGGCCGCGGTTGTGAGACCTTTGACCGATCCCTTCATCTGTATGATCGCGCCTGCGCCGAGAAAACCTATACCTGTGATTACCTGAGCCGCGATACGGCCCGGGTCTCCGTTCTTAAGCCCCATGTACTCCTGAGGCACGTAAATAGAAATCAACATCGCGAGCGTCGCGCCCATCGAGATGAGGGCAAAAGTGCGTATGCCCGCTATCTGTCCCTTAAGCTTTCGCTCAAAGCCGACCGCGCTTCCGAGCAGCATTGAAATCACAAGCTTAAACACTCCCGACGCTGTCGTGACTTCAGGAGCCATGATTGCGGTTATAAAATCTTCCATTTAAGTGGCTGTTAAAAAAATCACATAACGCCGAAGCTTTCTCGCCCCGGCGCTATGAATACTGTAAAATAAGGCATGGAGCCAGAATTATTTCTTCAAGGTGAAGTTGCGCGATGCCAGGCGGTAACCGTCGGTGAACAGTTCGACGCGGTAGTCACCCGGATTGAGCGTGGTATTCACGTCCCAATATATCTGCAATCCGCCTATCTCCTCGTTGGCATATTCTACCGACTTTCGCGCGGTTGCCTGAAGTGACGAGCCTTCGAAATCAAAGCTGCCGCCATTGCCGGTGAGCAACTGCCCTTCGGGCGACGTGATACGCAGATATATCATCTTTTCGCCGGGAGGTGTAGAATTGTTCTGAGGGATAGTGAAAGTAACCATCAGTCGCTTCGCCTTAGTGACATTGTTCTCGTTTTTACCCTTTTTGTTGAGTGCTACGAGATTAAGCCCAGTGACATTAAGCTTCTCGGCGAGAGTCATACGCTCGCTGAGATGATCTCGCTCCTGAGTGACCGACTGATAGCGATTATTCAGGTTGCGGTTCTCGTCGCGGATACTGTCGTTTTGCTGCGAAAGCCGCTGATTCTCTTTCGACAACTCTTCGATTTGCTTAAGATAGTCGCGGCAAATGCCTTTAAGAGTCTCGATCTGGTCTTTCAGCTTCTGTATCTCGCCAGTGTCGACTTTAGTGCCTTTGTTTTTGCTTTTCTCAGCTTTGAGTTCAGCCATCAGACGCTCGATCTCGGCGCGCGCGCCTTGGTATTTTTCAACTATATCGTCGTTGAGAAGCACCTGGTTCTGACCCTCCATGAGGTTATTGAAGGTATTGTCGATCTGCGTGAAATCGTTTTCGTAGGAGAGCATCTCCTTTTCGAGTTCAAGCTGCTGAATCAGCTGCTGGGCCTCTTCGAGCGATTGAGGGCCGTCGCCTGTCGAAGCCGTTTCGTCAGTGCCGTCGCCCGAGAATTTCGGTATCAAAATCACGAGAGCGACAACAATGGCGATCACGCCGACGGCAACCCCGCCGATAATCATCGCGAGCTTCTTGTTCCTCTTTTGCTGAAGCGTATATTCGTCGGGCGTATCATCGTCGTAGCGCGATGACCCTAAACGCTTATCGCTCCAAAGGTCGTTGTTTTTATCTCCTTGTTCCATTAATCTGACTTTGTTGGAAATAGAATACTATGTTACAATCCTCGACCGTGGCAATTCTTGTATTTCTTGCCGCTGCCGCAAGGACATGGATCGTTGCGTCCGATACGCGGAGCCGCTTTTATGGGGTCGGTCACGCGGCGCTGGCTTGCGTTCTGACCTGCCTGACGCTGCTCTGCCTGCCCGGGAAGCTCATCCTTAGTCTCCTTGTAATTCTCCTGTCGGCGCTGCTCAGGCATTGCCTGGCGCACTTCGGGAGCTTTAGGCTTAGGAGCTTCCTCGGTCTGCTCCTCAGAGGGGCGACGCTCAGGCACGTAGATCTGGCCGCGAAGCAGAGTAGACATAGCCTTATTATTAAGGTTAGACAACATACGCTCGAAGAGATGGAACGACTCAACCTTATAGATTACCAGCGGGTCTTTCTGCTCGTAGGATGCATTCTGAACTGACTGGCGGAGCTGATCAAGCTCGCGGAGGTGTTCTTTCCACAATTCGTCAATCGTGATGAGCAGGATCGCTTTGTGCCATTCCTTAACGATCGACTTGCAGCCTGTCTCATACGCCTCGTTGATGTTAAGGCGAAGATTGAGTATGCGCTTTCCGTCGGTCATGGGCACGATAATGAGGCCCTGCGCGCCGCGGTTCACAACCCAGTCGGTAATCACCGGCTTGGCAATCTCGATAATGCGCTCTGAGCGGCGCTGCAGCGCGTCGTTGGCTGCCGCATAGAGTTGCTGGATCGCGTCCTCCTTGTCGAGGTTGCGGAACTGCTCTTCTGTGAAAGGAGGCTCGATAGTGAGCACGCGCATAAGCTCAAGGCGAAGATCCTCATATTGCTCAGGGGTGCCGTAATTCTCTATCATATTCTCGACGGTGTCGTAGAGCATATTGGCGATGTCGATGCCGATGCGCTCGCCGACGAGAGCGTGGTGACGGCGCGAATAAATGTACGTGCGCTGCTTGTTCATCACGTCGTCATACTCGAGAAGGCGCTTACGTATACCGAAGTTGTTTTCCTCTACGCGTTTCTGAGCGCGCTCGATAGCGTTGGTGACCATCTTAGATTCAATTACCTCGCCCTCCTTGAGACCCATCTTGTCGAGCATCTTCATGACGCGGTCGGTTGCGAACAAGCGCATGAGCTGATCCTCAAACGACACATAGAATACCGACGAACCGGGGTCGCCCTGACGACCTGAACGGCCGCGGAGCTGACGGTCGACGCGGCGCGACTCATGACGCTCGGTGCCGATAATGGCCAGACCGCCCGCATCCTTAACTTCCTGCGAGAGCTTGATGTCGGTACCGCGACCCGCCATGTTGGTAGCAATGGTCACAGTGCCTTTCTTGCCCGCTTCGGCGACAACCTGAGCCTCTTTCTGGTGGAGCTTGGCGTTGAGCACCTGAGCGTCGATATGACGCATCTGAAGCATACGGTAAAGGAGCTCTGAAATTTCAACCGAAGTCGTGCCGACGAGCACCGGACGGCCTGCGTCGCGCAAGCGAACGATTTCGTCGATTACCGCTGCATATTTTTCTTTCTTGGTCTTATAAACGCGGTCGTTCATGTCGATACGCGCCACAGGGCGGTTGGTCGGAATGGTAACCACGTCGAGTTTATATATATCCCAAAGCTCGCCCGCCTCTGTCTCGGCTGTACCGGTCATACCCGCGAGCTTGTGATACATACGGAAATAGTTCTGAAGAGTGATTGTGGCGAACGTCTGGGTCGCGGCTTCCACTTTCACGCCCTCTTTTGCCTCGATTGCCTGATGAAGACCGTCGCTGTAGCGGCGACCTTCCATGATACGGCCTGTCTGCTCGTCGACAATCTTGATTTTGTTATCGTCGATCACATATTCGACATCCTTGTCGAAGAGTGTGTAGGCTTTAAGGAGCTGGTTGACGGTGTGCACGCGCTCTGATTTGACGGCGTAATTGGCCATCGCCTCATCTTTTTTCTCCTGACGCTCAGCCACGTCGGCAATATGCTCAAGCTCTGAGAGTTGAGCCGCGATGTCGGGGAGCACGAAGAATTGGGGGTCCTCAGTTTTGCCCGTAAGCTCGTCGATACCCTTATCGGTGAGGTCGACCGAGCGGTTCTTCTCGTCGATAACGAAATATAGCGGTTCGGTTGCCTTGGGCATTTCGCGAGAGTTATCCTGAAGGTAATAAGCCTCTGTGTCGAGGAGTATCTTCTTCATGCCCTCCTGGCTGAGGAACTTGATGAGCGCGCCGTTTTTGGGAAGGCCCTTGAACGCGCGGAAGAGGGCGAGAGCGCCTTCTTTGGCAGTCTCTTTATTATCTGACCCGATTTTGGCTTTGGCTTCGGTGAGAAATTGGGTGACGAGGCGACGCTGGGCGTTAACCACTTTCTCGACATTCGACTTGTATTGGTCGAACATCTGGTCTTCGCCTTGCGGCACCGGGCCTGAGATGATGAGAGGCGTACGCGCATCGTCGATAAGCACCGAGTCGACCTCATCGACTATAGCGTAATAGTGCTTGCGCTGCACCATGTCGCCGGGGGTCATAGCCATGTTGTCGCGAAGGTAGTCGAAACCAAATTCGTTGTTCGTTCCGAAAGTGATGTCACACTCGTAGGCGCGGCGACGCTGAGGAGTGTTGGGGCGGTGCTTGTCGATACAGTCTACTGTCGACCCATGGAACATATAGAGCGGGCCCATCCACTCCGAGTCGCGCTTCGACAGGTAGTCGTTGACTGTCACCACGTGCACGCCTCGCTTAGAGAGAGAGCGGAGGAATACCGGGAGGGTCGCCACGAGAGTCTTACCCTCGCCTGTGGCCATCTCGGCGATTTTACCTTGATGAAGCACCACGCCGCCGATGAGCTGCACGTCGTAGTGAATCATATCCCATGTGATCTCATTGCCGCCTGCGAGCCAATGGTTCTTCCATACGGCATTGCCGTTTTCGTCGATGCTCACGAAGTCGCGGCCCTGGGCTGCGAGCTCGCGGTCGAGGTCAGTGGCTTTTACGACGATTGTCTCTTTTGCCGCGAAGCGGGCCGCTGTCTCGCGGAGAGTCGCGAAAACGATGGGGAGGTGCTCGTTGAGCTGATCCTCAAGTATGTCTAGAATGTTTTTCTCATGCTTATCAATTTCATCCCAGAGGGGCTGGCGTTGGTCGAACGGCAACTCTTCGACTTCGACTTTAAGTTTGGCGATAGCGTCCTCGTCGGCTTTGATAGCGGCGGCGATCTCGGCGCGCACGGTGTCGATCTTTCCGCGGAGTTCATCTTCCGAGAGCGACTTCAGGCCCGGACCGAGTGCTTTGATTTTGTCGACAATAGGCTGAATCTCTTTCAGGTCGCGCTGCGACTTATTGCCGAAAAGTTTACTGAGAATTGAAGTGAATGACATTTTATAATGTTGTTTAATTATTTCTATTACAATAGTTTACCGACATCACGGCGACGATAATCGGCAACTGCAGCCACAAAATGGCCTAAATGATTCGCAAAGATAGTGAAAATTAATGAAAAAACGGCTGTTTTCCTCCTCTAAATACGCAGTTTAGCGTCATAATATTTCAGAAGGAAGCCGCCCGCTTAAAGGCGCAACGGCGACAGCTGGGCGCCGTTGGGCGACCGTATGCGAAGTATCCTGGCCACAGTGGGCGCGATCACTCGCGCGTCGACCGGAGTGTCGATAGTGCGTGACTCAATTTTCGGATAAAGGATGAAAGCGGCGGAGGCGCTACCCGCGGGCCTCACAACCCGCTGATTCTTAATATTTGTATCTCCATTGTCGGTTACGCACCAGCCGGGAGAAACGGCTATGAACACGTCGCCGGCCGACTCTATATCGATATTGCGGGCCGGGGGAAACGGTGAGTCTATTTTTCCGTTATCGGATATGACCTCATCGATAGTAGAGGCGTAGTTGACACCCGAAAGACGGCGCAGGAAATCGGCAGTCTCGCGGCGGAATTCGTCAAGGTTTTTACCGCGCTCCTTGATGAGGTCGCGGTTAAGGAAGAATTGGCCATCGTGGTAGCCCGTCACCCAGTCGCCGTTGCCATAAATCGACATCAGGTTGACTTTCAGCAACGAAAGCGCGCGGGCAGGCGAGAATTCGCCGGATGGGATACGATATTTCTCGTCGTCGCGACGCTGAGAGCTTATCAGCGGCGTTCCAACGACGAAGACGAGAGTGCGGTCCATGCCGGGGCCCGCCTTGTCAACCTGAGCGAAAAGCTCTGAAAGCTCGCGGTCGAGGCGAATATATGTGTCAAACAGCTCGACGCGCGCGTCGGGGTCGGTAGCGTAGTTATAGGGCTGAAGCGTATAATTGACATTCAGCATATCGACCGTATTGCCGCGGCCTACAGCTCCTGTCTTTATGTAATCGCTTGCCACCGAAGTCATCTCGGAGTTACCCGGAGCCGACGCCTTGAACGAGTCATAGCGGTGAATATCAGACTTCGGGAATGTATGATGAAACGAGTAAATCTTCTTATACGACGGTAGGTAGTCATAAACCCCTTGGGGCATCGACGGGGTCCAGACAGCCGTATCGAGCCGCGCCGAGAGCGGGCGCACGCGGTTTACGGTATTAATCGCCGTCGGCACCTCCTTATAGAAGGTCGACGTGGCCCATTTTCCGTTCTTTGAATTAATCCATGCGGCGGTGTTTCCCGCGTGACCCGCCATTATGACGGCTTGCTGCGGATCAGACGATATGGAGTGGGCCGCGCCTAAACCGCCGTTGTCGATACGGATCTCGTCGGTCAGCGTCGATATGCGCAGCCGCGTGGGAGAGATGGTCTCGTCGGTGAAGTTGCCGATCGTCGCGGGGTCGTTGAGCACTCCTACCGTGCGGCGCGCCTTTGTGTCGTATACGGTGGCCGACGGTATGCCCGTGACAGCCGGAGAGGCCCCGGTGTAAATCACAGCTGTAGCGGCGGCCTCATCAAGTGGGCTTCCATACTCCAAGTCGGAAATCGTCACTCCGTTGTTAATCAAACGATTAAATCCGTCGTTTCCGAAGAACTCGCGCAGCTGATATATCCTGTCAATGTCAAGGCCGTCAATCACAATGCCTAACACCAGCGCCGGACGCTTACTGTTGGTCGGCGTGACCACTGACGACGTCTGAGCCGAGGGCGCTTTCTGAGCTTTATGCTTAGGAGTCGCCGCCGACACAGTGACAATCGACGCCACTATCGCGCAAGCTATTGATATGGGTAGGCTGGGTCTCACTTATTGATAAGGATATAATTGGCAGAGCGGATCAAAGAGGCCGCGATTAGGGGTAAAAATAGCGCGTTTATTGACTGATTTGAGCAAAAATACGCTACAAAAAACGCTAAAACGAGTGCAAAGTTAACAATTTGGTAGCAAAAAACAATTATTTTCGCGCGTTTAACCCAAATTAACGCGGGCACTATAAGCGCGAGCGGGTTGAGCCAAAACAGGTTGAGATTGGGCGACGTAGCTTCATGAACCGAGACGAAAACCAAGAAGAAAATCACGCATCCCGCAAGTCCGTAGATAAGGAAGAAGATGGCGTCGAACCATTTCGTCACCTTACGTCGATATAAATCAATCGCGGTAACGACTATAACTACCGCCAAAAAGCCGTAGACTATGAGCCATAACGGTATTCCACCCTCAGAAGCAGGCACGTCGCTACCCTCAACCAGCACTTCGGTCGACTCCACAAGCGGAATCTCGTTGCCGCTGCTGTCAGCCCTATAGGTCATCGCAAGATATTCTTTGAGGAAAACCGGGGCAAAAGCCTTCTCGCGCAGTGAGATAGGATAGTCTATTCCGCTGCCGAGAGCGAGGTCGATGCCGAACTGATATGACGGAAACCGCTCATGATAACGGCGCATCTCGTTTCTGAACGTAGTTGTGTCGTAGTTCTCAAATTTAGTAACGAGCGAGCAAGAATCTGCCTCGATCGACTTCTCGATAAGTTTGAGCGGGCGCGTCGCGCAATTGTCTTTAACGTAGTTATAACGGTAAACCCTGTTTTCGGGGCGAAGATTCTTCTCAATCAGGTAAACAAGTTCTGAAATCTCTGCAGGCGACAAGTTAAGCCGCTGCTCGGTGACGCTTCTGTTTTCACGGCGATAGCTATCTAACACCATCGACGTCGGGGCTTCAGCCGCGAGATAATCGGTCTCTCCTTTCACAAAGCGGTAGATGAAATTGGGCGAATTGAAGTCAAACACGCCCCAATTCACCGTGCGGTCGCGGCCGTCGGGATAGCGCAGGCGGAGCATTGTGTGCCCCTCAAGCTCGTAAACCTCCGAGCCCGGGCCCACAGTCAGCAAGCTCACTTCGGGGAGTTGGGCCGACGCCACTGTCGCCGTCAGCAACATTATCATTATTAATATTTTGCGAAACATCATAATAGCGCGTGAATATTTCAACGCAAAGGTAGAAAAAAACCGCCGTTTCTGCAACAATACTTCTCCCGGCAGCGGTTTTAGCCGACGGAGATGAAATCATTTCGGGGTATTGTTTTGCTAATTTCACGAGTAATGCGTAAATTCGCAGTTGGTTGGCTAATCAGCCGCTATTTTTCCAGAATCTCGGCGACCGCCAACGATGATTTACCGCCACCATGAGTAATTATTATAAGAAAAGTCTCATATTATTCGCGCTGTCGATAATCGTTAGCCTATCGGCTACGGCGCTAACGCAAAAATATTCGGCATTGATGGTGCAGTCCCACGGCAAGGAGTGGTCGGCCGACAAGGCATGGGACTACGTCAGCGGCCTTGTGGCCAAAACCATTCTGATGTACTGCGACCAATATCCCGAAGATGAGCTTTCCAAGCAAGCTTACCAATGGTGTAAAGTATATGCCGACAACGCTATAAATGCAAAGGGCAATTTCTACAACTTCAAGAAAGGCAGCCTCGATAATATAGCGTCGGGCAAAGTGCTGTTTGATCTCCACGAGCGCGAGACGACGGTCAATCCCGCCGACGCCGAGCGCTATCGCGTGGCTGCCGAATACCTTTACCGATATTTGCGCTACGACTACAAGCGCATCACCCTCGAAGAGGGTAACGGCTGCTTTATCCACAAGGATTCCTACCCTTATCAGATGTGGCTCGACGGACTCTATATGGGAGCCGCCTTCTATGCCGAATACCTATCGACATTCGCCCCCGACGACAACGAGGCCTGGGCCGACATAGCCTTGCAGTTCACGACCATTCATAGCCATACCTACGACTGCGAGAAATCGCTCAACTATCATGGTTGGAGCGCGAAACCATCAGATGCCAATTCCTTTTGGGCCAACCCCGGCGACCCATACAAAGGTTGCAGTCAAGAGTTCTGGGGGCGGGGCATGGGTTGGTATGCCGCCGCATTGGTTGATGTGCTGGAGATGATGCCCCGCGAACATCCCGATTACACGGCTGTGGCCGATATTTTCGTCGAAGTTGCTGAAGGAATACGTCGCTGGCAAGACCAGGACAGCGGCGTATGGTACCAGCTGCTGCAATATGACGACACTTTTGTCAGCTCGCGCGGCCATCGCAACTATCTTGAAGCATCGGCCTCATGTATGTTCACCTACGCGCTGTTCAAGGGCATAAGGCTCGGCCTCATTGACGACGAGACATACGGCCCGACAGCGGTGAAGGCCTACGACGGATTACTCGAAACGTTCATCACCGAGAGCCCGGCAGGAGTTGACATTAACTATATATGCCGCTCAGCCGGACTCGGCCCCTCAAACAAGCGCGAACGTAACGGCACCGCCGACTATTATCTTGACGGCAGCGACGTCAACATCGTCTCCAATGAGGGAAAAGGCATAGGGGCGTTCATAATGGCGAGCCTGGAGCGCGAGAGACACGCAACATCGGGCTTAGAGCCGGCGACAGCCGATAAAGAATCTGAAGCCACGATATTCGACCTTTACGGGCGCAGACATCAATCGGCTCCTAAGGGGCTTTACATTGAACTGCGCGACGGCATAGCAACAAAAAAAATAAATAATAACTGACCCTGCGGTCGGCACAACATCATATCACTACACAACATCATATCATAATATGCGACCACTTATATTAATATCAAACGACGACGGAGTAGAAGCTCCCGGCATCCACTATCTCGCTCAATGGGTAAAAGACCTCGGCGACGTGTACATAATTGCCCCCGCCGTTCCCCAATCGGGCAAATCGGCATCCATGACATTCAATGAGCCGCTGCGCATCGCCCAACACGATGATTACGAAGGATGCAAGGTATTTTCGGTAGACGGCACTCCGGTCGACTGCGTTAAGCTCGGCCTCCACTCGATAGTGCCCCGCAAGCCCGACTTACTTCTCTCCGGTATAAACCACGGCTCTAACGCAGCCTGCAATTGCATTTATTCAGGCACGATGGGGGCTGTATTTGAGGGATGCATGGCCGGGATACCCTCTATCGGATACTCGCTGATGCACCATGCTATGGACGCCGACTTCGGCGAATGTGAGCGTTTTGTCAAACAAATATCCGCGGATGTTCTCGCGAAGGGATTGCCGCATGATATAGCCCTCAACGTGAATTTCCCGGCGGGTGTGAAACTCGAAGGTCTTAAGGTAGTTCGCGCCGCGCGCAGCCATTGGACTGAGGATTATAAGGAATATATCGATCCTTCGGGTAAGCCTTTCTACTGGCTTTCGGGCACGCAGATCAACGAAGAGCCTGACAATGCCGAGACCGACCTCTACTGGATCGCTCGCAACTACGCGACAGCCGTGCCAGTCTCTGCAGAGCAGTCGGCACCCTCAGCCGTCGATGCAATCGACAGTCTCCTCAATGGTGGCAATGACGCCAATTGATTTCATTTGATTTTCAAAGAATTATGAAACCAGATGACTCAAGTAAATCATTGAATAAAATAACATCGGAAGATATTATTTTTGACGAGTATTCAGAAGAAAAAATTTGTGACGAAATATACGAGTGTGTCTACGGTCCACCTCAAGATTTAGAATTATATTTGAATGAGGAGGACCAATTCAACGATGAAATTGAAATAGACTCGGTTGAAGAGTTAGACTCCTCAACCGAATCTATCTTGAATGATTTACTTAATGATATAATAATCGATATAGAAGATTTAAAAGATCTTGAATCAAACAATATAGAAAAGTCAAACTAACTAATCCCGATCCTATGGCAAGCGCTTACAATCCACCGCCCACTCCCCCTAAGGAATCTAACCCGACAAGGCCGGCAGTTCCCAAACCGTTCAGCAACCGCAATATTGCTTCTATCCCCCCTGCCCCACCCCGCGATAGATCATACGATTGCGTTTATGGTCCACCGCCACCCTCTCTAAAAGACCTTAAACGGGATGAAGATTTTAAACCTGACACCACTTCTCGCACAAAACCTATTAAAAGGCAAACCTCGGTGCCGACAAGAAATTTGAGGAAAGTCGAGCCTTCGGTCTACAACCTGCCATCCTTAGACGTGCAAAACGACACGAATGACCAAAACACTGAATCGCACACAACGTTGTGGGTAGTGCTTGGCATCGTTGCGGTGGTTTGCATTTGCTTACTCATTTGGCTATTATGATTTCGCCATCGCAGCTTTTAAAACTTGAAATCGGTCGACGGAAACTGGCGGGAAGAAAAGAGCGTCATACCCTGCAGCAACTCTTCTGGGAATGTACCTTACGCTGCAACCTCAACTGCAGGCACTGCGGAAGTGATTGCCGAAGCGAGGCAGACATCACCGATATGCCTCTCGACACATTTCTTCCGGTGCTCGACGAAGTTAAGAAAATCGCCGATCCCAGGCGCGTTATGATTATCACAACCGGGGGAGAGCCTCTGGTGCGACGCGACATAGCAGAGTGTGGCCGCGCGATCACGAATCGGGGGTTTATATGGGGAATGGTAAGCAACGGACTGCTTCTCACTCCTCAAAAACTCGACGAATTGATATCGGCGGGACTAAAGACAATCGCTATCAGCCTCGACGGATTTGAATCAGACCACAACTGGATGCGCGGGAACGAGCACAGTTTCCAACGCGCGGTGAAAGCGATAAAAGCATTGACCGAAAGGCGTATCGTATGGGACGTGATTACCTGCGTCAATAAGCGTAATTTCAACTCACTTGAGCGATTTCGAGATTTCCTCATTGACTTGGGCGTAGGCCGTTGGCGTATATTCACAGTGTTTCCGAGCGGCCGCGCCAAAGACGACGATCAGCTTCAATTAAGTGCCCGCGAATACACAAGCCTTATGGATTTTATCTCCAACGAGCGAAAATCAGGACGTATACGTCTCAGTTACAGCTGCGAGGGTTTTCTCGGCAAATACGAGCACCGGGTCAGAGACCACCAATATTTTTGTCAGGCGGGCATAAACGTGACGTCGGTTCTTGCTGACGGGTCTATCTCGGGATGCCTGAGCATACGCAGCGAATATCATCAAGGCAATATTCTCAGAGACAGTTTAGCTGACGTCTGGGAAAATCGCTTTGAGCAATACCGCGACCGCAGCTGGATGAAAACCGGAGAATGTGAAGATTGCGGCTTCTGGCGTTACTGCGAGGGAAACGGGATGCATCTACGCAATTCAGACGGCACCCTCGCGAAATGCAACCTCCATTCACTGCACAAATAACATACTATTCCGCGCTTCTTTCTCAATCATCCGCCTTTAACGACTGGACTCCGTAAAACTTAAGAGGCTGCGTCAAAATCTTGAATTTTGACGCAGCCTCTTATAGTGTTCTACCCATAAAGAATGGGGAAGGAGAAAATTTTGATTTATACGTCGGCTACTCCGGCGAGCTCGGGATCCACAAGGATACGGCCGCAGTATTCGCAGACGATGATTTTCTTGTGCATCTTGATTTCGAGCTGCTTTTGCGGCGGAATACGGTTGAAGCAACCGCCGCAGGCGTTACGCTGAATGTAAACTACGCCGAGACCGTTGCGCGCGTTCTTACGTATGCGCTTGAAGGCGGCGAGCGTACGGGGGTCGATCATCGGCTCAAGCGAGAGGGCTTTTTCGCGAAGACGCTCCTCGTCTTGACGAGTCTCAGACACGATTTCCTCAAGCTCTGCTTTCTTCTCCACGAGGATATGCTCGCGGTCGGCAAGAGCTTCCTTAGTGGCCTCGATGTCGGCCACGCGCTGCTCAATTGAGCGGTTGAACTCGTTGATATGCTTTTCGGCAAGCTCGATTTCGAGTTTCTGATATTCCTGCTCTTTGGTGAGAAGGTCAAACTCGCGGTTGTTGCGCACGTTGTCGAGTTGCTCGGCATAGCGTGCGATCAAAGCGGTCGACTCGTTGATTTTCTCCTTCTCGGCAGCGAGTTTCTGACGCAATTCCTCGATATTCGCGTTATAGTTGGCGATACGCGTTTTCAAGCCCTCGATATTATCTTCGAGATCCTTTACCTCAAGAGGCAATTCACCGCGGATTGTTTTGATACGATCGATCTCGGAAAGAATAGTCTGAAGCTGGTAAAGAGTTGAAAGACGCTCCTCGACCGAGATTTTATCTTTTTGTACTTTATCGGTAGCCATATACTGATTATTGTATGTTTTAGCTGATGTATGTATATGAAAATCAATCTAAACCCTATATATAATTAATAGGGTTCCTCTCCTTTTCTGAAAGATAGAGTGCAAAGTTAGGAAATTTTTCTTTAATTGTTTGATAAAAAATCGATTTTGTGCACTCTTCGCTTTCAAAATGGCCAATATCGACCAATAATATCCGGCCGAAGTAATCAATGAAGTGGTTATGCTTGCTATCGGAAGTGACAAAAGCCTTAGCTCCCATCTTCACAGCCTCGGGCAAGAGAAAAGCGCCCGCACCGCCGCATAAACCGACCCTCGTGAATGGCTCGATCGACTTTGACCAGTCGGAGCAACGAGCCACCGGCACATTGAAAACCTCCTTGACCAGAGCGACGAACTCCTTGGCCATCATCGGACGGGGCAAATCGCCCACAATGCCGCAGCCAATGTTGTCGGGGCCTTTCGACTCGATCGCCGAGATGTTGCTCAATCCAAGCATCTCGCCCATTTTCCACGACACTCCGATGCGGGGGGTGTTGTCGACCGACGTGTGGCAAGAATACACGGTCATATTATTCTGGATAGCCTTGTAGACCGTGATTTCCACTCTGTCGGCATCGCCGATACGTTTCAGCGGGTGAAATATGAGGGGATGATGGGTAATGATGAGATTGCACCCTTTATCAGCGGCCTCTGCCAGGATTTCAGGCGTCAGATCGACACACAGCATGGCTCCCGTGCAGCGACGCAGCGCGGAGCCGACCTGAAGGCCCGTATTATCGAAGTCTTCTTGATAACGTGGAGGAAATGCCTGTTCAAGCACGTCCACCACGTCTTTTATTAGCAGCGTCTCGTTGGCCATTATGATTCTCGATTAAGTCACGTTAGCGCATCTATGCGACAATATATCACGCTTCGCGGAGATCGAGCTTGATTTGCAACTCGTCGAGCTGTTTCTGATCGAGCGCCGCGGGGGCATCGAGCATCACGTCGCGGCCCGAATTGTTTTTGGGGAACGCGATGCAGTCGCGAATCGAATCGAGGCCGGCAAAGAGCGAAACCCAGCGGTCGAGACCGTAAGCGAGACCGCCGTGAGGGGGCGCGCCATACTTGAAGGCATTCATCAGGAAGCCGAACTGCTCCTGTGCCTTCTCGGGAGTGAAGCCGAGTATCTCAAACATTTTGGCCTGAAGAGCCGAGTCATGAATACGTATTGAGCCGCCGCCAACTTCCACGCCATTGATTACCATATCGTAGGCATCGGCGCGCACAGCTGCCGGGTCGGTGTCGAGCAAGGGAATATCCTCATCCTTGGGGTGGGTGAAAGGATGGTGCATAGCCATGAGGCGCTGCTCCTCGTCGCTCCACTCAAACATCGGGAAGTCAACCACCCAGAGGCAAGCGAATTTATTTTTATCGCGCAGGCCAAGACGAGAGCCCATTTCGAGACGAAGCTCGCAAAGCTGCTTACGGGTCTTCATCGCGTCGTCGCCGCTGAGTATAAGGATGAGATCGCCAGGCTCGGCCCCGAAAGCCTCTTTCATTTTCTGAAGAGTCTCCTGATCGTAGAATTTGTCAACCGACGACTTCACGTTGCCGTCGGCCTCAACGCGGGCATACACCATGCCTTTGGCGCCGATCTGCGGACGCTTGACGAAATCAGTCAGCTGATCGAGCTGCTTGCGCGTATATGATGCCGCGCCCTTAGCGCAAATGCCGCCGATATATTCGGCATTATCAAACACGCTGAATCCATGGCCTTTCATTATGTCCATCAATTCAACGAATTTCATATCGAATCTGAGGTCGGGCTTATCGCTGCCATAATACTTCATGGCGTCGGCCCATGGCATACGCTGGAACGGCTCGGTAATCTCTATGCCGCGGATTTCTTTGAAAAGATGCTTTGCCATACCCTCGAAGAGGTTGATAATATCATCCTGCTCAACGAAGCTCATCTCGCAGTCGATCTGAGTGAACTCAGGCTGGCGATCGGCGCGGAGGTCTTCGTCGCGGAAGCATTTCACGATCTGGAAGTAGCGATCCATGCCCGAAACCATAAGGAGCTGCTTGAGAGTCTGGGGCGACTGGGGCAAAGCGTAGAACTGGCCGGGATTCATGCGCGAGGGCACCACAAAGTCGCGGGCGCCTTCGGGAGTAGAGCCTACGAGCATAGGGGTCTCGATCTCGAGGAAGCCTTTGGAGTCGAGATAGCGGCGGGTCTCCATCGTCATGCGGTGGCGGAGCTCGAGATTGCGGCGAACGGGGTTGCGGCGAAGGTCGAGATAGCGGTATTTCATACGCAGGTCGTCGCCGCCGTCAGATTCGTCCTCAATCGTGAAGGGAGGCACAAGGCTCGGATTAAGCACGCTGATCGAGTCGGCGATAATCTCTATGTCGCCGGTAGGCATATTCGGGTTTTTCGACTCGCGCTCAGCTACCGTGCCAGTGATCTGCACCACGAATTCGCGGCCGAGGCGGTTAGCCTTCTCGCAGAGGTCGGCGTTAACGTCATTGATGAATACCACCTGGGTAATTCCATAGCGGTCGCGGAGGTCGACGAAAGTCATACCTCCCATTTTGCGAATACGCTGCACCCATCCCGCGAGGGTGACTTTCTTACCCTTGTCGGCAATACGCAGCTGTCCGCATGTGTCAGTTCTGTACATACAAATAAATATGTTGTTGAGGTTGTGTTAGCTATAGGCGCCTGAGTGATAAGCGCATTTTTCGCGAAGTTACGAATTTATATTTAATAAATGTATTTTTCGGCCACTTTTGTTGCGCTCATTCACTTTATCTAAAAAAAATGGGCTAAAAACGCGCCTTCAGGCAATAAAAGGATAGAGTAAAGCGTTTTATAGTCAGATTAACCATCACAACCATTCATCTCTAAACCAATCTGCCAATGAACGAAACCTCTACCCCTATTTCTAAACGTACAATGCAAGCAACATCTTCACCCGCCATGCCGCGCCGATCCACTATCAATTTCCTTAAAGGATTTGCATGCGCCTATGTGGCAGAGCGCCGCCTCCAGTCAGGTATACAAGGCCTCGTGTTGAACTAAACCAAGTACCAACCATGAAAAAAATCTTAATGGCAGCGACGCTATCGCTGCCTTTAATTGCGGCCGCTGAGACGGCCAGCCGTACTGTCACCGTCACCAACCCGCTCAACCGCAACCGCGTCGACGCTCCAGTAGTTCTCAACATCGCCGATCTTAAGGTGCCTTTTGAAGTCAAGTCGGCAGTGGTCACAATAGACGGCAACGAAATACCATGTCAAATCGACGACCTCGACCGCGACAACATCAACGAGGAGATAGCTTTAGTGGTCGACATTCGCGCCAAGCAGACCCTGAAGCTCAACGTCACCCTATCTTCAGACTATTCTTCGACCGAATACCCGCCCCGCACTTTCGCCCAGCTTATGGTAAGAGGGCGCAAAAATCCGGAGCAGATTCAGGACATATCGGTAGATTCCTCAGTCAACTCATATTCTCTGCTCAACGGGCATGGCATAATGTTTGAATCGGAGCTTAACGGCTACCGCATCTACTTCGACCCGAAGCAGACCCTCGACCCATACGGTAAATTCAATAAGCGACTCGAACTTAAAGATTGCGGCTTCTACCCCAACGCCGAGCAACTCGCCAACGGTTTTGGCGACGATGTGCTTCTCGTAGGGCAAAGCTGCGGCATCGGCGCTCTGAAAGGGTGGGTTGACAACAAGGCTACCCACGTAGAGCCAATACGCCGCCGCTCACAGCATCTTTTGGCATCGGGGCCTGTACGCGCGGTCGTTGAAGTTGGCGACGACGGATGGCGCTACGGCGACAGCGAGCTCAATATGAAGCAGCGCTACACCCAGTGGGCCGGCCATCGCGACGTCGAAATCGACTGCCGCTTCAACAAGCCGCTTGAGAATCAGAAATTCGCCGCCGGTGTGATGAACGTGATGGGTAATGAGACCACGCATCAGTATGGCCCCCGCGGCACAGTAGCATCGTGGGGACGTCACTGGCCCGTGAACGACACAATCAAATTTGCCAAAGAGCGTATCGGTATCGCGACCTACGTGCCCGAGCAATTCGCGGTAGATCCTGTTGAAGACTCCAACGGTTTTTACTACACCGTGTCGGCTCCCGGCAAAAACGGATTCAAATATTACACTATGTTTACTTCAGGGAAGGAGACCTTCGGCTACGACAGCGACAAGCATGTGTATGCTTTGCTCCCCCACTGGAAAGATGAGCTTGATTCACCTCTCATCCTGAAATACTAAGAGCCTGTCCCATAAAAACAGATTTTATGGGACAGGCTCTAATCAAACTGAGGTCAAGACGTAGAAAAAAGGAGGTTGCCGGTCAACCTCCTTTTTTTGCGCCTAATGTCTTTTGCTAAAAATGATTATCAGTCAGCGCTGACAACTATGTCGCTGAGAGCGAGAGCCGGATCAAGAAAATAGTAAGTGACTTCGATCATTCCGGGAGTCGAGGCGACATATTCAACCGAGGCGTCATTGAAGCCTTGAATGACGTTTTGATTCCATTTTCCTTTTGAGGCAACGGTTTTGAGCGATATTACTTTCGGAGCGTTGCCGTCGACGCTAACCGCGGTGCGCAGGTCGTAATCGCCATTGAGGGGAAAGGTGGGGAGGAAACGAGCCGTAATCGTGTTGCGCCCTTTTTTCACCTTCACGCGATATGTTGCGCGGGGAGCTTCCGAAATATCACGCTCCTCATAAGAGCTTGTCGATATTGGCCATTGGGTAAGCGACGAGCCGGCAGTGCCGAGCCCTTCTATACGCTTAAGCCCGGGGGAAGCGTATATGTGATTCACTCCCTTATATATCGACTGCTGCTTTCCGGCGATTTCGCTTTCGGTAGAAGCAATCATCGATTTGTCGGCCACTTGAGGCATATCAAACTGAGGCAATTCGCGGGGCTTCATCGACATCATCTTGTTCCACTTACCCGATGAAATGCCAGTATTATATCTGTCGGTAAGCCGCTTGATTTCCTTATAAGCTGCGTTCGCATCGTCGGCATGGCGCAGAGCCAATTCCTTTTTCCCCGCTTTGGCCTCCAAAAGGCTCTTTTTGGCGAGAAAAACCTTGCGATTCATCTGCCACGCCGCCTTCACCGGGTATTCAACAAGCTGGAAAAAGGCGTCGGCGAGTCGGGGATGGATACTACGCTCCACGTCGTCAACCATTTTGGCGATACGCTCATAGTCGGCCAACCGGCGATCCATCTCCTCGACCGTATAATCTATCGCGAAGATATGCTCAGGCTTTCCGCGCTGCGCGAGCCGGTAATACTCGTTCTTGATTTCAGCTATTTGCGGGGCCACATCAGTGCCGAAGGTCTCGGCAGCCCATTGCTCTGTATAGTCATACGCGTTTTCGGGAGTCCACCTGTCGGTATCCCAAGCCAAATCCATGGCAAACTGCAATTCAGCTTCCGCCGGTTTTATATCACCGACATTAATTATCCATAGATTCTTAACACCCTGGCTGTAAGCTTTCGACAATTCATAGCTCATAAGAGCGGGGGAATGAGAGCAAAGCCACAGGTAATCATAGGGCTTTCCCCAATATGATATATGATAGTACAGGCCGTTGCCACCTTCGCGACGCTGCTCTTCGACGTCGGGAAGCTGACGCATGAACCCATGATTATCGTCGGGCCATGTCAAGGTAACGTCGCCTGGAACGTCAAGCCCGGCGTTGTAGGCATCGAGTACTTCTTTATATGGGATGAAAATCTGCGGAACGGTGGAAGGCTCCCCGATATTCTCGCCGATAAGATCGCGCTGAAAGGTTATAATGTCGGTCAGCCCCGCCACTTTGTCGTCGGTAGTAGGATAGCCGGCTATCGCTCCGTCGTGCACGCCTCTCATGCCGAGGGTATATATGGCGTCGTAGTCCTTACTTTCCACTACCCTATCTCTCCAATATTGCTGAATATCGTCGCGCTTCGGGGAGTTGTAATTCCACGTTTCGTTTCTCGAATCAGCATATTCGCCAGTCGGGTCCTCATACTCATATCGGCGCCACTCCCACTCGTTGTCGCGCAGCATAGGCTCGCAATGGCTGCTTCCGAGCACTATATCGTAGCGCTTGGCAACCGGGAGGTTGTCTTTATTGTCCCAAAATGCTTGCGAGCACTTGTGCATGGCCGGCCAGAGAGTGTTGGCTCTCAACCGCAGCAGGAGCTCCATAACCTTCGCATAGGTTTCGGGGCCGATGTTGCCCGACTCCTTGTCGATACCGCCGGCAGCCCATGGCTGAAGGCCCCAATCCTCGTCGTTGATAAAAATGCCGCGGTACTTCACGTCGGGCGACTCCACGAGCGTTCTCTTTCCGTTGGCATACAGATTGTCTTTACGCGCGGGCTCCACGTCGGCCCACCAAACCCAGGGGGAAACGCCGCTCAATTTCGACAATTCGAGCATCGCGTAAGCTGTGGCTCGCGGATTCTGACCGTAGCAAACAATCGCCTTCTTCACTCCTTTTACAGGATTTTGTACCACTTCTATCGCATACGACTCCCATTGATCGCGAATATCGTCGGCCTTAATCTTACCTTCCGTGTCGAGGGCGTCGATTATTTTGCTTTGGCCCAAGGTACCTGCTATTATAGGCATACTGTTTTTCTCTATCTGGTTGGTCACCGCAGGGCGCAGGCCAGTGATAGATTGCAGATCGTCGGCGAGCGTCTCAGCGATAGTTCTCACCACCTCCGCGTCGTCGTAGTCAATCACAATCGACGCGGCAACGCCGTCAGCCACTATCGGAAAAGCTCCTTTCGACGGCTGCTGGCTAATAAATATCTCTTGCGCGACTGAGCGAACACAGGCACAAGACATTATTATCAATAATATATGTATTCTGAAGGTTGAAAATAGGCGCATAACCTAATGGCAATTGTAAAAAAGTGCACAAAGGTAATAATAAAAGTTGAATGAACCGCTGTCATTTTTAAATAATACTTGGCAAAATGCGAAGGCAGGCTCAGGCAATTTGGTCTAAAAGTTATACCGTTTGGCCTGTTTCACTTGTGGAATTGCTGCGATTTACTTAAATTCGCGGCAATTTTGGAAACATCTCCAAGTAAAGACTCTATTTATTTATGAAAAAAGCAGCACTTACACTGGCCGTGATGGCTATCGGATCAATGTCGGCCCTCGCCGAGGGTTATCAAGTAAACACACTCAGCGCCAAGCAAAACGGCATGGGCCACACCGGCACGGCTCTGAAGCTCGGCGCCGAAAGCCAATTTTTCAACCCGGCAGGCATGGCCTTCATGGACGACAATCTCGAAATCACAGGGTCATTCTCTCCGATTTTCTCCTCAGTGACCGCCACCGACCTATCTTCGGGCAACAAATATTCGACCGACAGTAAAGCTGCCACACCCCTGAGCATTTCAGCCTCTTTCTCAATTTACGACAACCTGAAAGCAGGCATTTCGTTCTATACTCCCTACGGAAGCTGTATCAACTGGACTGAAAACTGGCCGGGAGCTGTGTTCTCGCAGTCGGTCAACCTCAAGATGTTCACCGTGCAGCCGACTTTCGCATGGCGCATTACACCGAAACTTTCAATCGGCGCGGGGCTTATGATCGCATGGGGCAACGTTGACCTCAACAAGGGGCTTGTATCGGCAGAGTCATTCCAGACCCTCGTCAAGTATATGGGGCTAATGGGAGTCGTCCCCGCCAATCTCCAGCTCCCCGGTCTCACTCCCGCCTCGGTCAATCTAACCGGATCGGCTCATCCCCGCCTGGGTGTTAATATCGGCGTGATGTATGACATCAACGATCAATGGACCGTCGGCGCAAACTATCGCACAGAGATGATTATGAAGGTGAAGGCAGGTCAAGCCAACGTGTCGTACGCTTATAACGAAAACGCCGAACTCGCCCCCATCATGAGCCAGATTAAGAATATGACCAACGACGTCAACAACGCCGAGTTTAAAGCTCAGATGCCTTGCGCAGCTATCTTCAACGTCGGAGTCAGCTATAAGCCTGTGAAGGAATGGGTGGTAGCCTTCGATGCGCAACTCACGCAGTGGAACGCTTACAAAACCCTCGACATCGAGTTTAAAGACCTCCCTCAATTCGACCAGCACATCGAGAAAAACTACCGCAACTCATGGACATTCCATCTCGGCGCGCAATATTCAGTAACCAATCGCTTCGATGCCCGCGCCGGCTTGATGATCGACACTACTCCGGTGAAGAAAAACTTCTACAATCCCGAGACTCCGGGCATGACTAAGATTGAACCTTCGATCGGCCTGTCGTTCCGCCCGATTAAGCAATTGTCGATCGACCTCGGCTTTCTCTACGTAGCCGGGCTTGGGTGTAAGGATCGTAGCGTCACTACAGCCGATATGCTCGCGCCTACCATCAACACTATCATCTCGGGCATCAACGCGATTCAGGGCACTCAAATCCCCGCTGTAGCCCCTACCACGACTTTCAACGCCAACTACAATCTCCACGCGTTCTGTCCGTCAATCGGCCTCACCTACAAATTCTAAAACAAAGATCATATTGGATTTACATTTTGCCCCGTTACAGGGATTTACCGACGATATTTACCTCCGGCTGCATAAAGAGATTTATGGCAAGCCGGAGGTTTGCTACACCCCCTTCATCCGCCTGGAGAAAGGGGAGCCGCGCCGACGCGACATCAATCGTTACGCCAATGCCGTGGAAGCAGGCTTAAACATAATCCCTCAGATAATCTTCAAATCTTCCGCAGAGTTCTTGGCGCTAACAGCCTCGCTCAAATCAGCTGGCGCACCGGCGATCGACCTCAACCTGGGATGCCCCTACCCTATGCAGACCCGCAAAGGGCGCGGCGCCGGTCTCCTTGTCGACCCCGCTGCCGTTGCCGAAGTAATGCGGCAGGTCAATGACGACAGCCCGACAAGCTATTCGGTAAAAATGCGGTTAGGTCTCAACAATTCTACGGAGTGGAAAGAGTTAATGCCTATTTTCAACGCGACCAAGCTCTCCCACATTACCCTGCATCCGCGCGTCGCCACGCAAATGTATGGCGGAGAACTTTTTGCAGACCAATTCAAAGAATTCTTAGCCGCATCAACCAATCCTGTAATATATAACGGCGACGTGAGTTCGCTCGACGACATTGAGCGTATCATATCTGAGTTACCCGATATTGCCGGTATTATGATAGGCCGCGGACTGTTGGCACGACCGTCGCTCGCGGCCGAATGGAGCGAGCAGCGAGAATGGGGTCACGACAAACGTATGGAAAATTTACTCCTTTTCCATTCACGTCTGCTTGAAGAATATGAATCAACTCTTTGTGGTGATGCCCAAATATTGATGAAGATAAAACCCTTTTGGGAATACCTTGAGCCTGAAATAGGCCATAAAGCTTTCAAAGCCATCCGCAAGGCCACTTCGCTACCCAAATACAAAGCCGCTACCCAATTTTAGCATCATTGGATAATGACATAACACAAATTGCGGGTTACTTAGCTGAATGCTTGGTAACCCGCAATTATTTGTTATGTGAAACTTGATCCTATAGAATGCTACTTGGCGGAATCGATCTCGCGGAGGAGCTCTTCAACCGCACGGCGAAGCTGAGTATCCTCGCCATTAACCGCATCCTGAGGAAGATTACGCACGAGAATGTCGGGCTCAAGCTGAGTATTCTCAAGGTATGATCCGTCGGGGAGCTGATAGCCTATCACCGGGATACCGAACTGCATTGTCGGATCTTGCAAACGCACCCAGTTGACAGATGTCATTGTGCCAGCTACAGGCATACCTACGAGTTTGCCTATTCCCTGATGAGAGTAAACCCAGGGAGTACCGTGAGCATTGGAGTAGCAAGCCTCCTCCATAACCATAATCGAGGGCTTGTTATAGCGGCGCGAGGGCATATCGCATGAATGATTGCCGCGAACTACCTGTGTAAAATATTTCTTACCTGAAAGCAACACTTCGATATCCTCATGGAGGCGACCGCCACCGTTCCAACGGATGTCGATCACAACACCCTCACGGTTGTTGTATTTACCGAGAAGATCGGCGTAGACGGTACGGAAACTGTCGTCGCCCATCGACTCGATATGAGCATAACCGAGGCGACCGCCTGAAATTTTGTCCACATAGTCGGCGCGGCTCTTTACCCAACGCTTATACATGAGATCTGACATCTCGCCCGACGAAATCGGAATGACTACCTCCTCAAATGTCTCGCCGTTGGCAGGATTCTTCACGCCCAAAAGCGTTTTCTTTCCAACGAGATTATTAAGGTCGGTGTTGGCGCTAAGTTTCTCGCCGTTGACGCTCTCGATGATACATCCGGGCGTCAGCTTGGTGTTAGCGTTATCAAATGGGCCGCCTTTAACGATTTCGTCGACTTTGAGTCCCGGGCCGTCATACGTCATGTCATACAGCAGGCCGAGCGAGGGGGTGCGGTCAACAATATCGTTGGCTATATTGGAGCGAAAATAGCCTCCGGTGTGCGACACATTGAGTTCGCCAAGCCATTCCGAAAGCATTTCGGCAAAATCATAATTGTTGTTGATATGCGGGAGGAATCGGCGATAGTCTTTTGTAAGACCGTCCCAATCGACCCCGTGGAGATTCTTGTCGTAGAACATCTCGCGCTCTGAGATATAAACCTGGTCAAACATAGCCTCGCGCTCGGCGGCGTGGTCGATATCGAGCGTTGCCGACGAAGAAATGTTTTTGGCCGATTTCGACGAGAGATCAAATTTCTTCATCTTGTCGCCCATGATGAAAAGCGATTTTCCGTCGGTCGAAGGATATAGGTCGAGTCCATTGAGGTCGAGCCGGCTCAAAATCGCGGGTTTCTTATCCTCGAAGTCCATTTTCCAAAGGTCGTAACCCTGCTCTACAGCCGAGAAGTAGTATAGATTCTTACCATCGTTGTCGACCCAAGCCGCAGCCAGATCCGACGAATAGGGAGTGGCGCGGACAACGCGGTCCTCTATTCCGTCGAGTTCAACCTTAATTGAGCTGTCGCCGATTTTCTCCGTTTTAGAGTCTTTATCTTTGCTATCCTTATCGTCGCTATCTGATTTCTTGGAATTCTTCTTGCGCTGCTTCTCAACCTCTTTGCGGAGTTCATAATCCTCCTTAGAGAGTTTGAATTTGTCAAACGCGTCTTGATTGAGGAACACAAGCATGGCGTCGTCTTGCGAGCCCCATGATGCATGGTTGCGCATACCGTAACGCTCCGACAAGAAAAGGATAGCGTTGCCGTCCATCACAAATTGCGGACTCCTATCGGTGTAACCCGACTGGATAATGCGGTGGAATTTAGCGTTATCAACGTCGATAAGAGCGATGTCGCTATATGGGTCGTGACCGTTGCCCATCGCTTCGAGTGTGATCCATTTACTGTCGGGCGACCACTGATAGTCGTAAGCACCGTCGCGGAACGTATAATTAGAGCCATCTGTGAGCTGGCGTGTTTTCTTCGAATCCACGTCGTAGACCATTAGCTTGTTACGGTCTTGAATGAACGCGATTTTCTTGCCGTCGGGAGAGTATTTAGGTACAGTGCGCTCAACGTTATCGGCCTTTATGATAGGCTTTTCATCTATAATTGTCGCATTAGAGAAATTGGGGTCATCCTCGCGGGCGATTTTGGCGGAATAAATATTGAAATGTCCGTCGCGAAGCGAAGTGTAAACGATTTCGCGGTTATCGGGATTCCACGACACGTGCTTCTCGGCAGCGGGCGTATGCGTGATCTGCTTTGTCGATGAGTGCTCGGTCGAGGTCACGAACACTTCTCCGCGGGCTGTATAAGCCACCTGCTTCCCGTCGGGCGAAGGAACGCCGTATGAGCCGGTGACGCTCGTGCGGTTATGAGCCGGTATCGGATCGAGCAGCACGTCGATTTCCACTTTATTGGGTCTGCCGCCGGGCATCATCGTATAGATTTCACCGTCGTAGCCAAAAGCCAACAATCCGTTATCGGCTTGCGATAGGAATCTTATTGGGTGAGTCTTGTAGTTAGTCAAGGCCTTTGCGTTTTTCATATCTCCCACAGGAGCCTGATAGACGTTGAAGGAGCCTCCGTTACGCTCCGAGAGGAAATAAACAGTCTTGCCATCTTTCGATATTACGGGATTGCGGTCTTCTCCTGGGCGGTCGGTAAGATTCTGGTGCTTTCCTGTGGTAGCGTCATATTTCCAAATATCTTTGCTGACCGACGAGGTGTGGTGTTTGCGCCACTCATTCTCCATGCCTTTAACATCTTGATAGAGGAATGACTTGCCGTCGGGTAGCCAGCTGATCGCGCGCACCGGAGTGCCGAGTTCCTGGCGAGGATTACCCCCCGACACAGGAATACTATACAATTGCGTCAGTCGCCCGGAGGGAAACAACACGCTCTTGGTCGGAGCCTGTATATAAGCTGAGTAATAAACGCGCTTTCCGTCGGGCGAGAACGCTTCGGGTATCTCCGAGGCTGAATTAGTGGTCAGTCTGACGGCTTCGCCCCCTTCGGCTGGCACTATATAGAGGTCCATGTTGCCATGGCGATCGCTTGAGAATAATATCTTCTTACTGTCGGGCGACCATATCGGGTTAGTGTCGTAGGCAGTAGAAGTGGTGACTCGCCTGGCTTTTCCTCCTGCGGTATTGACGGTGTATATATCGCCTTGATAAGTGAACGCGATGTTTTCACCGTCGGGCGAAATCTTCACGTTTCGCAACCAAAGCGGAGTTTCAGCCGTTACCCCGAGAGCTGCGGCTAAAGCGAGTGAAGCTAATATGATTTTCTTCATATCGAATAGTTATTACTGGCGTGCAAGATGTTAAAGTGACTCGGTAAGAATAGCGACGATATTGTCTTCGGTGAGGTCGACATACTGCTCTCCTCGCTGCATAGCGTCTTCTTTTATGTGACGGGCCATTTCGCGAAGGCGGCTGTCATCGATGCCTACTTCGCTCAGGTGCATCGGGAGGCCGATTGACTTGAGGAAGTCGTGAGTGCGCTTGATAGTAAGCGATGCGATTTCAGCATCGGGGAGAGTGCGGTCGATACCGTAGAGCTCAATACCGAGCTTCACGAATCGTTCCATCGTGCGCTCGCTCAAAATATGGCTCATCCACCTCGGAGTAATGATAGCCAGGCCTTCGCCATGGGTAATATCGTAGTAGGCCGAGAGAGCGTGCTCGATAGCGTGCATAGGCCAGCCGGAGGGCGAATTGCCGAGGGCGAGGATGCCGTTGCACCCATACATGCAGGCGTACATGATTTCGGCGCGCGCCTCATAGTCGTCGGGCTTAGCAATAGCTCTAGGGGCATAGTGCATGAGTGTGCGCAGAAGGGTGATACAGAATCCGTCGGCCACCATATTATGGTCGGCGCAGAAATACTGTTCAAACACATGATTGATCGCGTCGGCAACCCCTGCGGCAGTGTGCTTGGCGTTGACGGTAAAGGTGTAAGTCGGGTCGAGGAACGAGCATACCGGGAACAGCAGAGAATCTATATACCCGATTTTATCATTGGTCTCGGTTCGCGAGATCACGCCGCCTGAATCATATTCGCTACCGGTCGCGGCAAGTGTCATAATATCCACAATCGGGAGCGCGGCTTGGGCTTTTACCTTGTAGGAAATGAGATCCCAGGGATCGCCGTCGTATTTCGCTCCGGCAGCGATGGCTTTGCAGCAATCGAGCACACTGCCTCCCCCAACCGAAAGAATCACGTCAATATCATTTTCCTTGCAAAGACGCACGCCGTCGAGCACCGAGGGGTCATATTTTGGATTAGGCTCAATACCCGACAGCTCTACGATCTCAAAATCTTTGAGCAAATCCACAACTTTCTGGTACAGGCCCATGCGCTTGATGCTGCCCCCGCCGTAAGCGAGAAGCACTCGACGTCCAAGCGGCTTCATCACATCAACGAGACCGTCGACTACGCCGCGGCCAAATATCACCCTCGTAGGGGTATAATAGTCAAAATTCTGTATCATAAAGCTTAATTATTAAAATTTACATTATTGTTACTCTGCAAATATACGAATTATTTTCGCTTTTCAACGCACAGTTTTCACACAATAAGCGGTATTCTGAGCATTAATTGTTGGTTATCATTGACTATTTGCGTAACTTTGCCGATGTAAAGACCAATCAAACTCAAAATGCTAACTTCAGTATTTATACCCGCTGCGCAGGACGACCTTACCGGCATCGAAGGTCAGCCTAACACCATGATAATACCCTTGGAAGACTGTAGCTTCGGCACCACCGCCACACTCCGCTATATCGCCGACCTCACCCTCGGCGACCGGGTGATGATATATACAAAAAGCACCGAATTCCGACCCGGCTACAACTGCATAAAGCGCATGGCCGAGGCGATGGAATGGAGCGGGGCGAAAGTTGTCTATGCCGACTACCGCGCCGTCGACCTTCAGGGCAACGCTGTGCCCACGCCGCTGATCGACCGCCGTCAGGGCGCGCTTCGCGACGATTTCAACTACGGTCCGTTGATCATGCTCGACGCGGCCGAATTCAAGCGCGTCGTCGCCGACTTGCCCGAATATCGCTACGCGGCTCTCTATGCCGTGATGCTTCGTCTCTGCCACGGCGAGGGCTCGGTGCTTCACCTGAATGAATTCCTCTACGACAGCGTCGAGACCGACCGCCGCCGCAGCGACCAAAAGCAGTTTGACTATGTCGACCCCCGCAACCGCAAGCGCCAAATCGAGATGGAGCAGGCTTGCACAGCATATCTCAAAGAGATCGGCGCATGGCTTCGCCCCGACTTCGATGATGTAGACTACGGCTTGCGTTTCGCGACCGAGATGTCGGTGGTAATACCAGTGCGCAACCGCGAAAAAACTATCGCTGAAGCGGTGGCGAGCGCTGCCCGGCAACGCACCGATTTCATGTTCAACATCATAGTTGTCGATAATCACAGCACCGACTCCACGACCGAGATACTGAAGACCCTGTCGGCCGAGAATCCACGTATCATCCACTTAATTCCAGAGCAGACCGACTTAGGGATCGGCGGCTGCTGGGACCTCGCTATTAACGACGGCCATTGCGGACGATTTGCCGTGCAGCTCGACAGCGACGACCTCTACAGCTCCGACGATACTCTCCAGCGCATCCACGACAAGTTCATGAGCGAAAACTGCGCTATGGTTATCGGTTCTTATCAACTTACCGACTTCAACCTCAACCCGATACCTCCGGGCGTGATAGACCATAAGGAATGGACACCCGACAACGGACGCAATAACGCGCTCCGCGTCAATGGTCTGGGCGCTCCGCGAGCATTTGTCACCAATGTGCTCCGTAAGATAGGCGTTCCTAACGTCAGCTACGGCGAGGACTATTCGCTCGGGCTTGCTATCTCGCGCCGCTACCGCATAGGCCGCATCTACGACGTGTTATACCTATGCCGACGCTGGGATGGCAACTCCGACTCCAACCTCGATATTCCTCGCCAAAACGCCAACAACAGCTACAAAGATTTATTACGAACTATCGAACTGCAAGCTCGACTTAATTTAAACAAAAAGTTGAATAATCGGTCGGTAAACAACTAATTATGCCGAAAATAAGCCAATCAGTCGTCAACGAGTTTTTTGAACGTCAACTTAAGGAGTGGGGCGCATGTGCCGACGCTTTCGCCGCTATAGGCACTGCCGAAACCAAGATGGTAGATGTCGACGGTTTTCAGGTAAAAGTGCAATTCAACAAAGCGCGTATACGCAGTTCAGCTGCCAAAGTCGACAAAAAGTCTATCGCCAAGCGACCCTGTTTTCTTTGCGACTCCAACCGACCTGCCGAACAAAGCCATCTCCTCTGGGGCGAATATAAAATCCTCGTCAATCCATTCCCGATTTGCCGCTTTCACTTGACTGTTCCCGCCTCGCACGCACCTCAACATATGTCTCAGAAAAGATTCGAGGATATGTTGAAACTTTCTAAGCAACTTCCTGAGTCATTGGTGTTTTATAATGGCCCGCAATGCGGCGCTTCTGCTCCCGACCATTTCCATTTTCAGGTAGTCGGAAAGGATGAGCTGCCGATAGTCGAAACGATAGAAAAAGGCGCTGAATTGCCGTTTGGCATCATAACTCTTCGCGACAGCGGTCGATTTGACGAAATCATGTCGCTGTTGCCTAAGAGCGACGACGAGATTGAGCCTAAGGTCAACATACTTTGCTACACCGACGAGTCGGGCGAGCCGCAAGCTGTCATAATACCTCGGCGCGCGCACCGACCTGACTTCTACGGCCCTGAGGAGGGACAAATGCTCGTCAGCCCGGCTTCGATTGACCTTGCCGGCATTATGGTGGCTCCCCGCAGCAGCGATTACGAAGCGTTTACCCCTGAGCGGCTACACGATATTTATTCACAACTATGCTATTCTCAAAGCGAAGTCAACCAGATGCTTACGCGAAACGGCACCATATCCGTCGGCATTATGGAGGAGCATGAAATCACCGTTGAGTTCATCTCAGGGTTTGCCGAACTCGGAGAAAAGAGCTTCAAGGCTGATTCGGTGAGCGAGCCGATTAATTTCACAGCCACCGAGGGAGAGGGAGTGTTCACGCTGCGCGACGTCACTATCGGGAAACAGTTTCATTGGCAACGCCGCGAAAACCAGACATTCAAAGGCAATCTTGAGCTACGCCCCTATAAAGGGAAAATATTAGCAATCAACCATGTAGATATAGAAACTTATCTTAAAAGTGTAATCTCTTCGGAGATGAGCGCAAACGCCTCGCTCGAATTGCTCAAAGCCCACTCCGTCATTTCACGCAGCTGGGTCATAAGCCAGCGCGAGCATCGCCATAATTCAGGTTGCCGCATCGATAGAGAGGGCTTTATCGATAGCGACAAGATGATAGTGAAATGGTATGACCACGACGACCACGACCTCTTCGATGTGTGCGCCGACGATCATTGCCAACGCTATCAGGGCATCACGCGCCAGACCAACCCAAGAGTCAATCAAGCCGTAGAAGCGACTCGCGGCGAAGTCTTGATTTATGACAACAAACTTTGCGACGCGCGTTTTTCAAAATGTTGCGGCGGCGTCATGGAAACCTTTGAGAGCTGTTGGGAAGATGACCCCAAGCCCTATCTGAAACCTCTCGCCGACAAGCCTGACGAGACCGACGTACCGAATCTCGCCGACGAGGCGACGGCTTATAATTGGATTAACAGCCGCCCTGACTCCTTCTGCAACACTGCCGACCCCGTAATTTTGTCGCAAGTGCTCAACAATTACGACCAGGAGACCGCCGACTTCTACCGCTGGACGGTCGAATACACCCCACAGCAACTTTCATCGCTCGTAAAGCGCAAATCGGGCATCGATTTCGGCGAAATATCGGAGCTTACCCCTATTAAGCGCGGGCCGTCGGGCCGTATTATCCTCCTTAAAATCAAGGGCTCGAAACGCGAGCTTACCGTGGGTAAGGAGCTGGAGATACGCCGTTGGCTCTCCGAGACCCACCTCTACAGCTCCGCTTTCACCGTAAGCCGCGCCGACAACGGCAACTTCATTCTTAACGGCGCGGGATGGGGGCACGGCGCGGGATTATGTCAGATAGGAGCTGCCGTAATGGGAGCTAAGGGCTACAACTACAGGCAGATTCTCGCCCACTACTATCCGGGGGCTGAATTAAGAAAAATCTCTATTAACCAGGAATGACAGACCAGACAATTAAAACCAAATCGGCTCACCCTTGGGCCTGGGTTCCCTCGCTCTACTTCATCGAGGGACTGCCTAACGCCATTATAGCCACCTTAACGGTAATCCTATATCAGGATTTCGGCATTTCAAACGCCGAAATCGCGTTTTACACCGGGCTTATGTATCTCCCATGGGTGATAAAACCGTTCTGGAGCCCCTTTGTCGACATTATACGCACGAAACGTTGGTGGATTGTTACCATGCAGCTTCTGCTTGCCGCAAGTTTCTTAGGCGTAGGGGCTGTGCTGACAACAAAAATGTTTTTCGCCGCAAGCATTGGCCTGTTTTGGATCGCAGCCTTTGTTTCGGCCACTAACGACATAGCTTCTGACGGCTTCTATATGCTCGGACTGACAGAGCATCAGCAATCTTACTTCGTAGGCGTAAGGTCGCTTTTTTACAGAGTCTCGGTGTGGGCTGTGCAGTTCGGAGTGATTTATCTTGCCGGATTCTTGCAGAACGCCACAGGCGATGTGGCTCAGGCCTGGACAATCGTATTTTGGGTACTCGCCGCCATTTTCTTCCTTGGCACGCTTTACCACAGTTTTCTGCTGCCCCACCCCGCATCCGACAAGCCCAACAAAGCTCAAAGCGCTGAGATGATATTCCGCGAATTCGGCATGACTTTCGCCACATTTTTCCGCAAGCCTCATATATGGATGGCCCTTGCGTTCATGCTCCTCTACCGCCTGCCCGAAGCGCAATTAGTGAAGATGATCAACCTGTTTCTTCTCGACCCGACAGATGTCGGCGGACTCGGGTTGACCAAAGAGACCGTCAGCGTGACGTACGGAATATGGGGAGTGACCGGGCTAATAATCGGAGGCATATTAGGCGGCGTTTACGCTGCTAAACGAGGCTTAAAGCGCAGCCTCCGACCCATGGCTTGGGCCATGTCGCTCAGTTGCCTTACATTCGTGCTATTGAGTCAGGTTGCCGCTCCATCGCGTATTATTATCGATATATGCGTGTTTACCGAGCAATTCGGCTACGGATTCGGCTTCTCGGCCTATATGCTCTATCTAATATATTTCTCTGAAGGAAAATACGCCACTGCCCACTACGCTATCTCCACAGCATTTATGGCAATCGGGCTAATGCTCCCCGGAATGGCGGCAGGGTGGATTCAGCAACAGATCGGCTACGCCAACTTCTTCCTTTGGACCACGGCCTGCTGCGTCGCGACGATCGCCGTAGCCTACATGATTAAGGTCGATCCCTCGTTCGGGCTTAAAAACAACGAAAAATAACATCATACAGTAATCACTTAAACACTACCATACACAATGACTTTTGAAGATATTCTGACCAACGACGACGTGCTCGACGGACTCTGGGATATGCATTTCGATGAATGTACACCGATACAGGAATTGGCCATACCTCCCGTGCTCGATGGCCACGACATTCTCGCTTGCGCGCAGACCGGGACAGGCAAAACCGCAGCCTATCTTCTTCCCATCATAAACCAACTCGCCGATGGGGGCTACCCCGAAGACTCGATTAATTGCGTCGTGATGGCTCCGACCCGCGAGCTCGCTCAGCAGATCGATCGCCAGCTTCAGGGCTTCGCCTACTTCATGCCTGTCAGCGGCATCGCTATCTACGGAGGCACCGACGGCGACACATACGAGCAGCAGCGACGCGCTCTTAAGCTCGGCGCCGACGTGGTTATAGCCACGCCAGGACGGCTGCTCGCGCACCTCAATATGGGCTATGTCGACCTGTCTAAAGTGTCGTTTTTCATTCTCGATGAAGCCGACCGAATGCTCGATATGGGCTTTTACGACGACATTATGCGCATAGTGGCACATCTTCCTAAGGAGCGGCAGACACTCCTTTTCTCCGCCACAATGCCCGACAAGATTCAGCGCCTGGCCTCCAAACTGCTGAAAGACCCCGTAGAGATAAAAATCGCGGTGTCGAAGCCGGCTGAAAACATCAATCAGGAAGCCTACGTATGCCATGAGAACCATAAGCTTCCTATACTTAAAGGCATATTCAAAGAGAACGCTCCCGAGAGGGTCATCGTGTTCTCGTCGTCGAAACAAAAGGTCAAGAATCTCGCCCGCGATCTTAGAGGCAACAAGTTTAAAATCGCCGAAATGCACTCCGACCTTGAGCAAACGGAGCGCGACACCGTGATGCACGACTTCAAAGCGGGTAAAACCCAAGTAATCGTCGCGACCGACATCCTCGCGCGCGGCATCGACATCGACGACATCGAGATGGTAGTGAATTTCGACGTTCCCCGAGAAGCTGAAGACTACGTGCACCGCATCGGACGCACTGCCCGAGCCAACCGCTCAGGCCGAGCCGTAACCTTCATATCGCCCGACGAGATTTACCGTATGAAGCGCATTGAAGAGCTACTTGAAGCCGAAGTGCCAAAAACGCCCCTGCCAGCTGAGTTCGGCGAGCCCATACCCTACACCTCCTCAAAGAGGCAACGAGGATCAAGTGGACGTGGCGGCTCTAAAGGTCGCGGCTCTCGCAAATTCGGCTCTCGCTCAGGCAAGCCTGGCAAAGGCCACAAATCGTCGGCCAAAGAAAAAACCGCAACCGCCAACAACGTGCCTGACACGCCGACAGCCAACAACACAAAGCCGAGCGGAAACCCAAACAAGGGCAACAAGCACCATAACGGCCATCGTCGCCGCAAACCATCCAACCGCAACAACTCCCCCGACAACAATTAGAGCCTGTCAGCCAGGCTCTAAGCAATAAAAAAAACCAAGCCTCGACGGACTTGGTTTTTAAATTTAACGTATCGGGTTAATCGCGGCTCATCGGGTGAGCACGATATTGTGGTCCTTCGCTATTTTGCGCATATTGAGGATAGCGTAGCGCATTCGTCCGAGAGCCGTATTGATGCTGACGTTGGTCGCGTCGGCAATCTCCTTGAAGCTCATGTTGCGGTAGAAGCGCATTTCGATCACTTCGCGCTGAAGTTGCGGAAGAGTCTCCATGATTTTACGCACATCTGACGATATTTGCTCGTCGATAAGGAAATCCTCGATAGTATCCTCTGAAAATTCGCGGCGATTGAGCAATGTAGAGTCGGCCTCGTCGGTCGAAACAACGCCATTGGTTTTTTCGAGACGATAGTGGTCGATAATGAGATTGTGAGCTATGCGGGTGAGCCAAGCCGAGAACTTCCCGCTCTCGGTGTAACGCCGTTGCTTAATGGTAGTAATCGCTTTGACAAAAGTTTCCTGAAATATATCGTCGGCCAGTTCGCGGTTTTTAACGATATTGAATATGTAGGAGAAAACGCGTTTCTGATTGCGCTCCAACAATGTGTCGAAAGCCTGATTGTTGCCGTCGGCGTAGGCTGCTACCAACTGCTCGTCGGTTAGCCGTTTGTTATTTTGCATTACTTCGTTTTGTTTTGATTAGAGTAATGATGTGCTATAGGCTGTCAGGTTTTTTAGGTTAATAAAAAAGGTTTATAATAAACAATTAATTAAAATCGGTAAACTGATTTTTGAGGTTTTTATCTTCTGTGGATTTCTCTTGATCCGAAATCCAACGCAAATTTAGCGATAATATTTTATTCTACCAACATTTTCTCATCTACTTACGATATTTTAACTAATTAATAGGAAATAATTACAATTTTTTACCAAAAATCGGCCAAAAACAGCGATTATACTGACCATTAAAAAGCGACGGGCCGCGATTCCCGAATCGTCGCCGAGAATCGCAGCCCGCAATCAGTTAGCTTGTTATAACGCCCGATATTGGCGTGAGTAGCGGAGATGCTGGGTGATGTAATCCTCGGTGTAGTCAACCGTCACGTCGATTATTTCGCCGTTAGCGTCAAACACAGGGGCATAAACAGGGTTGACGAAGCCCTTGTAAGGAGCTATATTGAGATGAGCGTAGCGGTCGAGCACTTCCTTATGTATCTCAGGGTCAACCTTTACGGCGTAAGTCTCAACGAGATTGCGGCCCGCTTCATAATCACCCTCGCTCTTTATGCGCTGTATCTCGGCAAGCAGCTCGCCGAAAAGCTCGCGAAGCGCAGGATAATCGTTGATCTGTATATAAGTCTTGCCGTCGCGCTCAACCATCTCTATGACGTTGTCTTTCTTTCCGTGCTCAAAAGCCCAGGCTGCTATGAGCTGGCGATTACGCATGTGGGCCTCCTCGATATTCTTTCCCGGCTCTATGCGCATCAGCTGTGTCATCAGGCCGTTGAGTATATATTTATAGTATTCGGCCTTATAAGCATCGGGGTTGTCGAGCAGGCCGAGCTCTATGAGCTTAGGATCGGCGAGATAATAGAGGGCAAAGAGGTCGGCGCGGGTCTCTTCGAGCGTAGAGCCGTGAGCCTTCATCGCATCGGGGTCAACGCCGGGGAGCAGACGACCGGAGCCGTGGCCGAGGCACTCATGCAGGTCGGTGTGGAGATTATCCGTGATAAAGAGATAGTCGTCGAGGAGCTTGCGTGTTGCTTCATCGATAACAAATTCCTCGTTAAAACCGTTGCCATGCGAAGCCTCGTCGTAGGCTTGGGTGATATTTTCGAGGGTCACCGATTTCGAGCCGTGCTCGGCGCGGATCCAGTTGGCGTTGGGCAGGTTAATGCCGATAGGGGTTGCGGGATAGGAGTCGCCGGCGAGAATAGCAGCAGTGATTACCTTTGCCGACACTCCTTTTACTTCAGGTTTGCGGAATCGGGGGTCGACTGGCGAATTATTCTCAAACCACTGCGCGTTGGCGCTGAGAGTTTCGGTGCGCTTTGATGCCGGGATATTCTTGAAGTTGACGATTGACTCCCATGAGCCGGTCATGCCGAGAGGGTCGCCATAGCTTTCGATAAAGCCGTTGATGAAATCAACCTGCGAGTCAGTGTCCTCTGTCCACAAAATAGAGTATTCGTCGAAGTCCTTCAAATCGCCTGTTGTATAAAACTTGATGAGCAGGTCGATAACCTGTTTCTGGCGGGGATTTTCGGCATATTTCGCGGCTTTGGCGAGGTTGTCGACGATTCGTTCGATTGCAGGGGAATAAACTCCGCCTATTTTATATGCCTCCTCAACAACCTTACCATCCTTCTTCACCACGCGGGTGTTAAGGCCGTAAGATATGGGGCGAAGGTCGGTTGTGTCTTTGATTGACGCGAAGTAATCCTCCACCTCTTTTTGGGTCACGCCCTCATACATATTGTTGGCCGATGTCACGATCAGGTCCTCCCCTTCGGCTTGGTTGACGCGCTTTGCGAGGAACGTCGGATCGAAAATAACTTTCATCAGCGTGTCGAGTTCTTTGGGCTGCTGATCCGCGGGGAGCTTCGCCACCTCGGCCTTGAGGAAATCCTCGCTGAAGCCGGGGGTGAATTTATCCATCGAATAGTGATGATGAATACCGTTGCCGAAGCTGATTTGCTTCAGATATAGCTCCAGCGCCTTGAAGTCGGCTGAGTTTTTATCGCCTGAATAATTCACGTAAACGTTCTCGACGAGGTCGCGCACGGGTAGATTGTATTTGCCGTTCTGATCCCAAAGGATGTCGCGCCCGGCGAGAGCCGCCTCGGTCAGATAGTAGACAAGAGCTTTCTGCTTGGGGGTTAAGTTCTCGAATTCGGGTACTTTATAGCGAAGTACCTCGATATCTGAGAAGCGATCGACCACGTAGTTAAATCCTGTGTTATCATTTGCCATGGCTGAGGGCATAATCGCGCCGCAAACGGCTGCGGCAAGTATAATGCGTTTCACGAAAATATTATTTAATTAAGTTTTGTTTATTCAACATACAGTATCAATCCCTTCAGATACTCCCCTTCGGGATGATAAATCGACACGGGGTGGTCGGCGGGTTGAGTGAGTTGATGAAGTATCCGCACTCTCCTGCGCGATTGCGCGGCGGCAGAGAATACGGCCAAACGGAATTGCTCGCGGCTGACAGCCTGCGAGCAGGAGAATGTGAACAGTATCCCCCCTGGAGCTATTTTCTCAAATGCCTTGTAGTTCAGTCGCTGATAGCCTCTTAAAGCGTTCTTCAGCGCGGTGCGGTGTTTGGCGAAAGCCGGCGGATCGAGCACAATCAGGTCAAACTCCCCATTACCCATAGTGTCAAGATACTTGAACGCGTCTTCGGCAACTGCCTGATGCCTTGTATCGTCGGGGAAGTTGAGGCCCACGTTGGCCGTGGTCAGGGCGATCGCCTTGGCCGATGAGTCGACCGAAACGACGCGTTTAGCACCTCCGCGAAGGGCGTACACCGAGAAGCCGCCAGTGTAACAGAACATATTCAGCACATTTCGCCCGGCAGAGAAGCGTTCGAGCATGGCGCGGTTATCGCGCTGGTCGACGAAAAATCCGGTTTTCTGACCCTTAAGCCAATCGATATGAAATTGCAACCCGTTTTCGGTGGCGACATTTGTGTCAAACCCGCCAATCAGATAATCGTTGCGCGGATCGAGCTGCGCCTTAAATGGGAGCGTTGTTTCTGATTTATAATATACGTTGGCGATCTCTATGCCGTCCATCTCGGTCAGTGCCAACGCTATGACCTCGCGGCAATAATGCATGCCGGGGCTATGGGCTTGCACCACGGCGGTCGTGCCGTAAATATCGATGATCAATCCCGGCAGGAAGTCGCCTTCGCCATGCACCAGGCGGTAAGCGTTGTTATCGGGGCGGTCGAGGCGGAGCGCCTTACGCATACGCAGCGCGTCGTTAAGCCGCTCCACGAAAAAGCCCTTGTCGATAACCGTGTCGGCGAAGTCGAGCATACGCACTGCTATGCTCCCTATCTGATAATGGCCCACGCCTATAAGACGGCCGTCATGGGCGATCACGGCTACCACTTCCCCCTCTTCGACATCCTCGGGGAGCGACGCTATCGCGCCCGAGAACACCCAGGGGTGAAATCTGTCGAGTGACTCCTCTTTCCCTTTTCTCAGTACTATTTCGGGGAGATTATTCTTGTTCATCGCTGTCTTATTTGAATACAAATCGGTAGATGTCGTTGGCATTGGCATACAGCAGCAACGCTAAGAGCAGAAACATGCCTGCCATCTGGGCATACTCAAGGAATTTGTCAGAGGGCTTGCGGCCTGTGATTATCTCCCACAGCACAAACATCACGTGTCCGCCGTCCAAGGCCGGTATCGGCAATATGTTCATGAACGCGAGGATAATCGAGAGAAACGCTGCCATGTTCCAGAACACAAACCAATTCCACTTCTCCGGGAAGAGATTTCCGATGGCTCCGAAGCCGCCGATTTCAGTCGCTCCTTTCTTAGTGAACAGATATTTGAGCGAGCCCACGTAGGTGACAAGCTGGTTGGTGCCGTCGCTTATCCCCTTAGGCACGGCCTGGAATATGTTGTAGGTCTGTATTTCGCATGGATAAACCTCATCGAGCTGCTTCAGTCCGAAGCCGAGTTTACCATCCTCGGGCACAACGGTGATATTGACCGAGTCCCGTCCGCGTACGAGCGTGAGGTTTGTGGGCTTGCCGTCGGCCTCCATAAGAGCCTGAGTGAGCTGGTCGTAGCCGTCGGTCGGGCGGTCGCCGATCTTCACGATATGGTCATCGGCTTTCATTCCGGCTTTCTCGGCCACGCTGCCGGGCATCACTTGCTTAACGTGAACAGGCAATCGGTATGTGAAGAACCCTTTTTCGAGGTTGAGCGGGAAATTCTCTGGATTCTTTATTACTATCGTGTCATTACCTCGCTTTACTGTCACCTCCTTCGCCTCAGCTATTTTCAGGGGCGACTCATTGGCTGCCACATAATGGCCGTCGGCCGCGAGAATAATATCGCCGTCCTTATATCCCGCCTCTTTTGCCGCGTCGGTGAAAAGCATACCCGCGGTAGCGTTTTCGTATGGCACGTATTTATCGCCCCAATACCATGCGATACCTATATATATTATTATCGCGAGTATGAAGTTGAACATCACGCCCCCGACCATGACGAGCAATCTCTGATAGGCCGGGCGCGAGCGGAATTCGTCGGCCTTTGCCGGCTGCGCCATTTGCTCCTTGTCCATCGACTCGTCGATCATTCCGGCGATTTTGCAGTAGCCGCCGAGAGGAAGCCAGCCGATACCATACTCCGTGTCGCGCCACGAAGCCTTA
>VIDP01111298.1_pt1 | contig 54761 bp, 37 predicted proteins | sample 5025131 | NCBI WGS metagenome assembly VIDP01 (sample SAMN11853144, study PRJNA449069) | gut metagenome | isolation source: stool from male vole | host: Microtus ochrogaster | place: USA:Florida | collected 2017
ACCAACCCTGTGGGCACCTACCGCAAGAAGTTCACCGTGCCGACCGACTGGGCGGGGCGCGACGTGTATGTGCGCTTCAACGGCGTGGGACACGGCTACTACCTCTGGGTGAACGGGCAGCGAGTGGGCTACTCCGAGGACTCCTACCTGCCGTCGGAGTTCAACATCACTGACTACCTGACCGAGGGCGAGAACACCATCGCCCTGCAAGTCTATCGCTTCACGAGCGGCTCGTTCCTGGAGTGCCAGGACTACTGGCGGCTCACGGGCATACAGCGCCACTGCTTCCTGTGGTCGGCACCCAAGAGCCAGCTGCGCGACTACTTCTTCACCACCGACCTTGACGACACCTACACCGACGCCAAGGCGAACGTGAAGGTGAGCCTCACAGGCATCGACGGCGTGAAGGGAGGCACCGTGGAGGCACGCATCCTCGACGGCACCACGCCCATCGCCTCGCAGACAGCCACCGTCGGCACCGACAGCGAGCTGAGCCTCGACATGGACGTGAAGGCACCGCGCCTGTGGAGTGCCGAGACGCCCAACCTCTACGACCTCGTGCTCACCCTGCGCGACAAGCAGGGCAAGACCATCGACCTGCGCGGCGGCAAGGTGGGCTTCCGCGAGGTGGGCATCCGCAGCGACGGCGCGCTCATCATCAACGGCAAGCGCATGGTCTTCCACGGCGTGAACCGCCACGACTTTAGCCCTGTCAACGGGCGCGCCATCAGCGACGCGGAGATTGAGGAGGACATCAAGACCATGAAGCGGCTCAACATCAACGCCGTGCGCACGTCGCACTACCCGAACGACCCCGTCTTCTACGACCTCTGCGACAAGTACGGACTCTACGTGCTGGCCGAGGCGAACGTGGAGTGCCACGCCAACCAGAAGCTCTCCTCCGTGGAGCGGTTCCGCCACGCCATGGTGGAGCGTTCGGAGAACCATGTGAAGTGGATGCGCAACCACGTCAGCATCTTCATCTGGTCGTTCGGCAACGAGTCGGGCGGCGGCAGCAACTTCCAGCATGTGGCCAACGCCATCAAGGCACTCGACAAGACGCGACTCACCCACTACGAGGGCAACAGCGACTACGCCGACGTGTCGAGCACCATGTACTTCGACTACAACGGCATCAAGAACATCGGCGCGTCGCGCGAGGGCAAGACGGGGCAGAAGCCGCACATCCAGTGTGAGAACAGCCACGCCATGGGCAACTCGATGGGCAACGTGCGCGACATGTTCGACCTCTACGAGAAGTACCCCTGCCTCACGGGCGAGTTCATCTGGGACTTCAAGGACCAGGGACTCCTCGCCAAGAACGCCGCCGGCACCGAGTACTGGGCCTACGGAGGCGACTTCGGCGACAACCCGAACGACAACAACTTCTGCATCAACGGACTGGTGCGCCCCGACTGGAGCCTGACAGCCAAGTCGTACAACACCAAGAAGATATACCAGCCGCTGGAGTTCAAAGCCATCAAGAACAAGAAGGGACAGTTCCGCGTGAAGAACAAGATGGCGTTCCTCCCCAGCACCGCCTACAACGTCGCCTACCAAGTGGAGGACGAGGAGGGCAAGGTGCTCGCCAGCGGCACCATCGACACGGAGGTGGCTGCCAACGACAGCACCATCGTGACCCTCGACGTGGCAGCCGCCGACGCGGTGGACGCCACGAAGGAAGCCTTCATCCGCTTCACCGCCACGCAGAAGGAGAACACACCGTGGGCAGAGGCTGGCTATGTGGTAGCAGAGGAGAAACTGCTGCTCAAGACCGCCACGAAGCCCGACTATGACCTGGCGCAGCTTGCCAACTGCCCCGACCTGAAGGTGGACGACGCGAGCACCACGCTCACGCTGTCCAACAGCCTGTTCAGCGTCACCTTCAACAAGAGCACGGGCGCACTGAGCACCTACACCTACGGCGACAAGAAGCTCATCACCAAGCCTCTCAAACTCAACGCCATGCGACTGCCCACCGACAACGACGGCAGACGCTGCGAGGGATGGGACAACATGGGGCTGAACAGCCTCGTGGGACGTGCCGTCAGCACCGACTGCGTGCGCAGCGACGACGGCAAGAGTGCCACCGTCATCTTCAACACGCGCTACACGGGCAAGAACGGCACACGCTTCGACGTGCAGTACAACTTCATCGTCTGCGCCAGCGGCGTGGTCATGGTCAACACCTTCATCCAGCCCTCCGCCACGGGAGCCGTGCTGCCCAAGCTGGGCTTCCGCTGCGAGATGCCAGCCGAGATGGAGCAGTTCACCTACTTCGGCCGCGGCCCGTGGGACAGCTACGCCGACCGCAAGGAGGCATGTCTGCCAGCCATCTACAAGAGCACGGTGACCGCCCAGCGCGAGGACTACATCAAGCCGCAGGAGCACGGCACGAAGCAGGAGGTACGTTGGATAGCCCTCAGCAACAGCGAGGGGACGGGCCTCGCCTTCGTCGCCCCCGACCAGATGGCAGCTTCGGCGGTACACTTCCGCGTGGAGGACAACTACACCGACCGCAACAACCGCGCCAAGCACACCTACGACTTCAAGACCTGCGAGAACACCATCGTGTCGCTCGACGCTGCCACACGAGGACTGGGCAACGCCAGCTGCGGTGCGGACGTGATGGAGCAGTATGAGCTGAAAGCAGCCAACACCGCCTTCCGCTTCCTCCTCATGCCGTTCGACAAGGCGACCGACGTGGCGGCGATGACGCGTGTCGGCATGCCCGTGGCACAGCCCGTGAACTGCCAGCGCGAGAGCAACGGGCGCATCAGGATGACCACACCGACACAGGGCGCCACCATCTACTACAGCATCGACGGCGGCGAATGGCAGAAATACACCGCCATGTTCGCCCACAACGATGCCTGCGCCATCCGCACCTACGCCACCGCCGACGGGCTGATTGACAGCCCCGTGATGACCTACAACCTCGACCTCTACATCAACAAGAACCTGTGGCGGCTCGTCAGCGTCGACAGCCAGCACAGCGGCAACGAGGCGGCGATGGCGTTCGACAACAACCTGGGCACGTTCTGGCACACCGAGTATGCCGGCAGCGAACCAGCCTGTCCGCACACCCTCGTGGTCGATATGCGCAAGATATACGAAGTGACCGCCTTCACCTACACGGCTCGCACCGACGGCAGCAGCAACGGCATGGTGAAGCAGTATGAGGTCTATCTCAGCGAGGACGGCAAGACGTGGGGCAAGGCTGTGGCAAGCGGCGAGTTCAAGAACACCACCGCCCAGCAGGTGGCTCCGCTCGCCACGCCGACACGCGGACGCTATCTAAAGTTCGTGGCGCGCTCCGAAATCAACGGCAAGGCATGGTCGTCCGCCTCAGAAATCGGCATCCAGGCCACTGCCGACGTGACCGCCGTGAACGCTCCCAGTGCCGCCGCCAACGGGGGCGACACCCGATACTATTCGCTCAACGGCACCGTCGCGCCCGTCCCAACGGCTGGCAACTACTACGTTCACCAAGGCAAGAAGGTGTATGTTAAGTAGGGGTGAGAGGTAAGGGGTAAGGGGTGAGAGGAATGTGAAGCTAACAGGCATCCCTCTCACCACTTACCACTTACCACGCACCTCACAAAGCCCCCCCAAAAAACGATGTCCCCGACATCGGCAAAACGGAGTCCCCGACATCGGTTGACCGATGTCGGGGACTCCGTTTTTTATGCTGTGGAGCAGGGGCAGATTCCTCTCACCCCTCACCTCTTATTTCTCACCTCTCAGAAGCGAACGTACAGCTCTGCCCACACCTCGTTGTAGTCCTTGTGCGCCAAGGCGCGGTCATGCACATGGTTGTACTGCACCTGCATGAGGAGGTTCTTGTGGAGCTGCACGTTGGGGGCGACGCTGTAGATGCTCTTGAGCGACTGCCACGACTTGACGGGGCGGTAGGCGTCATACTTGCCATAGACCTTGAGCCACGGTGTGCAGGGCACGCCGAGGGTGGCATACCACGCATCCGCCTTGCCCTCGCCCTTGTAGTTGGCAAGCAGTCCCTGCGCATGGGCGTACTCGGCACGCGCCGACCAGTCGTTGTGCTCATACTTCACGGCAGCCGCCCAGCGGTTGCGGTCGGTGCTGACCGAGGAGGCGGCGGAGGTGTAGCTGCCTGTCCAGCCGAACAGCCCGACGTAGAGGTCCTTGACGGGCTGCACCTGCACGGTGCCGATGAAGTCCTTGCGCCCGTCCCTGTCGCCAGCGTTGATGCCCTGCCCGTTCATCACCTGCAACTGGTAGTGGACAAAGCGGTGCCCGTCCCTGCGCGAGGGCAGGAGGTCGCCCGAGAGCTGGATGCCCTGGTCGCGACCGCCATTAGCCACGCCGTCGTCCTTGTCGCCGATGCCAGCCAGCTGACGTGCCGCCTGCGAGTAGTCGCCCGTGCCCACGTCCCAAGGGTTGTAGGGGTTCTCGAAGGTGAAGGCGCGCTTGTACTGCCCCACCTTCACGGCAAGCTCCTTCCAGTGCGCCCACTCCACGAAGTAGTCCTTCATGTGCATGGAGGAGTTGTTCACCTGAGCCTGCACGCGGTACTTGAAGTCGCCGAGGATGCTGCCATCCACATACACACGGATGAAACGCTGGCTGAAGCCCTCGCCGCCATGCGCGCCCGACTGGTCGCTGTAAGCGTACTTGCCGATGAAGTATCCGCCCACCTTGGGCACACTGGCATAGTCGGTCAGCTTGCGGCTCAGCAGGGCGGGTCTATCGCTCTCCTGCGCCACTGCGGGCAGGGAGAGGAAGGTGGTGACGAGGGTGATGAGGAGTGTCTTGTTCATAGGGGTCAATCGTAATCAATGAGGGGGAAAAGTCAGATATGGATGGACGGGAGAAGCGACTCACTTTCGGGGCTTCTCCACTTCATGCTTGAGCTGTCTGAGCTGCTTGAGCGAGGCGTTCCCAGCCCGTTCGCCAAGGGCAATCATCTCGCTGATTTTGCGGCTGCTGAAATCCTGCGCGCCATAGCCTCGGAGGTCGGGGTTGATGTAGATGTCGGCGGCACGGCAGTTCTGGCTGTACTTCTGCAGGTCGGGGCGGAAGAGGGACAGGAGGGACGGGGAGCGGTCGGCATCATGCTTGTTGACCGTCAAATCGACGGCGATGATGCGGTCGGCACCCATCTCCCGCGCCACATCCACAGGCAGGTTGTTGAGCACACCGCCATCGACCAGCGTCATGCCGTCCATCCTGACGGGCTTGAACACCACGGGGATAGCCATGCTGGCACGCATGGCTGTGGCGAGGTCGCCGCTGCCGAGCACCACCTCGCGCATCTGCTTCACATCGACCGCCACACAACGGAAAGGCACGGGCAGGTCGTCGAAACTGAGCGCAGTGCCGCCGCCCGTCATCTGACGGAGGGTGCGCACGATGCTGTCGCCCATGAACGAACCTGCGAAGAGGTCGGCCCACGGCTGTGCGCGGAACATGGAGTCGAGCCTGTCGCTGCGGATGCCGAGCGCGTAGAGACCGCCCACGATGGAGCCGATGCTGGTGCCCACCACCATGTCGACGGGCACGCCCGACCGCTCCACGGCCTTGAGCACACCCACGGTGGCTGCTCCCTTGGCGCCGCCGCCACCGAGCACGAGTCCCACCTTGGGACGCTGCGCCCCACCCTGCCGAGCCGACGAGAGCGTGACCTCCAGCTGGAACTGGGGCACGGGCACACCCTCCTGTGTGAAGAGCTGCGGATGGGGATAGTCGTCCCAGCCGTAGCGGACAGTGGTCTGAGAGGCGGAACGGAGCGCGTCGGGCATGGTGAGGACAACGGTGTCGTCGCCCGACAGGCGAGCCGGCACGGTCACATACCTGCCATCGACGAGCAGGGCGAAGTCGGTGATGGAGTCGCGCTGCACGAGGCGAGTGCCCACCTGTCCGAAGCGGATGGTGAGCTGGCTGCCCACGGCCTGTGCCTCAAGGGGACGGGGCACGTCGCACTCGGGGCTGTCGTCGCCGTAGGCCAGACGCTGCATCTGCCGCGCGGCACGGAGGCCAGCGGTGAGCTTGTCCTGCGGATGGATGTCGTTGAACTCGCCCGTGTCGAAGGTGGGGGCGAGGCTTGCGCCAGCAATGCGCTGGGCGGCACGGTACTGCTCATCGCGGATGCGTGTCCAGCCCGTCTCGACCGACCGAGCGTGGTGGCGCATGTAGCCAGGCAGCTGCATGATGACCACGGGGAAGTCGCGCTTCCACTGCTTGCGCCACGCTGCGACCATGGCTTCGAGCAGGTCGGCATAGCCGTCGGCATGACCCATGTTCGACTCGCCCTGATACCAGAGCATACCCTTGATGGGGAAGTCGGCGAGGGGGGCTATCATGGCGTTGTACAGCCCTGTGGGCGTGTCGACGAAATAGGTGGCGGCTGGCTTGGGCGGCATCGTGCTGCCCACTGCCATCTGGAGTCGGGGGGCGATGGGGAACACCCTGCCGCCCACCTCCAGCTGGTAGAGCTTGCCCTGCGTGAAGTTGCCCGTGCCGCTCTGCGACATGAGGTGTACCACGATGTCGTTCCTGCCCTCACGCAGGATGCCTTCGTTGACGGCATAGACACGGGGCGGATACTCGTAGGTGGTGTTGCCCACAGCGTGGCCGTTGACGAAGATGGTGTCGGCGTCCTTCATCGCGCCGAAGCGGAGCACCGCCCCCTGCCCAGCCAGGTCGGCTGGCAGGTCGATGCTGGTGCGGAACCAGTAGGAGCCGTTCTTGCCGTGGCTCCAGTTGGAGAACATGTCGACCTCCTGCCAAGCGGAGAAGTCGTAGCCGTCGGCGCGCCACCGACCCACCACGGTGTCGGTCGCCATCATCTGCCGCTCCCACGCCATGCCGGCGCGGTCTTCTGCCCTGCGGACGGAGTCCACCCAGTTCTCCTGATGGTACTTGGGCTTGGCAAGCTCGTCGGCATAGCTGGGGAACTGCGCCAGCACCTCGTGCGGCATCCACGCCTGCACCTGTGTGCCGCCCACGGCGGAGTTGATGATGCCCACGGGCACACCTGTGTGACGTTGCAGTTCGCGCGCCATGAAGTAGCAGATGCCGCTCACCTCGGCGCAGTTCTGCGGCGTGATGTTCTGCCACGGCAGCACGCGCACGTCGGCGTTGGGGCGCACATAGTTGAACTGATGGGGCAGTTTCAGGTAGCGTATGTTATCGTTCGTGTAGTCCTTCACCTCGTCGCCCACCGCGTCCATGCAGCGGCGGATGGGCAGTTCCATGTTCGACTGCCCCGAGCAAAGGAACACGTCGCCCACAAGCACATTCTCCATGCGCCGCTCCTCCACCTGCTTGCCACCCTGCCATTCCTGCACACGGAGGGTGTGAGGTCCGCCAGCCGAGAGTTTGGGCAGCGTGGCACGCCATGTGCCGTCGGCCTGCACACGGGCGGTGGCTTTCTTGCCAGCCAGCGTCACCACCACCTTGTGGCGCGGTGTTCCCGTGCCCCACACGGGCACCTCAGCGTCTCGCTGCACGACCATGCCGTCGGCAAAGAATCGGGGCAGCTGAAAGTCGGGGTCTTGCGCCAGCACGAATGTGCAGACGGTCAGGAGGAGGGAGAGGATGGTCGTTCGTTTCATAAGAATTATTTTAGGGGTGAGTATTTAGAAGTAAGTATTAAAGTGGTGAGAGGTGAGGGGAATGTTGGAAGGTGAGGATGCCCGTTTGCCAAACACTCCTCTCACCCCTCACCTCTTACCACTTATCTCTCCTTTCCACCTGCACGTCGTGGCTGAGGGTCGCCCCTTCGGTGCTGACATTGAGTCGGAGCCGACGGGGTGGCTGTATGCCGCTGAGGGGCACATTGAGGGTGGCGACACGGCTGACCTCGCCCTGGGGCGCATCCACATAGTCCTCCTCTCCCTCCGCGCTGAAATGCCCGTCGGGATGTCCGTCGGCATCGACGCTGCGGAGCTGCCAGCGGACGGGCTGTCGGTGGTCGTCCTCGGTGTAGTTGGCAAGGAGGACGCTGGCGGTCAGCGTGTCGGTGGGCAGAAGCGTGTCGGCGGTCTCGACCACGAGGGCGAGCGGCGCGGCATAGAGGAGCGTGTCGGCATGGGGCACAGGGGGCATCAGCGAGGGATGGTTGGCGAAACGTCCCGCGGTGTCGGGGAGGTCGTCCACGCTGAGGTAAAAGCCCACGGTGTCGGCGGCAGCGAGCATGGCGGTGCCGACCGAGGCGAGGGGCTGGTGCAGATGGTTGAATCCCTGCTCACGGGCATGGCGGAAGAAGCGGAGCCAGTCGGCAGAAGGAGCGCCATCCACGGGCACGGGCAGGTTCATCCGCCCCACATCCACAGGACGCAGGAGCACGGCAAGCCCGTTGAGCATCCACCTCGGAGTGCCAGCCCCAGCCGCGGCATCGTCCTCCGCCTCCCACTGGCGCAGCGCCAAGGTCTCGACGACCTCCTCCCCCACCCCCTTTCGGTCGGCAAGGGTGATGCGCAGACGGTAGAGGTCGGGGTGGAACTCGCTCCACAGGTGCGGATTCTCACCCATGTCGATGAGTGCCTCCACCTCGTTCTCCCCCTGTTGCAATCGCAAGGGCACCACAAGCGTGGCGGCAGCAGGGTCTTCGTCGGGATAGCACGAGCGTTGGCAGGTGAGGGTGTATCGCCCAGCCCTCGGCACACGCACCAACGCCTCCACACGCACCTCATTCATGGGCACGTCGGGGACAAGCCGCACGCGGCACACCTCCACCCCACCCTGTCGGACAACGCCTTTCGCCGTCTGCCCGTCCACGGGGAGCGCGAGCATGCACCACAGGCACACCAAGCCCCACATCCAGCCGTTACGCTTCATCGCCACACGATTCATGCCACAAAGATAGCGATTCTTGCAGAAAGAACATCCCCGTGCGCGCACTTTTTTATTAGATGTGAGAAATAAGGGGTGAGAGGTGAGAGGAATGTTGGGCAAACGAGCATCCTCATTCACTAAACATTCCTCTCACTCCTCACCCCTAACTACTCACCCCTCACCTCTCCCCACAAAACGCCTCGAACCGCTCAAGGACACACCGCGTTGCCGCCTCCACATTCCTCACCCGTCCGAGGTCCTCGCGCAGACACACCGACCGCACCTCACGCTCCGTGCCCCAAGCCACCCAAATCTCCACCGCATGACCCTCCCACTCCTCGGCATAGCCCGTGGAGGCAAGCGCGCAATCCGTGCCGAACAGGCGGCAGGCACCCCTCACCATCTGTTCCGCCACCTCGCGCGACACCACCCCACACCGCTCAATCATCTCGCGGGGCACACCCAGCATACGTTCCTTCACCTCGTTCTGATAGGCCACCAGCCCACCCATGAAATAGCGGCTCGCACCGCTCCTCGCCGTGATGGTAGCCGCTATGCGACCGCCCGTACACGATTCCGCCGTGGCGACCGTCGGCATCCCTTCCTTCTGCTTCATCGTCTTTCGCTTTACTGATTCCGCCACAAAGGTACAAAAAATTTTTGATATACCCCACCCCCATCGACAAGCGGACATCCAAACAAGCCACCCGTCGATACAAACTAAACGAATTGAACGAATTGGAGGAATTGCGAATGGCTCTTCGCATAATTAGAATAAATTCTTGCCCACCCTTCGGCACGTACCGCTGCCGACTTCGGGCGGACACCCTGCGGATGTTCAATCACGCACCCTGCGCATATTATTTCGTGCAGGGTGCGTGAAATAATATGCGCAGGGTGCGCGTGTCATTTGCCACGGGGCGGAGGAGAAGGGGGACGCACCCGTCCTGATAGTTTCCAAGGTTTATATGTTGCTATGAACCAATAAAGATAGGAACATTGGTTACTTACTTTATTGGAAACATGGTTTATAGTTTTATTGGCAACGTGGTTTCTTTGTTCATATCTTTATAGTTTTATAGTTTTCTTGATTCCATCGAAACAAAGAAAACTATTTTTATAGGAAAATGGGAAGATAGAAAGCCATAAACGGGGGTGAAATGGCGGCGAAAGGGGGAAAAGAGGGGCGGAAAAGTGCAATTTGTGGGGGAAGCGTGCCGTTTGTAGGGTGAATTGTGATATATGTGCATCGTAAAATCTCTTAACGTATCGACACAAATGGCAAAGACGATTGCAATTTTGAACTTCAAGGGGGGGGTGGGGAAGACCACAACTGCCATCAATCTGGGGGCTGCCCTGCATCTGCTGAAGAAGAAAGTGCTGCTGGTGGACCTCGATTTCCAGTGCAACACCACCTATACGCTCAACTTTGAGGTGGGCGACGGGGAGACGGTCTATGATGCGCTCACGGCGAAGGAGGCGGCGGAACTGCCCATCTATGAGTATAAGGAGGGGTTTGACTTCGTGCCTGCCAGCATCCAGCTGGAGAATGTGGGCGAGCAGCTGGTGAACCGCCTGCGGAAGGAGGAAATCCTGAAGCGCATCATCCAGCCCTACGGGGAGCTGTATGACTATGTGCTGCTCGACTGTCCGCCCAACGGGGGCATCCTGAACATCAACGCCATGTCGGCGAGCGATTCGCTGCTGGTGCCCATCGACTGCGAGGTGTATTCGTTGCAGGGCATGAAGATGATAACCGACAAGTTCCGAGAGGTCAAGGAGTTCATCAACCCCGAGCTGGAGATTGAGGGCTATCTGCTGACGCGGTTTGACGGGCGGCTGGGGCTGCACAAGATGGCGGCGGCGCAGATGCAGCAGAAGTATCCGGGGCAGGTGTTCAACGCGCGCATACGCCGCAACACGGACCTGTCGAAGACGCCTGCCGAGCACATGACCATCTTTGACTATAGCCCGACCGCCATCGGGGCGGAGGACTACATGCAGCTGGCGCGAGAAATCACGGGCATCAAGCGGCGTTCCACAGCCAAGAAATAATAGGAAACTAAGTTTATCGGAACACAGGAAGATAGAAAACTATAAAAATAGGAAACAAGAAACATGGCAGTAAAGAGAAAGACCATCGACCTGGGAAAGAGCATGCAGGAGTTTGACGAACGCATTGAGGCTCAGCGTGCTAACTCGCCGTCCATCTTGGAGACCTTGGCACCCATCGAGGAGCATCCGAAGAAGAAGGAGGTGAAGGTGTTTGACCGAAAGAGGGAGCGGCCCGACCAGAAGTGCATCCATTTCGACCGCAAGACGACCTTGCGCATCAACGAAATCAAGAACTGGAAGAGCATCATCGGCGAGAAGACGACGGTGGAGGACATTGTGTATGACGCGGTGCAGGAGTTCTTGGCAAAGCACTACGAAGAAATCAAGGCGCGTGCCGAACAGGCGTACTGACGTATGCGGCAGCGTGGTGGAGAAAGTGGTGAGTGAGAAGAGGTGAGGGGTGAGAGGAATGCTGGGCAAATGGGCATCCTCATCCCCTGAATCCTCAACTTCCAACATTTCTCTCACCCCTCACCTCTTCTCACTCACCACTAAATACTCACTGCTCACTCACTTGAACACACAGACGAAACGATGATACGGAACGATGCGGTGCGATACGTTCTTACTAATTTGTCCGATGAAATTCCCTCCGACACCCCCGTTTTGCCACGGGAGGGTGGGGCGGATATCCGACAAAAACACAGGAACTTAGCCGCAGAAGCCTTCACATCCAGTTCTTTTCACTCAAAAAACCGTTCGATTCGATTTGTTAGTTTGATGAGTATTGAAAAAGAATGTATGTATATGGTAGAGCGTAACTCGCTGAATGCCAATAGGAACAAGGGACGCTCGTCGGACAGGTCGGTTACTTTCGTCGGACAGGATAGTGAGTGTTGGTCGGACAGATTGGTTACACTCGTCGGACAAGTCAGTGCCTTTCGTCGGACGAATCAGTTGCATTTCATGCGTTCGTGGGACAGATTGGTTACATCCATCGGACGGATTGGTGAGAACGGGCACTCGTCGGACAAGTCGGTTACTTTCGTCGGACAGGATAGTGAGTGTTGGTCGGACAGATTGGTTACTCACACGCCGCCCGACATCCCTCTCACCGCTCGCCACTCACTCCTCACCATTTAAGAACACACACATATATATACTATATGGCAAACAATGAACAGGGAGGGGCAGGGAAGTCCGCCCCCCGAAAGACAAAGAAGCAGAAACGGGAAGACATCATCCTGACGAAGGACAACCTGCTCTACCAGCCCTTGGCGCTGGCGGTGAACGGCTATGAGGCCACCGCCTTCCAGCAGAACGTGGTGATAGCCGTGCTGCGCAAGCTGCGCAGCGCCATCAAGGGAATGCGCGACGGGCAGTTCCGCCCGAAGCCCGTGCAGCTGAGCATCTTCGACAACGAGGGCGTGAAGAAGGATTACCTGCGCGACGGCGACCTCGCCTTCGACATCCACCTGAAGGAGCTGGGGGTCGACACGCCCCACTATAGCCAGGCGTTCAAGGCCGTCTGCACCATCGCCGACGCCAAGGTGTGGGTGCCTGCCAAGAAGGACGACGGCAAGGACATCATGATTCGCAAGTCCTTCTTCGACATCGGCAGCGAGAACGTCGACATCGTGGTGGACCCTCAGACGGGGCGGCAGACCTACAAGTACAAGAACCGCTCGCCCGTCTTCACCGTCATCATGAGCAAGGAGGTGGTCAACGTGCTCTTCCCCAACGACGGGCGCATCTACGACTTCATCGACGACACCGCCCTGATGATATCGGAGAAGTTCCCCAAGCGCATCTACCTCTACCTGTCCAACTTCAAGTATATGCAGGGGGGGCTGACCATCGACTACTGGAAGTTCCGCCACGACATCGGCTTCAACGACAACGAGGTGGATGCCAAGACGAAGGAGCGCATCATCCAGTATCCCCACTACTGCGACTTCGTCAAGCGCGTGCTGCGCCCCTCGGAGACCACGCTCAGGGAGATGGCGGACAGCAACATCAGCGACTTCTACTTTGAATACACCCCCATCTACAAGACCTCGAAGCGGCAGAAGAACCCCGACCAGATTCATTTCGACTTCCACCTCTCCGACGTGGGGCAGGACATCAAGCAGGACAAGACCGCGCAGCGAGAGACCATCGAGATAGAGCACCGCCTGCAGCAGGACTTCGACCAGTCGCCAGCGCAGGTGCGGCGCATCATCACCTCCCTCACCCCCGACGACCGCGACCCCTTCGTCCGCAAGATGGACGAGCTGCAAGCCCTCATCGACGAGCGCAAAGTGCAGATTAAGGACAACAAGCGTTCCTACTGCAACCGCTGCTTCACTGATTTCCTCCACACGCGCATCGCCGACAAGCAACGTCAGATGGAGGCGCAGATGGCAGACGACATCAAGGCGAACGGCACCCCCACAGCCGCCGCCCCTGCCACCGACACCTGCGCTGACAGCACCTCCACCCCCGGCGGCAAGGGCACGCTCAGCCAGCTCTACACCGACGACGACCGCCGCCGCTTCGCCGCCGCCAAGGAGAGCCTCGCCGATATGCAGGGTATCGAGCACTGGCTGCCCGAGATAGGTCTCTACCAGGTGGAGGACACGATGGTCACCATCGCCGTGCCCACACGCGCCTTCCACGAGAGCTTCACCCACTACTTCGGCAGCGCGCTCCTCGACAAGCTGGAGGAGGCGTTCGACCGCAAGGTAGGCGTCTATTTCCTGGAGCGACTCTGAACGGCACAGCCCCAGCCTATGCGCCCGTGAATGTTCCCCGCAGGAAACATTCACGGGCGCATGTTTCTTGTTCGCAAGTTTTTGTTACATCCACACAAGTGCCAAGCGGCTGAAATCATTACCTTTGCGCTCAAAACCCTGCCGCCACGTCGCGGCGGCATCCAAAACCTAACATTCTAAGATGGCAACAGACAACACTTCACAGGAGTCGAAAGGCTTCTACAAACTGAGCTGGCTCCAGCGCATCGGCTTCGGCTCGGGCGACTTGGCGCAGAACCTCATCTACCAGACCGTCAGCGTCTGGCTGCTGTTCTATTACACGAACGTCTTCGGGCTGAACCCGGGCGATGCCTCCATCATGTTTCTCGTGGTGCGTCTCATCGACGTGCTGTGGGACCCCATCGTGGGCGCATACGTTGACAAGCACAACCCCCGGATGGGCAAGTACCGCTCCTATTTGGTGCTGGCAGGCATCCCCCTGACGGGCTTGGCGATTCTCTGCTTTTGGAACGGCCTTGCGCACGAGGCCTACACGCTGAAACTGGTGTATGCCTATGTGACCTATGTGGGTCTCTCCATGCTCTACACGCTCATCAACGTGCCCTATGGCGCGCTGAACAGCTCGCTGACTCGCGACACGAACGAGATAACCATTCTCACATCGGTGCGTATGTTCATGGCAAACCTGGGCGGTCTTGCCGTTCAGGCCGGCATCCCCATCATCGTTGCCATCCTGCTGTCTGACGACACGAACGCCGCCATCGAGAAGGCCGTCTTCATGGGTCTCGGCCCGCTGCCAGCCTTCATCTTCATGCCCATGGTTCCAGCCATCAAGCAGAAGGTGGGCAAGCGCGGTATGTTCAACATTTTCCTGACCATCGCCATCATCGGCATGGTGCTGCTCTACGCCGTCAGCGTCACCGAGCTTCGCAACAGCAAGTTCTCTTTCAGCATCGCCGACATCACCATCAGCCTCGGCTTCATCGAGCTGTGCCAGTTCATCAAGTCGACAGGTGTCATCGTCGCCACGGGCTATATGTGGGCGCTGGTGCCCGAGGTCATCTCTTACAGCGAATACACCACGGGCAAGCGCATCTCCGGCATCGTGAACGCCTTGACGGGCATCTTCTTCAAGGCCGGCATGGCTTTGGGCGGAGTCATCCCTGGTGCCGTGCTGTGGCTGGTCGGCTACGGCGTGACCGAGGCAGCTGAGGAGGCGAGCAAGATAGACGACAGTCTGGCAGGCGCCTGGTTCACCACCATCCTCATCTTCTCCCTCGTGGGTCTCGCCCTGCTCATCTTCTGCTACAGCCAGTGCAAGGAGCGCGTGGTGATGGAGGCCAAGGAGACGGAGAACGTCAAGGTGAGCGACCTGTGGGATGAGTTCCGTGTGAACCGCCCCCTGCGCATCATCGCCTTCTTCTTCATCACCGCTTTCGCCATGATGAGCGTGGGCAACGCCGCTGGCGCATACTATGTGGAAGAGCTGAACAACTCCTCGCTGCCCGCTGTGCAGTGGCAAGGCATCCTGAGCCTGATGTGCTGGATTCCAGCCCTGCTGCTCCTGCTGGCCATGTGGATTATCAACAAGTATGAACTGACCGACGAGAAAATCGACGCTATAAACCAAGAGATTGAGGCGCGTGCCAAGGCGTGAGACCTGCACGTTCCGAGACCTGGGCAGCGCACGCATCCCCGTCGGGTGCGCGCTGCCGACTACAGAGGAGAACCAGAGGAGAATGACCATTATGAAGAGTTTATTAACGACTATATACAAGAAGACAGATAAGCATACAAGCATTTTCGTGGCAGCCGCGGCACTGGTGTGCGCAAGCTGTAGCAAGCCCTCCGCATCGTCGTTGCAGGAGGCGTATCACGCCTACTGGCGCATGGGCGTGAGCATGAACCAGTGGGAGGTGAATAGCGAAGACTTCATGAAACCCACCGTCACCTATTCGGGCGCGAGCAGCCTTGACCAGACAGCCGACTATCCCATCATTGCCAAGCAGTTCGGCTGGGTCGTGCCCGAGAACTGCATGAAGTGCGAGGTCATCCACCCCGAAGAGAACATGTATGACTTCGCCCTTGCCGACGAGTTTGTGGAGAAAGCGCTGGCGAACAACCAGCAGGTGGTGGGCCACGGCCTCATTCTGCACGCACAGAGCGCCCCGTGGTTCTTCGTCGACAAGAACGGCAACCAAGTCAGCGCCGAGGTGCTGAAACAGCGCATGCACGACCACATCTTCACCATCCTCGACCACTTCCGCGGCAAGGTGGCTGGCTGGGACGTGGTGAACGAGGCGTTCGAGGACGACGGAACGCTGCGCAAGACACCCTTCTACGAGATTCTGGGCGAGGAGTACATCCCGCTCGCATTCCAGTATGCCCACGAGGCCGACTCCACCGTCGAACTGTACTATAATGACTACACGATGTACAAGCCCGAGAAGGTGAAAGGCGTGACCGACTTCTTCCGTCCGCTCGTCAAGCAAGGGCTGCCCATCCACGCCATCGGCCTGCAGGGGCACTTCTTCCTCGGTGCGGAAGACTATGTGAACCTCTTTGAACGCTCCATCCAGGAGATTGCCAAGTTGGGCCTGCCCTCCCAGTTCACGGAGCTTGACCTCTCCGTGCTGCCCAACCCCTACGCGGTGCAGGGCGCCGACGTGTCCGCCAACTTCGAGTACAGCCCCGAGCTTGACCCTTACACCGACGGCTTGCCAGCCGAGCAGCAGGAGAAGGCGGACGCTTTCTGGGTCGACTTCTTCAAGATGCTCATCCGCAACAAGGAGCACATCCTGCGCGTGAACTTCTGGTGCTTCAACGACGCCAACTCGTGGCGCAACGACTGGCCCGTGAAGGGGCGCACGGAGTACGCCACCCTCTTTGACCGCCAGAACCATCCGAAGCCTACGGTGCAGAAGCTCATCGACTTGGTGGCGGAGCGCTGACGGGGAGGAGGAATCAGACAGACGAAACAACAACAACGCCATTGAGGCGCGCGCCGAGGCGTGAAACCCATACATACGAAAGATGAAGACAAACATATTCCTGGCAGCCGCGGCACTGGTGTGCGCGAGCTGCGGCAAGCCCTCCGCATCGTCGTTGCAGGAGGCATATCGTGACTATTTCCGCATGGGCGTGAGTGTGAACCAGTGGGAGGTGAAGGCCGAGGACCAAATGAAGGAGGGCGTGACCTATTCGGGCGCGAGCAGCCTTGACCAGACGGCAGACTATCCCATCATTGCCAAGCAGTTCGGCTGGGTCGTGCCCGAGAATTGCATGAAGTGCGAGGTCATCCACCCCGAGGAGACGCGCTATGACTTCACGCTCGCCGACGAGCTGGTGGAGAAGGCGCTGGCGAATGGTCAGCAGGTGGTGGGCCACTGCCTCGTGTGGCACTCGCAGTGCGCCCCGTGGTTCTTCGTCGGCGAGGACGGCAACAGGGTCAGTGCCGAGGTGCTGAAACAGCGTCTGCACGACCACATCTTCACCATCCTCGACCACTTCCGCGGCAAGGTGGCTGGCTGGGACGTGGTGAACGAGGCGTTCGAGGACGACGGCACGCTGCGCCACAGCCCCTTCTACGAGATTCTTGGCGAGGAGTACATTCCGCTCGCGTTCCAGTATGCGCACGAGGCCGACTCGACGATTGAGCTTTATTATAATGATTACTCCATGTACAAGCCCGAGAAGGTGAAGGGCGTGACCGACTTCTTCCGTCCCCTCATCGAGCAGGGGCTGCCCATCCACGCCATCGGCCTGCAGGGACACCTCTTCCTCGGGGCGGAGGACTATGTGACGCTCTACGAACGCTCCATCCAGGAGATTGCCAAGTTGGGACTGCCCTCCCAGTTCACGGAGGTCGACTTCTCCGTGCTGCCCAACCCCTACGAGCAGGAGGGGGCTGAGGTGTCCGCCAACTTCGGGTACAGCCCCGAGCTTGACCCTTACACCGACGGCTTGCCAGCCGAGCAGCAGGAGAAGGCGGACGACTTTTGGGTCGACTTCTTCAAGATGCTCATCCGCAACAAGGACAACGTCCTGCGCGTGAATTTCTGGTGCTTCAACGACGCGAACTCGTGGCGCAACGACTGGCCCGTGAAGGGGCGCACCGAGTACGCCACCCTCTTCGACCGCCAGAGCCAGCCGAAGCCTACGGTGCAGAAGCTCATTGATTTGGTGAATAATGAGAAGTAAGAAGTGAGAGGTGAGTGGTGAGAGGAATGTTGGGCAAACAGGCATCCTCATCCCCTAAACATTCCTCTCACCACTCACCTCTAATTTCTTACCCCTAACCCCTAAAATACTAACCCCTATATATTATGGAAGGAAAGAAATACCTTTATCCCCAAGACTACATGGCCGACCCAGCGGCCCACGTCTTCAACGGCAGGCTGTACATCTACCCCTCGCACGACTGGGACGCTGGCGAGTGCGAAGACGACGACGGCGGTCATTTCCAGATGAAAGACTACCACGTCCTCTCGTTCGACGACCTTGAGAACGGCGTGGCGACTGACCACGGTGTCATCTTCGACGTGAACGACGTGCCCTGGGCCGAGAAGCAGCTGTGGGACAGCGACGTGGTGGAGAAAGACGGCAAGTACTACTGCGTCTTCTCCGCCAAAGGCTACGACGGCGTGTTCCGCCTCGGCGTGGCCGTGGCAGACCGCCCCGAAGGCCCTTTCAAGCCACAGCCGCAGCCCATCCGCGGCTCGTTCTCCATCGACCCCTGTGTCTTCAAGGACGACGACGGCAGCATCTACACCTACTTCGGCGGCCTCTGGGGCGGACAGCTCCAGTGGTGGCAGCCCCTCGCCCCCGGCTTCGCCCCCGTCCACGGCAAGCACGGCGACGAGAACGGGCTGGTTGACATGGGGTCCGACCCCACGCGCCAAGGCGAGCTCTTCGCCCAGCCCGACGCACCGGCACTGCCCAGCCTCGTCGCACGCATGAGCGACGACGTGCTTCAGTTTGCCGAAGCGCCCCGACGCGTCGTCATCCTCGGACAGGACGGCAAGCCCCTGCGCGCCGACGACCCTCACCGCTTCTTCGAGGCCTCGTGGATGCACAAGCATCAGGGCAAGTACTACTTCTCCTACTCCACGGGCGACTCCCACCTCCTCTGCTACGCCACGGGCGACAACCCCTACGGACCTTTCACCTACCAGGGCGTCATCCTCACCCCCGTCGTCGGCTGGACCACCCACCACGCCATCGCCGAAGTGCAGGGCAAGTGGTACCTCTTCCACCACGACTGCGTGCCCTCCAACGACAAGACGTGGCTCCGCTCCCTCAAGGTGTGCGAACTGCGCTACAACGCCGACGGCACCATTCAGACCATTGAAGGGCTGGACCAGTAATCCGCCCACACCCCCTACGCCCCCCGACCCACCGCAGGGAACAGGGCGCAGGCACGGCAGGACTCGTTCATAACCAGCGAACAATTATTCATAACTTGCGAACAAATATCCATAAGTTTGGAACAATTATTCATAACTTATGAATAAGGAGAGGTAAGTGGTGAGAGGTGAGAGGAATGTTGGGCAAACAGGCATCCTCATTCACTAAACATCCCTCTCACCCCTCACCTCTAAAAACACACACACCATGTTACTATTAGGATATGACATAGGCACGTCGTCCGTCAAAGCGGCGTTAGTCGATGCGCAGACAGGACAGACCGTCGCCAGCGCACAGTACCCCGACACCGAAGCACCCATCACCGCCCTCCAGCCCGGATGGGCCGAGCAAGACCCCTCCATGTGGTGGGACGAGCTCCGCCAAGCCACCGCGCGGCTGGCAGCCAAAGCCCCCTCCGCCCTCGCCGACGTGAAGGCCATCGGCATCTCCTACCAGATGCACGGCCTCGTCTGCGTCGACCAGGCAGGACAGCCCCTCCGCCCCTCCATCATCTGGTGTGACGGACGCGCCGTCCCCTACGGCAACGAAGCCTTCAACGCCATCGGCGGCGAGCACTGCCTGCAGCACCTGCTCAACTCGCCCGGCAACTTCACCGCCGCCAAGCTCGCCTGGGTCAAGGACAACGAGCCTGAACGCTTCGCACAGATAGACAAAATCATGCTCCCCGGCGACTACATCGCCATGCGCCTCTCAGGCGGCAAGAAGCAGACCACCGTCTCAGGCCTCTCCGAAGGTATGTTCTGGGACTTCCGCAACGGCGAGGTCAGCCGCGACGTGATGAGCCACTACGGATTCCCCGACAGCATCATCGCCGACATCGTGCCCACCTTCTCCGTGCAATGCACCGTCAGCGAAGCCGTCGCCCGGGAACTCGGCATCCCCGCAGGCACACCCATCGCCTACCGCGGAGGCGACCAGCCCAACAACGCCCTCTCGCTCAACGTGATGAAGCCCGGCGAGATAGCCGCCACGGGCGGCACCTCAGGCGTCGTCTACGGCGTGCTCGGCGAAGTCAACTACGACCACCTCTCGCGCGTCAACACCTTCGCCCACGTCAACCACGGTGAGCAAGGCGAGACCCGCCTCGGCGTGCTCCTCTGCATCAACGGCACAGGCATCCTCAACGCCTGGACACGCCGCACCATCGCCCCCGAAGGCATCAGCTACCCCGAGATGAACGACCTCGCCCAGCGCGTCCCCGTCGGCAGCGAAGGCCTCTCCGTCATCCCCTTCGGCAACGGCGCAGAGCGCGTGCTCCAGAACGAAGACACAGGCGCCTCCATCCACGGCATCAACTTCAACATACACACCAAGGCGCACCTCATCCGCGCCGCCCACGAAGGCATCGCCTTCTCCTTCGCCTACGGCATGGAAGTGATGGCAGGCATGGGCATGGACATCCGTACCATCAAGGCCGCCCACGCCAACATGTTCCTCAGCCCCATCTTCTGCCACACGCTCGCCTCCGTCACGGGAGCCACCATCGAGCTCTACGAGACCGACGGCTCCGTCGGCGCGGCCTACGGCGCAGGCATCGGCGCAGGCATCTACCGCGACAGCGACGACGCCTTCAAGACCCTCAAGCACAAAGGCACCATACAGCCCGACACCGACGCAGCCCCCTACAAGCAGGCCTACCAGCTCTGGGTGCAGCGGCTGGGCAGGTGATTCAGAAATGAAAGAGGTAAGGGGTGAGAAGTGAGAGGAATGTTGGGCAAACAGCCATTCTCATTCACCAAACATCCCTCTCACTTCTTACCTCTCACCTCTCACCCCTTATATACTCACCCCTATGAAAAAGATACTCTTCGCGATGGCACTGGCGCTGGTCACACTGGCAGCCAGTGCCACCGCGCCTTTTGTCACCTTCAGCCCCGAGCCGAATGCCGTGTGCCTCTCCGACCTGACGGGCCAGGTGCAGTGCGACCCCAACGACTGGAAAGGCGTGCGCCTCGCCGCCGACAACCTGAAACGCGACCTCCGCGCAGTGCTGGGCAGAGACAACCTCCCCATCCTCATCGGCACGCTCGGACGCAGCGCAGCCATCGACAGGCTCGCCAAGAAGCGGCTCATCGACCCCAAGGAGCTGAAGGGCAAGACCGAGAAGTTCATCATCACCTTGGTGAAAGACCAGCTCGTCATCGCCGGCAGCGACAAGCGAGGCACCATCTACGGCATCTACGAACTCTCCCGGCAGATAGGCGTCAGCCCCTGGCACTACTGGGCCGACGTGCCCGCTGAGCCGCAGGAACGCCTCTGCATCCGCCAAGGCGTGTTCACCGACGGCGAGCCAGCCGTGCGCTACCGCGGCATCTTCCTCAACGACGAAGCTCCCTGCCTCACGGGCTGGGTGAAGGAGAACTTCGGCGGCTACAACCACGAGTTCTACGCACACGTCTTCGAGCTGGTGCTCCGCCTCAAAGGCAACTTCATGTGGCCCGCCATGTGGGACGCAGCCTTCTACGCCGACGACCCCCTCAACATGCAGACAGCCGACGACATGGGCATCTGCATGGGCACATCCCACCACGAGCCGATGGCGCGCGCCCACAAGGAGTGGACACGCAACCGCAAAGAGTACGGCGCGTGGAACTACGACACCAACCAGCCCACGCTCGACCGCTTTTGGCAGGGTGGGGTGGAGCGCATGCGCCACACCGACGACGTGGTGACCATCGGCATGCGTGGCGACGGCGACGAGGCCATGGGCGACCATGCCGACGTGGCGCTCCTGGAGCGCATCGTGACCAACCAGCGCAAGCTCATCGAGCAAGCCACGGGTCGCCCTGCCAAGGAGACACCGCAGGTGTGGGCGCTCTACAAGGAGGTGCAGGAGTACTACGAGAAAGGCATGCAGGTGCCCGACGACGTGATTCTCCTCCTCTGCGACGACAACTGGGGCAACGTGCGCGTGCTGCCCGAACAGGAGTGGAATCGGGGCACAGGCGCGTTCTCACGCCGCCATCCGGGCGGATACGGCATGTACTACCACGTCGATTACGTGGGCGCGCCTCGCAACTCCAAGTTTCAGAACGTCACGCAGATACAGCGCATGTGGGAGCAGTTGCAGCTCACCTACACCTACGGCGTGGACCGTCTCTGGATTCTCAACGTGGGCGACCTCAAGCCCATGGAGTTCCCCATCGACTTCTGGTTCAAGATGGCGTGGAACCCCTCGCAGTTCAACCCCTCCAACCTGATGGCATACACCGAGTCCTTCTGCCGCCAGCAGCTGGGCGAGAAGTGTGCCGCCGAAGCCGCGCGCATCCTCAACCTGCAATGCAAGTATGCCCACCGCCGCACGCCCGAGCAGCTGGACGCGCACACGTTCAACCTCCTCACGGGCGAGTGGCAGGAGCGTGTGGCAGAGTACGACCGACTGGAGCGCGATGCCACCATCCTGCGCGAACGGATGCCCGTCTCTCGCCGCCCCACCTACGACCAGCTCATCTACCACCCCGTGCGCGTGTTCTGCAACCTATATAATATGTATTACGCCGTGGCGATGAACGCCCACTATGCCCAGCGGAGCGACCTGCGCGCCAACGAGTGGGCCGACCGCGTAGAGCTGTGCTTCCGCCGTGCTGAAGAGCTGTGCGACGAGTACAACCACAAGCTGTCGGGCGGCAAGTGGAACCACTTCATGGACGAAATCTATATCGGCTACCGCTCGTGGAACAATCCGCCACGCAACCTCATGCCGCAGGTGGCTCGCGTGTCGGCAGCCGACGCCCGGGAGGGCGAGGAGCTGGTTCCGCAGCCACAGGCCCTCACCGCCGTGATGGAAGCCTCCGACTATGTGGAGCGCACCGATGCCAAGGAAGCCTCGTGGCAGGTCATCCCCCACATGGGCGTGTGGCGCGACGCCGTTGCGCTCCTGCCCTACACGAAGAGCACCGAGGGAGCGAGCATCACCTACGAGTTCACCCTCGACGCGCCCAAGCAGCAGCCGCTCGCCGTCCTCACCCTCGCCACCAACTTCCCCTTCAACGACGGGCGCGGACAGCGGCTCGCCGTCCTCATCGACGGCAGTCCCCTCCTGACCCTCAACGTCAACGAGGCCAGCCGCTACGTCGTCCAGATGGCGCACGACCAGAACTTCGAGTGGGAGACCACGCGCATGAACCGCCAGCCCTTCACGCTTCCCTTCCTCGCTCAGGGCAAGCACCGCCTCACCTTCCAGCCGCTCGACCCCGGCATCGTCATCGAGCGTGTCGTGGTGGAGTGAGGCTTCTGAGCGAGTTTTTCACATGATTTGGGCGTTTATTCAAAAAGTCTTCGTACATTTGCATCTAATATCATTGACACCGTATATGTACATCGACGCTATAAAGGCTTTGATCGCTTCGGGGGAGTCGCGGACTTTGGAACTGAAGAAGAGTACTGGCGAGTTGAAGGACGGTATGCACGCGGCGTGTGCGTTTCTCATTTCGGAGGGCGGTTGGTTGTTTTTTGGCGTCACACCGAAGTCGCTGAAGATTGTTGGGCAGGAGGTTACTGACAATACACAGCAGGAAATCGCTCAGGCTCTTGCTGGGCTTGAGCCGGCTTGTGATGTTCATGTGGAGTATATTGATGTGCCTGACCGTCCCGGCAATAAAATTATCGCCATGCACTTTGACGGCTGGGTGTGGGGCGAACGACCGCATACGTATCACGGTTGTCCGTATTATAAAGTCGAGAGCACGACGAAGGTGATGCCGCATGATATGTATGATGAGCGTATCCGCGCGCATCAGCCTCAGGCATATTCATGGGAACGACAATCGGCTGATGGTGTAACGCTTGCCGACTTGAATGAGAAGCATATACGAGGATGCATACGCTTGGGTGTTGAGGGTGGACGTATCCCTGCAAGTGCTATAACTGCCCCGATAGAGGAGACTTTGGCTAAATGGAAACTTCTGAATGAAGGAGTGCCCACAAATGGTGCTGTAATGCTTTTCTCTGACAACATTGAGGAATATCCACAGTTTCGGTTGAGGATGGCTCGTTTTGTCGGCACAGACAAAAATGAATTTATCGACAATCAGCGCGTAGAAGGTAGTTTCTTTGATTTGCTCGACGCGGGTATGGCGTTCTTCTTCAAGCACCTCAATCTTGGTGGCAAGATTACGAATCATAGCTTGGGACGTGAAGAACGTCTTGAAGTCCCCTATAAGGCTTTAAGAGAGGCTCTTATAAACAGTTTTTGTCACCGCCAATGGGAAAAACATAATCTAACCAACAGCATAGCTATTTATGATGATCGTATAGAAATTGCCAATCCCGGTATGTTCCCACCACAGATTACACCCGAATCGATCAAAGAGCCTCATGAGTCCTATCCATACAATCTGAAGATTGCCGAAACTCTATACAGAGCCACATTTTTAGAGAGCTGGGGTTCTGGAGCGAAACGCATCATGGATGCCTGCCGTGAGCAGGGCGTGGAAGAACCATCATGGAGATGGGACGGCGGTTTCGTTATAGTCACCTTTATAAGACCGTTTTATGGATTGAACGCGCAGAATCAGAAGCTAATAAAAGAGAATTTAGGGGATGATAATCCCCCAAGTACCCCCCAAGTACCCCCAAGTACTCCCCAAGTAGAATTGTTGATAGAGAAAATGGGAGATTCTTATGTGTCGATGAAAGAAATCGCCGAACAATGTGGTATTAAAGATCTAAAATATTTCCGTGAGAGCTATATTGCCCCGGCGTTGGAATTGGGGGTAATAGAACGGTTATATCCAAATCAGCCGAAGCATCCGAAACAGAAGTATCGGAAAGCCAAATCATAAAACTAACGTAAGTTTGACTAATTCACGTTAAATTATGCGTCCTTCTGAGTCCAATCATCATTTTTGACTGCAACCTGTGTGCGCACACAGCAGGGCGGCGCCTCACTTTTTTCGCAAATCCCTTGCTTGTATCTGTGAAAAGTTGTAAATTTGCCACAATCACTATTTTACATAACACTATTTACTGAACTAACTAATTTTGTGTATGACTGCACAAACGAATCATTCACTCATACCCTCCATGCACACGGACGTGCTCATCGTGGGCGGCGGACCGGCAGGTTCGGCGGCTGCGTTCTCCTGTCTCAACTACGGGATAGGCTGTCTGCTGGTGGAGGCGAAACCCTATCCGCGCCATAAGCTCTGCGGAGGGCTGCTCACCGCCAAGGCGAGGCATCTGATTGAGACGTTCGTGGGCGAAGAGGCGGCACGCGAGTGTCTCGACACTTGCGTGGTGAGCCGCGAGACGGAGTTCTCGCTCTGGAACAGCGAGCAGGGTGGCGGCTTCGGGCAGGTGGTGAAGGTCACTCCCCAGGAGCCTATCACGCTGGTGGACCGCGTGCGCTTCGACGAGTGGCTGGCGCGCCACTTCGAGCGGCAGGGCGACCTGCAGCGCTCTGGAAGGCTGATAGAGGGCGATGCCGTGGTGGACATCGATTTTGAGAACTATACAGCCACCCTGTCGTCGGGCAGGCGCATCGAGTATCGTTGCATCATCGCGGCCGATGGTGCCAACAGTTTTGTGGAGAAATGCGTCGCGCGGCAGTCGGGCGGCGAGTGGGTGCCGCGCCGTGCGGAGTCGCCCGACGCGTTCTGTCTGGAGACGGAGGTGCCCCGTGCGCAGTGTCCTGCCGACCTCACGGGTGTGCGCATCTACTTCGGCGTGCCGTCCTGCTTCTACGCATGGGCGTTTGCCAAGGGCGACCACGTCTGTCTGGGGCTGGTGGGTCAGCCGGGCGAGAAGTTCGACGCGCAGGCCACGTTCCGCAAGTTCCTCGACCGTCTGGGCATCCATTCGCCCGAGACGCTGACCATCCGCGGGGCGATGCTGCCGCTGGGCAATCCCATGAAGAGGCCCGTGGTGGAGCGGTGGCGACTCTTCTTTGTGGGCGACGCGGGCGGATTTGTCGACCCTCTCACGGGCGAGGGAATCTACTGCGCGATGCAGAGCGGCGTGTGGGCCATCGAGAGCCACTGGGTGACGATTGCCCACAGTCGGGCGGCTCAGCAGATGGGGTCTCAGATGCCCCCTGCGCAGCAAGCGACGGAGACGGACGGCATGCAGTTCCGTGCCTACCTCGGTCGTGTGGAATACCTGCACCGCTTCATCCGCAAGTCCGCTGGCTATCACCGCTGGCTGCTGCATCCGCGTGTCAAGCCTCTCTTCCTGCGGCTGGCACCGCGCCATCCGCGCTTCGTCGAGTACTTCTACACCACGCAGATTGAGTACGCCTCGCTTCATTCCTTCCCGCGCATCGTGTGGCGTTATCTGACAGGCAAAATTTACCCCCCCCATTGAATCCTTTGTCATCTTGCGCGGTGGCGTAAAAAAAGATAAGGCGGCACATCCTCACGGATATGCCGCCTCTTCATTGTGTTCTATATATGAATGTGTTGTTCGTTGTGACGATGGCTGTTCGCTCGGCGTGTCACTTGTGAACCACGCGGTCGCGCAGCTCGGCGAGCTTGCCGCTGTTCCAGCGTTCGGTGGTGCCCACGAGGTAGCCCGTGATGCGCTGCAAGGTGTCGATGTCGGCTGAGCCGCACTTGGGGCACACTTCGAGGCCTTCGGTGGCGTCCTCGTAGCCGCAGTGCATGCAACGGTTGCGGTTGTGGTTCACCGAGCCGTAGCCGATGTTGTACTTGTCCATGAGGTCGACGATGTTCATGATGGCCTCGGGGTTGTGCGTGGCGTCACCGTCAATCTCCACATAGAAGATGTGTCCGCCGCGTGTCAGGTCGTGGTACGGGCCTTCAATCTCCGCCTTGTGGCGTGGCGAGCAGTGGTAATAGACGGGCACGTGGTTGGAGTTCGTGTAGTAGTCCTTGTCGGTGATGCCGGGAATGATGCCGAACTTCTTGCGGTCGCCGCGTGTGAAGCGTCCTGCCAGGCCCTCGGCCGGCGTGGCGAGCACGGAGTAGTTGTGCTGGTAGCGAGTGGAGAACTCGTTCACGCAGTCGCGCATGTAGGTCACAATCCTCAGACCCAGTTCCTGCGCCTCTTCCGACTCGCCGTGGTGCTTGCCGATGAGGGCTATCAGGCACTCTGCCAGGCCGATGAAGCCGATGCCCAGCGTGCCTTGGTTGATGACCGACTCGATGGTGTCGTTCTCACCTAAGCTCTCTGCTCCAATCCAGAGCTTCGACATGAGCAGCTGGAATTGCTTCACATAGGCGGTCTTCTGGAACTGGTAGCGGTCGTCGAGCTGCTTGGCGGTCACCTCCAGCAGGTTGTCGAGCTTGGCGAAGAAGGCGTTGATGCGCGCTTCCTTGTCCTGAATGTCGCGGCACTCGAGGGCGAGCTTCACGATGTTGATGGTGGAGAAGGAGAGGTTGCCCCTGCCCACCGAGGTCTTCATGCCGAAGCGGTTCTCGAAGACGCGTGTGCGGCAGCCCATCGTGGCAATCTCGTACATGTAGCGTTTCGGGTCGTTGCTGTCCCACTTCTCGTGCTGGTTGAACGTGGCGTCGAGGTTTACGAAGTTGGGGAAGAAACGGCGTGCCGTTACCTTGCAGGCGAGGCAGTAGAGGTCATAGTTGGGGTCGCCCGGCAGGTAGCTCACGCCCTTCTTCTTCTTCCAAATCTGGATGGGGAAGATGGCGGTGGCACCGTTGCCCACGCCGCGGTAGGTGCTTTCAAGCAGTTCGCGGATGACGCAGCGACCCTCGGCCGACGTGTCGGTGCCGTAGTTGATGCTGGAGAAGACCACTTGGTTGCCGCCGCGCGAGTGGATGGTGTTCATGTTGTGGATGAACGCCTCCATGGCCTGATGCACACGGCTCACCGTGCGGTTGATGGCGTGCTGGCGAGCGCGCAGGATGCCTGTCAGCCCGTCGAGCGGACGGGTCACGTAGTCATCCACGGGCGCGTCGTACAGCTCCGACAGGTTCTGACCCGTCATCTGCTCGATGTACTTCAACTCCTCTTTGTAAGACGAGCGCACGAAGGGTGCCATGTAGAAGTCGAACGCTGGAATCGCCTGACCACCGTGCATCTCGTTCTGTGCCGTCTCCATGCTGATGCACGCAATGACCGAAGCCGTCTCGATGCGCTTGGCAGGACGGCTCTCGCCATGACCCGCCATGAAGCCGCCGTTCAGGATGTGGTCCAGCGGATGCTGCACACAGGTGAGCGACTTGGTGGGGTAGTAGTCCTTGTCGTGGATGTGGAGGTAGTTCTCCTTCACCGCCTCGCGAGCGGCTGGCGACAAGAGATAGTCATCGACGAACGGCTTCGTGCTCTCGCTCGCAAACTTCATCATCATGCCCGCAGGAGAGTCGGCGTTCATGTTTGCGTTCTCGCGCGTGATATCCGTGTTCTTCGCTTCGATAATCTCGAGGAACATCGCCTTCGTCTTCGAGCGGCGCGCAATCGAGCGCTGGTCGCGGTAGGCAATGTATTTCTTCGCCACCTCCTTGCGAGGCGAGTTCATCAGCTCCAGCTCCACCATATCCTGAATCTCTTCCACGCTCATCTGCTCGCGACCGCGCATGCTGATGCGGTCGGTAATCTTCTGGATGAGCGCCTCGTCCTCGCCCTTCTCCGTCTGGAACATGGCTTTGCGGATGGCGGCCTTGATCTTCTCCTCGTTGTAGCCAACAATGCGGCCGTCGCGCTTTCTTACTGTTTGAATCATATTTGTGTAGGTTTTTTGTTATAGTTGTACGTCAAGTTTCTTTATCTAATCGTTGTACATCTAATTGTTGTACGCCTGTTTTTGATAGAGTCCTGCCTCTTGTGCGACCCTCGTGGCGGTGGCTTCCTGCCCGTGCCGGCATCGGCAACCGCCGCTGGGAGAAGCCGATTCTCCCCCTTGCCGAGTCGTCGCGGCTGTTGTGTTTGCGGTGCGCCGTAAAGGGGTGCTCCATCGTCTGTCGGGGGGTAGATGTGCCTCTTGGTCTTTCGTGTGCAAAGGTATGTAATGTTGGCAGAACGAGCAAAGGAATTGCGGTTTTTTTTTCGACGAATTTCCTCTTTCAGACAACTTTTCGTACAACAAAAAAACGCTACAGGTTGACTATCAACCATGTAGCGTTTCAAAATGGGAAACTTTTTATTTTGTGCAGGTTTTCTTCTTCTTCAAAAAAGAGGACGTTCGTGTCACACGCACTATGCCGTCAGACAGGCATCCAGCGTCTCCTTCAGGAAGGTCTTCATGTCGTGGTCCATGTGCTGCCCGATGAAGACGAGCTTCTGCATGCGGTCGCCAAACTCCGCGTCCCAGTCGGCGCGCAGTTTCGGCTCAGCCTCGAGCAGGCGTTCCAGCTGCTCCTTGGGCATGGTGGCATACCACTGTCCGCAGTTTTTGAGCGAGAACTGCTTGCCTGCCTGCTCGAAGAGGTAGCAGATGTCTTCCTCGCCCCTGAACCAGCAGATGCCCTTGGCGCGGATGATGTTCTTCGGCCACAGGCGCGCCACGAAGTCGTCGAACATGCTCAGGTTCATCGGGCGGCGCGCAAAATAGACGTATGTGCCGATGCCGTACTCCTCAGCCTCGCCATGCTCGTGGTGGTGGTGATGATGGTGGTGGTGATGATGCCCGTGTTCCTCGTGATGGTGGTGCTCGTGCTCGTCATCATCGTCGTCCTCGTGATGGTGGTGATGCTCATGCTCCTCCTCTTCTTCCTCTTCCGTGGGGTTCTCACCCTCCACGGCTTCGAGCCACGCAGCCGAAGTCGCCACTTTGTCGAAGTCGAAGAGGTTGGTGTGGAGGATGCGGTCGAAATCCACATCGCCATAGTTGCACTCCACGATGTCCGCCTTGGGTTGCAGGGCGCGGATAATCTGCTTGATGCGTTCCAGCTCGTGCGCCTCCACCTCGGCGGCCTTGTTGAGCAGCACGATGTTACAGAACTCAATCTGCTGGATGACCAGGTTCTCGATGTCCTCCTCGCCGATGTTCGGCTTCTGAAGGCTTGCGCCCGAGCCGAACTCGTCCTTCATGCGCAGGGCGTCGACCACGGTGACGATGCTGTCCAGCCGTGGCACGCCGGCAGCCCAGTACTTCGGTTCCATCGTGGGGATGGAGCAGATGGTCTGCGCGATGGGGGCAGGCTCGCAGATGCCGCTGGCCTCGATGACGATGTAGTCGAACTGTTGCGCCTTCACCAGGTCGGCGAGCTGCTCCACAAGGTCCATCTTCAACGTGCAGCAGATGCAGCCATTCTGCAGCGCCACGAGCGAGTCGTCCTGCTGGTTGACGACCCCTCCCTGCTGGATGAGGTCGGCGTCGATGTTCACCTCGCCGATGTCGTTCACGATGACCGCAAAGCGGATGCCCTTGCGGTTAGAGAGGATGCGGTTGAGCAGCGTGGTCTTTCCGCTGCCGAGATAGCCTGTGAGCAACAGCACAGGCACTTCCTTGAATGCCATAGTGTATGTCAGTGTTGTTAGTCTTGTTCCGTCAATGGATTCCGAACGGCAAAGATAGCGCATTTTCTCCTAATGCCCTCACTTTTCCGCGAAAAAGTTGTGCCGCGCGGCAAAGAAACCGTACCTTTGCAAGGCTGCCAAGCGTTCTCTGGCAGCAGGAGCGTGTGCCCAGAGGCAGGTGGCACACGCTCCTGAAGGTCTCACTATAAATAATGTATATAAGGAAATGAAGAAACTGATGACGGTGCTGTCTGTGTTCGCCATGTCGCTCATGGCACAGGCGCAGGACGAGGTCTTGCAGAAGTACACCGAAATGGGCGACGTGAACACGGTCTATGTGTCGAAGCGTATGCTGTCCGATATGCCCGCAGGAGCACTGGACGTGCCCGGTCTGTCGGGGATTATGGACAAGATAGAGCACATAAAGGTGCTTGTCTCTCGCGGCGACAAGGCTGGCAAGAAGATGGGCACGAAACTGCCCAAGCAGTTGGAAGACGCTGGTTTCAAGCAGGTTGTCAACACGGTGGAAGGTGGGCAGAACATCATGGTGATGCAGTCGAAGAATGACCCCTCGCTCGTGGTGGTCGTGCTCTACGCCAAGCCCAAAGCCACGGTGGTGAGCATGAAGGGCGACTTCTCCGACTGGTTGCCTGGCTTAGGGAAGTAAGTAGAAGTGGTTAGAAGTTAGAGGTGAGAGGTGAGAGGAATGTGGGGTAGGTGGGTATCCCTGTCTTCTTCACATTCCTCTCACCTCTCACCACTAACCACTAATATCTAAACCGACTCAGAACCAATACGTCACGCCCACAGAACCTTTCAGCAGGATGTCGAAAGGCTCGTCGAACTTGATGCCCTCGAAGTTGTCGTTTGAGAACGTGGCAGTGCCCTCCATGTTGACAGAGAGGTGCTGGCTGAGACGGTAGTCGAACAGCAAGCCCGTGCGGAGCGTCCACAGGGCATGCGTCTTGGTCTCCACGCGGTTCTCAAAGCTGGGGTAAAAGTCGCCATTGAGCTTGATTTGACCCTCCTCGTTGCGGTCGTCGGGCACCAGCAAGTCGCCGTGCAGCTTCTTCTTCCCGGCGATGGACAGCCCCGTTCCCAAGATGAAGTGTACACGGAACGGGTGGAAGCGGTTCGAGTAGCTGGTGCCGCTGATGTCGAAGAGAGCATCGGCATTCAGTTCCAGCACGTTGAAGCGGAAGAAGCCGTTTCCGCTGTATATCCGATTCGGAATCCACGCCTCCTCCACCGTCTCGCGGTCCACGCGGTTTCTCACGTTCTGATAGCTCAGGCTGCCCCTGACGCCGAATCCGCGCGAGAAGAACTTGCCCACATACACGTTGGTGCCCACGCCCCACGCCTCTCCCCATCGGAACGGCGGGTGGTCGGTGATGTTATCCGCAAAGGCAAAGTTGCTCCCCAGTTGCGCGCCCACAAAGAGCTTGCGCCTCCATGTCTGCAGCTTCATGCGGTTCTCCGCCCTCCATGCCGAGTCGCTCACCTCACCCTTCCTCGCCTTGCGGCTCATCTGCTCGCGCGCATTCTGCTTCTGCCTCGCCTGCTCTTCTGCCAGTCGGGTGGCCTCCTCGCTGAAGACAGGCCTCAGCCCGTTCTTGGTGGCTTCGACAGTCGCCTTCCGACGCGCCTCCGCGGCTTTGGCGGCAGCCTCCCGTGCCGCTTGCTGGGCACGTTCCGCATCGGTCTGCGCCCCTGCCGACAGGCAGGCAAGCGCGGCGGCGAGCGCGACGGCGCATTTCCTCATCTTATACGCGTACATCATATTATACCTTGTGGTCAGTTCTTGTTTCTTATTGTGTGGCAAAGTTACGGAAAAACTTGCAGATACGAAACAAAAGAGTCGCTGAAAACCAAAATCATACAAAAAAGTGTCGTTTTTCTTGGTTTGAATGCCATAAGTTTATTACCTTTGCCCCCTGATATGATAAAAAACAGACGGCTATAAACAACTCTAAAACAATCAAATGGTATGAATAACAGACAAATCCTTTCGGTTGCTGCTGGCATAGTGATGCTGACCGCATGCAGCGAGTACGACCCCGGGCTGGTTGGGGCTGGCGCAGGTGACTACACCCCGTCAGAGCTGCAACTCATGGAAAAGTACACAGAGAACTTCGAGGCTCGATATGGCAAGATAGATGACAGCCACACATGGGGTTTTGGCGGTGCAGAGGCAGGCGCAAAGACGCGCGGTGCGAAGCCAGAGGGTAACCTGTGGGTAAGCGAGGGTTGGAACATTCCTCCAGCTCTCACTGAAGAGCAGAAAGACGTCGTGCGCCAATACTTCCAGCAGAACAAGGATTTTGAATACACTGACCCCTCGTGGACAAACTACTGGATTCAGCAGGTATATAAGGGCGGCACTAACACTGCCGGCTCTCAGACGCCAGAGAAATACACCATGGCTAATGACCAAGAGGAATTCACAGGCAGTGATAAAATGGACTACCTGATGTCACGCGATGCCAATGGGGTGGATGACCACATCAATAACTCCAACAACAGCGACAACCAAGACTGGGCGGGTCGCATGCTGATGGTGAACTCTTCTACTCATTCTTTCGGCTATCATAGCGCCATGGATAATCAAAATCACTACAATTCTGTATTGGTGTCTTGGACAGTTATTCGTGACTGGGCAAATGCCAAGGGGTTGAACGGTGATTGTCTTAATGACGGTCTGAATCGCTCATACATGGGCTTCGACTTTACCAACCTTATGGGTGATGAAATTTATGATGCTGAATACGATTGGAACAATGGTGGTGTCTTTATTGGCTATAAAACCTTTGAGTTTGAAGGTCAGACATACAGATACTTGAAAAACGCGCTCAACACATACGCATACGATAAGAACGAATCAGTGTATGGCGGTAAAAAGGAGTTTCAAGACAGACCCAGCGACGATGAAATCCGTCAGCTGCTGCAGCTTGGCTATCTGCCTTATGAAGAACAATTTAAAAATTGGATTAAGCCAGGTTTGATTGCTGATGGCTACTACAGCGACTGGATTGTGACGCTGACTGAGGGACACCCAGGCACGTCGGAAGATCCTGAAACGCCAACAGGGGAGACTTGGTATCGTATCATGTGTGAAGACCTCGGCAACACGAACGACTTTGACTTCAACGACCTTGTGTTTGATGTGTATTTCACAGGCGAACCATGGAACTATGTCGCTCATGTGCGTGTACAAGCTGCTGGTGGTACGCTGCCAATCTATTTCCAGTACGCTGAAAATGACCTTTACGAGGCACACAAGCTTTTGGGTTCTGACGCGATTGTTCCTATCAACGTCGGCACAGGAAACACGGCTGCGCCTAAGGATGTTGAGATTCCGATGTGGATTGAGAAACCAGACCCTAACTATATTGACATCTATGTGGAGAAGCGAGCTCCCGAGAACAAAGCGGAGAGGAATGTTATTCTCCTGCCAAAGTCGGGCGGTAACAGTTTGACCAAGGCTCCTCAGAAAATTTGTATCCCTAACGGACAGAATGTGCGTTGGATGAAGGAGATGCAGCAGATTGAATCGGCTTATCGCAATTTCGACCTGTGGGTACAGGACGCGAATTACGGATTCAAGTGGACGACCGAAGATGTCAACGAAGGTCCTCTCTACTAAGTGACGCTTTGTCCCTTCAGGGGGCAGAGACACAATACCGACAAGCGAACCAGACACGCACACCCAACGTGTCTGGTTCGCTTTGTTTGTGCCCTGCGTGAGGGCGAGGGGTCGGCGGTCGTTTAGTCCTCGTTGCCAGCGGCAGGGGCAGTGTCCTTGGCGTTGATGGCCTCGGTCGCGCCGCTGATGCTCAGCTCTTGCAGCATGGACTTGAAGGCCTTGCCGGGGAAGAACTGGATTTTCTTCACCTTGATGGTGTCGGGAGTGGCTTCTTCGAGGGTCTCTGCCACCTTGGAGGTGAAGACGGGCTTGAACGAGCCGAAGTTGCCCATCTTCACGCCGTGGCCGAGTTCCATGTAGTGCGCCACGCGGTCGACGAGGGCGTCGATGACGACCTTGGTCTGCGCGGGGTTCACGCCGCAGGCGGTGGCGCATTCGGCGATGAGCTGTTCGGAGGTGACGGCTGGGTAGGTGAGCTGCACGAGTTTGAACACTTGTGGTTTGTTGTCACGGTAGTTGAGTGCTACTTTTGCTTTGCGATACTGGAGTCCCATAGTTGTAGATTGGTTTTTAAGGGTTGATGAATAAGTTTTTTTAGTAGTTAGAGGTAAGAGGTAAGGGGTTAGGGTGAGAGGGATGTTTAGGGGGGTAGGGCGTGGGTGTGCTTGATGAGGATGCCTGTTTCCCTGACATTCCTCTCACCTCTTACCACTCACTTCTCACCACTAACTGTTAATTCTATCCCTTCGCCATTCTCGTAGGCGTGATAGACGCGCTGTGTGAGCTGGTCGAAGGTTTCCTGCTGTCGTGTGAGTTGCCGTTCCTCGGGCGGGTCGGCGATGTTTGCCATGCCCACGCAGATGGTGCCGCTGAGCCATTGCCTGAGGGTGTTCCAGCCGAAGTGGATGGTGCTTTGTCCTCGCTGGCGGCACACGCGGAGGGTCATGGGCGAGAAGCGTGTGGGGTGGCAGCGGCAGCTGTAGGTGCCTGGTGGCAGGTGGGCGTTCCGTCCTGCCATGCGTCCGGGTTCGCGTGTCTCGCAGAAAGGTGTGCCGTCGATGAGGAGGCTGCCTTTCAGTTGCTCGTGGTCGGTGTGGTAGCGTATGAGGTGTAGGGTCATGTGGAGTGAGTATTTAGAGGTGAGAGGGATGTTTAGTGGTTAGGTTTTTTTAGTAGTTAGGGGTTAGAGGTGAGAGGGGTGTGGGTGTGCCTGATGAGGATGCCTGTTTCCCTAAACATTCCTCTTACCTCTCACCCCTAAACTTCACTTTGCCAGCTGGTAGGCCTGGTGCAGGAGGTCGGAGTCGGTAAAGTTGATGTGGCTTTCCACCCATGCCATGGCGGCGACGATGCTGACGAGGGCGTTCTCGTCGGTCCATTGCAGATAGGCGTCGGGACGCACGTTGGCGCGTTCGGCGACGATGCTGATGTATGCCTCGGTGTTGTTGCCGTCTTCGGGCGGCGCCCAGCGGTAGATGACCTGCCGCAGGGTGCAGAGTCCGTGCAGGTGGAGGTAGGTGCGCAGGATGCGGAAGGCGGCTCGCAGGCCGAAGAGGTCGCTCTGGAACTGGACGAACTCGCGGTCCAGCTGCCTTGGCTTCTGCCCCAGCCATCGGGTGCGGTCATTCCTGCGGATGTTGAGCGGATTGTGGTTTCTTTGTCCTCTTGTCATAGTATTGGATGGCGATTTTAAGGATGTAACAAATCAGTTCGACTGCTTTCCATAGGTGTTGTTTCATGGTGTTTGTTTTCTCTTATTATTATAATAATGTGTGAGTAATCATGTGTGTGTGTGGTGTGTGCCCCGCCCCGGCGTGCCCCCTCCCGATTTCTTTTTTTCACGCTGCAAAGGTACGATGCCGCGCGTTGGCGGATGTACGTTTGTGTGCGTTGGGGTGTGTTTGTATAGGGGCGAGTGGTGAGAAGGACGGGGTGAGAAAAACCTGTCAATGGATTTTATCATTAAAAAATTGCAAAAATGACGCATTTTTTTAGATAAAACGCAGGGTGTTTGGATTTTTATTTGGATATTTGCAAGAACAACTAATAATATATGATACAGGAAATAAAGATTAAGAACTTCCTATCGTTTAAGGATGAGGTGAGTTTCTCTTTTGAGGCTACTAATGACAAATTTGCGGAAGAATCGCAGGTTTTTACAATCAATGAAAATACGAGGCTGTTGCGCTTTGCTGTCATATATGGCTATAATGCTTCGGGGAAGTCGAATCTGTTGGGTGTTTTTGATTTCTTATCTTATTTCTGGTCTTCTAAGCATGTGGATTTGGACTCGGAAACTGGGGTTGTGCCCTTTAAGCTGGATAGAGCGTCGGCAGACGAACCTTCATCTTTCGAACTGGTGTTTTTTGTCAATGACACAAAGTATTGGTATCAGCTTGAATTGGATCAGCATCAAGTGTATTTGGAAAAGCTGTCTTACTATAAGACAACACAGCCTGTTATGTTGTTTGAAAGGACTCTGAAGAATGGGCAGTCGGATATTCAGTTTAATCCTGAGGCGGAGGAAATTAGTGTCGCTGCAAGAGAGATGATCAGCGTGAATTGTTTGAAAAACACATCGTTTTTTGTAGCGCGCAACCAGGTGAATGTGAGTCTTCCTATCATTGATGCCGCAAAAGAATGGATGCGGACCCAATTGATGCCTATTATATCCCCGACAATGGGACTCACTTCGTATGCCCAGAAACGAGCTTCGGAGAATCAAGAGTTGGTTAATTATATCTTGGATTTTTTGCGTGCGGCGGATTTCAATATCACTGATATAGCGTCGAATGTTATCAATAAACAACTTACAGATGAAATTGTCAAATTTTTGACAGAGGATAATGATGATACCGACGAGGCTGCTATTAGGGAGATTGAACGTATAAAGAAGGAGCGTACAATAAAGCAGATTCAAACGACATTTGAGCATACGGTGGAGAACAGTAATGGGATGGAAATCTATCAGATGGATACAAAGTATGAATCTACTGGTACGATTAGAACTTTTGGAATTGAGGCCGCCGTATATGAAGTGCTTAAACGAGAAGCTGTGTTGCCAATAGATGAATTGGAAACATCACTGCATCCGATGTTGTTGGAAAAGATTCTGTTTGAATACTTGAAGGTCCATTCAAGGTCTCAGCTTATTGTCACGACACATGATGATGGCTTGCTGGATTTGGTAGATGATTTGATTAGGAAAGATTCGGTATGGTTTACGGAGAAAAAGAAGTCTGGCGTGACAGAACTATATAAACTTACTGATTTTAGAGGCGTAAATCGTTTGTCGTCTATCAGGGAGGCTTATCGTAACAAACGCTTTGGTGCAACCATGGGATCATGAAAGAAAGGGAACTTGCGGAGAGTGTCGAGCGGCAGAAGTACTTTGAGGTTGTTGCCGCTCCTTTGTCTGGACAAGATGATGGGACAAGGGAAATGGGGGAGTTGTACCCTTTCTTAATCGGTGGTGGTACCAATACAGAACGCTATTACTTCGTACACATCAACGATCTTACTGATTTCAAATTCAACATAAGGCCAAAATTTTTCGGGGATGAATCGAATTATACCGAGGCTTTCCCTAAAAGAATCAAAGAGATATTGAGTTCAAATCATGATGCCAAGATATTTTGTGTGTTTGATTGGGATACGATACGCGGTAATACAACATTGTTAAAGAAGCATGAGTCTTTTGAAAAACAATTTCAGACAGAAATCTCAAATGGAATTGTTACGATATGCCCGAGCATGCCCAGCATTGAGTATTGGTTCTTGCTGCACTTTGTGGATTATACTAAACTGCTGAAAAGCTATGGGGATGTCTCGAACGTGTTGGCAAGACACTTGAAACCATGTTTTGCTCATCCAGAAAAGTCATTGGGAAAGTTGCTGAAAAGCGAGGAGTGTCTGAAAGATTCTATATGGGTGGAGAATCTGTGTGCTGGAGGGAAGCTTGCTTTAGCTATTGAACGAGCTGAAAGGAACATAGATGCTGCTATTGCTGCGGGGAAATTGGAGGAACAGTCGTATTCTTATGTTTATAAGGTGTTTAAGAAGACTTGATTTTTGAAAGGATGAAGATGAGAGTTATCATTAGCTGGATTTTATTATAAAGATTGCAAATAGAGCAAATAGATTTGGCATCGGATGATGTTTTCATTCCTTTGGTCACTATAGGGATTGGCGTGGCTCGTTCAGGGTGTGTTGTGCTCACCCTGCGTGTGTGCAATCGCTTGCCCTGCGTGAAATAATACGGACACCCTGCGCGTGTTATTTCGCGCAGGGTGTCCGTGTGGGGGAGGAATGGAAGGGCGATATATATACTATTGGATAGAATTTGTGATAGATTGGAGAGCATTGCCAGCCGTTGGGGAGTCCAAGAGTGTTTGTTTCTAAAATCGGCTCTCTATTTTCTTGATGAGTTCGGTTGCTGTTATGTCCTGCATGAATGTGAAGCCAAACCACTTTTTACCTAAGTCTTTGATGGATGCTCCGATATGATACACTGAGTCGTCGATGAGGAGGAAGCGGTCGTGTGCCTTGTTAAATTGCTTTATCTCAATGAGTGGGTATTGAGTGTTGTGGCGGTCAATATCCAACTGGAATTGGTTGCTGATACGCTGTGTGTAGATGGTTGCTGTAACTCCGTTTGCTCGTTTGTCAAGCAATGTAAGTACGGTGTCGTCCGTGTAGTTGTCAATTAGTACGATTGAACGCTGAGCCTGTCGTATCAAGTCGGCGACGAAGTGGTAAGCGTCAAAGACTTGTCCGTCGTAGAAGATGCCCTGCATAGGGGAAATGTTGGCATCCAGCCGCTTGAAAACTTCGTCGATGCGTCTGTCGGTCACTTTGTTTCATTTCCAGTTGGTGGTATTCGATTGTTTCAAGACGTTGGAATAGTTCCGTATTACTGGTAATGAAGCGGCGCATAGACACGAAAGCCCTCATGATGCGGATGTTCACTTCAACGGCGGTTTTTGATTTCAACACCGAACTGAGCATGGCTATGCCTTGTTCCGTGAACGCATAGGGCAGTTTTCGGGTGCCGCCCCAACTTGATGTCGCATTTTGCGACATCAAGTTATCACGTTCATCTTTGCGAAGTTGAAACATGAAATCATCAGGGAAACGCTCTATGTTGCGTTTCACCTGCTCGTTCAGCCTTCTCGTTTCCACACCGTACAATGCGGACAAGTCGCTGTCAAGCATGACTTGACGGCCTCTTATGACCTGAATCTTCGGCTGTATGTTGCTGACTTCGGGCAGTTGGTCGCAAGTTGCGACTGGTTCGCTTGTCATGCCGTTTGCAGATTGTTAAAATGTGTACGCTTCCAGTGCTCTACTGTATCTTTCGTTTGATGACTTGCTCGATGACGGAGGGGAAGTGCTTCATTTCCAGCTGGTGGACCTTGTCGGCGATGTCGTCGGGGGTGTCGGAGGGGTCGAGGCGGACGGCGAACTGGGCGATGTGCTCGCCCTCGTCCAGCTCGGTGTTGACAAAGTGGATGGTGATGCCTGAGCGGGTCTCGCGGGCGGCGTGGACGGCTTCGTGTACGTGGTGGCCCCACATGCCTTTGCCGCCGAACTTGGGCAGGAGGGCGGGGTGGATGTTGATGATGCGCTGGGCGTAGCGCTCCACCAGGTAGCCGGGCACCTTGGGCAGGAAGCCTGCCAGGATGATGTAGTCGCAGCCGTGGACGGTGCGGAGCACGAGGTCGGGGTCGTCGTTGAGCTGCTGGCGGGTGATGACGGTGGTGGGCACGCCCAGGCGCTGGGCGCGTGTGATGGCCTGCGCGTCGGCGCGGCTGCTGACGACGATGGGTATCTCCACGTCGGGGTCGTTCTGGAAGTGGCGGATGATGTTCTCGCAGTTCGTTCCGCCGCCTGTCACGAAGATGGCGAGGCGGATGGGTGTCATGATGTCGATGTCCATAGGGCTTGTTGAAAACGTGAGGGGGGGGGAATCGTCCTCCCCTTGCTGCAAAGATACGAAGAAATCTGTAACGCGTGGCACTTTTTGGCTGGAAATCTTGGCTTTGTGTGGATTTCTGCCTATTTTTGCAGTCATTATGACATCATCTATAAATAGGATACTGGCTGTTGCGCTGCTGGCCGCCATGGGGCTGTCGGCGGCGGATGCGTGGGCGATGGCTCCGCGCAAGGGTAGGAAAGGAAGGCATGAGGCCGCTGTGGCTGCTCCGTCGCGCTATGAGGTGCTGACGGGCCGCGACTCGGTGGAGATGCGGGGAGTGATGAACGTGGTGCAGAGGGGCGACACGACTTATCTGGAGATGCCCGTGGGGCTGATGGGAAGGGTGTTCCTCGTGTCGAACAAGCTGCAGCAGGTGCCTGCCGAGCTGAACGAGGCGAGCGCGAACCGTGGCATCAACTATGAGAATCAGATGGTCCGCTTCGAGTGGGACCGTGGGGCGGGGAGGGTGAAGATGCGCCAGCAGCGTGTCACGCCCGAGGCTCCGAGCGGCTCGCTGATGGCTGCCTCGGTGGCTGACAACTATGTGGACCCCCTGCTTGCCACCTTCGCGGTGGAGGCGGTGGCGAGGGATTCCAGCACGGTGGTCATCAAGGTGAATGACCTCTTCAACGGCAGGCAGAACGTGCTGAACGATGTGTTCAACGCCATCAACATCGGCACGTCGCCCGTGGCGGAGCTTTCGCGCATCGTGAGCGTGAAGGCTTATGAGCGGAGCGTGGTGGCTCTCTCGGAGCTGACCACCCGGGTGACGGAGGGGAGCAGCAAGGTGAACCTCACCGTGACCGTGAGCACGGCTCTCTGCCTGCTGCCCGACGTGCCGATGGCGACACGGCGCGAGGACTGGCGCGTGGGCTATTTCTCCACGCCTGCCACCCGGTATGACGACCGCCAGCAGAGCGTGGAGCACGTGAACTACATCACGCGCTGGCGGCTTGAGCCGGCCGACACTGCCGCTTATCTGCGCGGCGAGCTGGTCGAACCCCGAAAGCCCATCACGTTCTATATAGACAGGACCGTGCCGGCCCACTTGCGCCCCCACATCGTGAGGGGCATCACCGACTGGAACCGCGCCTTTGAACAGGCAGGTTTCAAGAACGCCGTGCAGGCGCTCGTGCCCGACGACACGCTCGATGTGTATGGCGACGATATGCGCTACTCGGTGCTCACCTATGTGGCGTCGGAGAAGGCCAACGCCATGGGCCCCTCCACCATCGACCCTCGGACGGGCGAGATACTGGAGGCCGACATCATCTGGTGGCACAACGTGCAGTCGCTCATCCGCGAGTGGGTCATGGTGCAGACCGCGGCGGTCGATTCCCGTGCCCGCACGCTCCAGCTGCCCGACGAGCTGATTGGCGACGCCGCCCGTTTCGTGGCGTGTCACGAGGTGGGGCACTCGCTGGGACTGCGCCATAACATGATAGCCTCGGCGGCCTATCCGACCGACTCGCTCCGTTCCGCCACGTTCACGCAGCGCATTGGCGGCACTTCGGCCTCTATCATGGACTATGCCCGATTCAACTATGTGGCGCAGCCAGGCGACGGCGTGAAGGTCATGTCGCCCGGCATCGGTCCCTACGACCTCATGGCGATAGAGTGGGGCTACCGCTGGTTTCCGCAGGGCACCGACGAACGCAGGCAGCTCTCCGACTTCCTGTCCCGACACACGGGCAAGGAGTACCGATACAGCGAAACCCAGTCGCGCCGCACCGCCATCGACCCGCGTGCCCTGTCGGAAGACCTGGGCGACAACCCCATCGAGTCCGCCACGCTCGGCATCGCCAACCTCAAGCGCGTCGTGCCACACATCGTGGAGTGGACACGCACGGGCGAGCCTGACCAGACCTATGACGAGGCTGCCGCGCTCTATGCCGCCGTCATCTACCAGTGGGGGCTTTACCTCTATCACGTCATGGCGAACGTGGGCGGCATCTACATGGACCGCCCCATGGTGGACTGGTATGGCGACCCTGCCAAACCTGCCTACACCCATGTGGAGAAGTCGCGCCAGCGGCAGGCCGTGCAGTTCCTCATCGACGAGTGCCTCCGCTTTCCCCAGTGGCTCTTCGGCGCGCCCCTGTCTCGGCAGGTCTATCTGCTGCGCGACACGCCCAACGGCACCGTGGAGCAGGAGCCTGCCATGCTGCTCAAGAACCAGCACAACTATGTGCTGTGGGACTTACTTGCCAACGAGCGGCTGATGCGCATGTATGAGAACGAGTGGGAGAACGGCGCGGAGGCCTTCACCGCCGTGGACATGATGCAGATGCTGCATCAGGCCATCTTCGCCAAGACGATGGCAGGGCAGCGGCTCGACGTGGTGGAACGCAGCCTCCAAAAGAGTTTCCTCGACGCGCTCATCACGGCAGGGGCCGAGAGCGAAGGCGTGAAAATCAACAAGAGCCTGATGGACGAGCCGTGGACAGGCACCTTGTGTCCTGAACCGACCGACGGACTCTCCTCTTCACGTCCTCGCACGCTCGACATCACCACCACCCAGATTAGCCGCACCTCCGACGCTATCAGCCTGAAACGCGGCGAGCTGATGCGCATCCTCCGCCTCTGCAAGGCGAAGGCGAACTCGGGCGATGTCGCCACTCAGATGCACTACGACGACATGGTTCTACGCATACAGACCGCGCTCGGACTCAGCAAGTAGAAGACTCTAAGCACCAACCGATTAACCCTGAAACATGAAGAAACTACATACACTCCTCCTCATCCTCCTGACCGCCACCCTCGTGGCACGGGCACAGGAGCGCACCATCACAGGAACGGTCTCCGACGGAGCATTCCAAGGCGAGCCGATGATAGGCGCAACCATCGCTGTGGGCGAGGGCAAGGCGAGGGTGGGCACTGTGACCGACCTCGACGGGCATTACTCCCTCTCCGTGCCGACTGACGCCAGGAAAGTGACGGTCAGCTACATGGGGTATGAACCGTACACCATCACGCTGAAACCCAATCAGAGCAAGTATGACGTGATACTCCACCCCACGTCGAAAGGACTGGGCGAAGTCATCGTCACGGGCTATCAGAAGATTGACCGCCGCAAGCTCACGGCAGCCGTCGCCGAGGTGAAAATCTCGGACGAGACCGTCGGAGCCGTGAAGAACATCGACCAGGCACTGGCAGGGCAGGTGGCAGGCCTCTCGTCCGTGTCGGCATCGGGCGCACCGGGCGCACCAGCCAAGATACGCATCCGCGGCACAGCCTCCATCAACGGCGTGCAGGAGCCGCTCTGGGTGCTCGACGGCATCCCGATGGAGGGCAACGAGATACCTGCCATCGACGACCTCAACGACATTGACGACATCTATCAGACAAGCATCGCTGGCTTGAACCCCTCCGACATCGACAACATCACCGTCCTGAAAGACGCGGCGGCCACCGCCATCTACGGCGCACGTGCCGCCAACGGTGTCATCGTCATCACCACCAAGAGGGGAAAGGCCGGCAAGACCGTGGTGAACTTCTCCACCAAGCTGACCTACACGCCGCGCGTCGATATTGACCGACTGAACCTCCTCAATGCCAACGAGAAAGTAGGTCTCGAACTCGACCTGCTCAAGACCGATTACACCTACCGCCAGCACAAGGGCGGGGTGGCAAACATCCTCGACGAACTCGGCGAGTTCGACACCTACAAGGCTGGCGGCTGGGACGCGCTCTCGCCCGACGCGCAGCAGCGCATCAGCCGTCTGCGGCACATCAACACCGACTGGAACGACATCCTCTTCCGCGACGTGTGGAACCAAGAGTACAACGCCAGCGTGAGCGGCGGTTCGGACGTGGCGCACTACTACGCCTCGACGGGCTACTACACCGAGCAAGGCACCGTGGTGGGCGTGGAGAACAACCGCTACAACGTCACCCTCAAGACAGACTTCAAGCTCAACCGCGTGCTGAAACTGGGTGTCAGCCTGTTTGCCAACCAGCGCAAACAGGAGAGCTACATGACCGACTCGGGCGGATTCACCAACCCCGTCTTCTACTCCCGCCTGGCAAACCCCTACGCGCAGCCCTTCGATGCCGACGGACGCTACATCTACGACCGAAACGTGCAGGGACGCGAGGAGGAAGTGCCCGACTTCAACATCTTTGAAGAGCGCGCCAACACCGCCAAGGAGCGCACCGACCGCAGCGTCATGACCATCTTCGATGCCGAGCTGACGTTCACCAAGAACCTGAAACTGACCAGCCAGTTCGGTCTGCAACACGACAACTACACCCTCAGTCGCTACGCAGGGCACGACACCTACGCCATGCGCAAGGCCAAGGCATACGCCACCTACATGATTGACGGCGAGCGCAAGAGCATCTTCCCCGACGGCGGCATGAAGAAGCAGTCGGAGAGCAACACCGACCAGTGGACATGGAAGGCGATGCTCGAATGGACGCAGCGCATCAACGAGACGCACGACCTCGAACTGATGGGCGGCACCGAGGTGCGCCATGTGGAGGGCAATCTGCTCACCTCCACCGCCTATGGATACGACGCACGAACGCTGACCACGCAGCCCGTCCTCTTCCCCACCGAGAGCATCGGCAAGCGCTACCCCCTCCACGAGGAGGCGCACACGGAGAACGCCTATGTGTCTTGGTTCGCCACGGGCGCATACACCTACCTGTATCGCTACACGCTCGGTGCCAGCGTGCGCTTCGACGGCTCGGACGTGTTCGGTGTCGCCAAGAAGTACCGCTACCTGCCGCTCTACTCCGTCAGCGGCTTGTGGCGTGCCAAGGAGGAGCAGTTCCTCCAGAGCGCGACGTGGCTCAGCCAGCTCAACCTGCGCGCCTCCTACGGATTGCAGGGCAACATAGACAAGAACACGTCGCCCTACCTCATCGGCACGTTCGACAAACTCACCGTGCTGCCAGGCAACGTGGAGACGGTCATCGCCGCCGAGACCGCGCCCAACCCCGACCTCAGATGGGAGAAGACCGAGAACGTGAACGCAGGTCTCGATGTCTCCTTCCTCGACGGCCGCATCCGCCTCGGCGCAGATTACTACTACCGCCGCAGCACCGACCTCATCTCCTCGCGCCAGCTGCCTCTGGAGACGGGCTTCGCCATGACCACCATCAACTGGGCGTCGATGAAGAACACGGGCTGGGAGTTCTCCCTCAACACGCGCAACGTCAGCACCAAGCACTTCACCTGGACCACCAGCGTGAACCTTGGCTTCAACAAGAACAAGATACTCAACGAGACCGTGGCGGAGAACGCCACCACGCCCAGCCGCGAGGGCTACCCCGTGGGCGCAGTCTTCGCCTACAAGACCGCCGGCATCGACGAGCAGGGCTATCCGCTCTTCCGCGCCAAGGACGGCGGCGTGCAGACCGCCGAGGAGTTCTTCAAGCTCAACCGCTTCGGGGCCTCCACCCTCACCGCCGAAGAGCAGCGAGGTCTCTACTCCTACATGGGCACCGACGAGCCGAAATGTGCAGGTGGCTTCATCAACACCTTCGAGTACAAAGAATGGCAGCTCACCCTCAACTTCATGTTCAACCTCGGCATGAAGGTGCGTGTGCAGCCCAGCTACTCGCCCACCTACTTCGACCGCGGTCAGAACACCAGCCGCGACATCCTGCACCGCTGGCTCGTGCCCGACGACGCAACGGCAGGCAAGGCCGTGCCCGGCTCCTCCGCCGCCTATCCCTCGCTCATGGTCAGCACGCCCGAACGTGCCTCGGCCTACACCCACTTCTCCGAGTACCAGACCTTCTCGATGCTCGACGTGTGGGTGCGCAACCGCAACTACTGCCGCTTGCAGTCCCTTCGTCTGGGCTACCGCATCCCCAAGCAGTGGCTCCAGCCCGTGGGCATCACCTCCGCCTCCCTCTCCCTCGAGGCGCGCAACCTCTTCGTCATCGCCTCCGACTATGACAACTACCTCGACCCCGAGACGATGGGCAACCCATACGCACAGCCCATCCCCAAGAGTTTCATCTTCGGCCTGAGCGTAAACTTCTGACCCCTCATAAACCCAAGCACATGAAAGTGAAGAACATCATACTCTCCCTCGTGGCAGCCGTGTCGCTGACCGCTTGCGACGACTTTCTCGACATCACTCCGACGGGCAAGGTGATTGCCACGACGGGCGAGGAGTACCGCGCCCTGCTCACCTACGAGTATAAATACTTCAGCAAGGACCGCTATCTGACCACGCTGCGCACCGACGAGCTGTTGATGACCAAGGCGAAGTCGTCCGCCACCGACCTCGATGCCTATCTCGACCTCTGGCGGTGGAAGGACGAGAACCCATCGCCCACCACCGACTACTTCTCGTGGCGCAACTACTACCACGCCATCTACATCGCCAACTATATCATTGAGCATCAGGACGAAATCACCAACGCCACGACTGCCGAGGTGAGGCAGATGGTGGGCGAGAGCTACATGCTGCGCGCCTACGCCCACTTCCTGGCGGTGAGCCTCTATGCCGAGCCTTACACCCACTGCGAGCCTGCCGCCACACGCGGCGTGCCCATGATGACCGCCGCCGATGTGACACGCATTCCCCCCAGTTCGTCGGTGGAGACGCTCTACCAGCAGGTGCTCAAGGATGCCGCCCGTGCCAAGGAGTATCTGAACGTGGCGGCATGGCAGACAGGCGAAAACTACCGCTTCAACATCATCTCTGCCGATGCCCTCTTGGCGCGTACATATTTATATATGGGTCGCTACGCCGATGCCCTCGCCGCCGCCCGTGCCGTCATTGAGGCCCATGGCGAGCTGGAAGACCTCAACACCTCATCGACGCTGCCCAACAGCTACAAGTCGGTCGAGAGCATCGTGGCACTGGAGAAGTTCTCCAGCAACCTCTACACCGCCATCAGCATGCCCGACCCGCAGTTCATCGCCCTCTATCGGACGGGCGACCAACGCCGCAGCAAGTTCTACAAGCGTGTCACCACCTCCAGCTACTCGCTGCTGAAAGGCGGCGACGAGGAGTTCTCCTGCTCCTTCCGTTCCGCCGAGTCCTACCTCACCGCCGCCGAGTGTGCCGTGCGCCTGGCAGTGTCGGCCGACGAACGTGCCGCCGCCATCGACACCTACCTGCTGCCGCTGCTCCAGAAGCGTCTCAACGCATCCGCCCTTGAGACCACGCTCGCCCTCATGGCGGACATGACGCAGGAGGAACTGCTGGCAGAGGTGCTTGACGAACGTGCTCGCGAACTCGCCTTCGAGGGACACCGCTGGCACGACCTGCGCCGCACCGACCGCCCGACCCTTGTCCGCACCTACGACGACAACGGCAATGGCGTCATTGACGAGGGCGAGACCTACACCCTCACGCCTGAGAAATACACCATGCGCTTCCCCACCGAGGCCGTGGAGGCGAACCCCGAGATAGAGCGTTGGGAGCTATCCCGGCGCGAATGACCATGCAACACATTTTTCATTAACCATTAAATAACAAGCACTTATGAAGAAACTTCTACTCAGTTTGGCAACTTTCGCAGCTGCCGTAAGTCTGTCTGCCCAAGATGCAGCCGACGCTCCGTTCGGCTCGTGGACCAAGAGCATCGAGCCTGTCTCGTCCGAACAGCCTGCCGACTTGGCAGGTCTGCACACGGCGGTGGCTGCCGATGGCTCTGTCTATGCCTCGATGACCTACAACAAGGTGTTCGCCTTCGCTGGCAAGAACCTGCCCGACACCGACGGCATGCTGTCGTCGCTCGTGGTCAAGTATGCCGCCGACGGCAGTGAGCAGTGGGTCGCCTCCTTCGTGGGCGCAGCCGTTGTCACCGCCATGACGACCGACACCGAGGGCAACCTCTATGTGGCTGGCACACACACCGATGCAGTGACGCTCCAGCCTGCCGCTGGCGATGCAGCCACGATTAGCGGCGATGCCGTCTCCTTCATCGCCAAGTTCACAGCCGACGGCGAGGTGGCAGCCCTGAAGACGCTCCATGCCGAGGCCGATGCCGAGCTGCTGGAGTCGGGTATGTACTTCCCCGAGAACCTCTATGTGACCGTGAACAGCATGAAGTGTCACGGCAACACGCTTTTCGCCGCTGTCAGCTTCAACGCCAACGTGCCCGAACTCGGCTGGAAGGCGTCCTATCTGAACGTGTTCGACTTCATGTATATGGAGAACCGCAGCAAGGGTATCCTCGCCACCGACTGTGCCACGCTCGCCAACACGCAGAGCGTGCTCACCGTGCAGAACACCGAGCACATCTCCTATGACCAGTTCTATCCAGAGGCACTCGCTTTCGACATCGACGCCAGCGGCCTGCTCCACTACGCCTTCATCGGCTTTGGCAACCTGACCGCTGCCACACCTGCCGCACAGAAAGCGTTCTCCTTTGCCATCACCACCGACGACAGCGGCAACAAGGAGTATGCCCTCGTGACCGGCACCGTGGCGAACCTGGAGCAGAGCAAGGTCTATGAGGCCGACATGCACAGCGCGTATGCGCAGTACGACATCGCCGACATGGCGGTCGTTGACGGCAAAATCTGCTTGGGCGGCACGTTCTACGGCAACTTCTGGTTCGACCGCACCATCACGAAGGAGTTCAGCACCACCTTCTCGGCCGAGATTCTCGGCGACGGCTCGGCACAAACCTTCTGTGGCGACGAGGCCAGCGCATGCACAGCCTACGGAATTGAGGGCGGCGACATCATCCTCTCCTCCACAACGGGCACCTACCGCATGAGCGGCGACAAGAAGGAGCAAATCTCCACGCTGTCGCTCGACGAGCTGGGCAGCCACCTCACCGCCGCCAACGGCTACATCCTCCACGACGGCTCCACCGTGCAGATTTGCGGTCGCTACAACGCTGACGAGGCTGCGCAGCTTGCCACCTGCATCAAACCCCTGGCACCAGCCGCTGCTCAGAAGGCAGCGCGCTACAACCTGACCGGTGCGCAGGTGGGCGAGGGCTACAAGGGCATCGTCATCGAGGGCGGTGTCAAGAAATGGCTCAAATAAAGCAACGTGATTGTCCGTTCGAGACACTTTCCGCGCCTCCCGTTCCACGCCATCAACCTCGGCGGCGTCCTCTTTGTCAACACCCGTCTGGGCGAGCTGACCGCCGCCGAGTTGCGCCACGAGCAGATACACACGTGGCAGCAGTGGGAACTGACACCCGTGGGATTCTACCTGTGGTATGTCGCGGAGTGGCTGCTGCGCCTGCCGCGGTCTCGACGCGGCGCAGACCCTCACCGCGCCTACCGCTCCATCGCCTTTGAGCGCGAGGCCTACGGCCAGCAGGGGAACACGGCCTATCTGCGTGAGCGGAAGCCCTTTGCGTGGATGTGCTACCTGCGCAGGGGCGCATGACGGCGGTGAAGAAGAGATAGCGTCCTTTTTTCAAAAAAAAGGACGCTATCTCTTTGTTTATTAGACGATTTATATTACCTTTGCAGTCGCTTTCGCAGCCAGTCGGTCCGTGGGACGGCAGGCGACGGGGCTACACATTATTATATATATAGGGGTGCATCATTCAACAACCAAACAATAAAACAGAAAGACAATGACAAAAGCAGAAATTGTTGCTGAAATCAGCAAGATGACAGGTGTAGAGAGAGAGAAGGCGCTGCGCGCGGTGGAGGCCTTCATGCAGATTGTGAAGGACCAGACGGCTGCGGGCGAGGACGTGTTCCTCCGCGGCTTCGGCACGTTCACGACCAAGCAGCGCGCCGAGAAGGTGGGACGTCTCATCAAGGAGAACAAGTCGGTGGTGGTTCCGGCCCACAAGATTCCTTACTTCAAGCCTTGCGACGACTATCGTTCCATGTTCCTCGGATAAGCGTCCGAAGGGCATCTGATTGATGTCTGATTCATGGTTCATTCATGATAATTCATGTTTTCCCTGACATGAATTGCCGTGAATGAACCATGAATTTTTTATGAATCATTGTTGGAACAAATTATCGCTCCAACTCCAATTTTCTGTCATTACCGTCGTTTTCCAATACACTCATCTGATGGATGGCGATATGGTTGAGTTTGACAAGCCGCTCTGATTGGGTAATCAGACCGATGGCGTTGGTCGTTTCAATCCATTTCATTGGGGACAGAGTAAAGACGTTTAAGCTCGCTTCTGTTCTAACCCCCTCGAATTCGAGGGGGTTGAAAGCGGATTTCCATGCCGCCACCCAGCGCGTGTTCAATCGTCCGCCCTGCGTGATATATTATGCGCACCCTGCGCGTGTTATTTCGCGCAGGGTGCGCACATGGGGTTGCGAAGGGGGTGGGGGAGACGTGGCGCGCCCGTTGCAGGAACTGCCGCCGAGGGGGTGGGGCGTTCGCCTGGTGCCTAAACGCAGAAACGGCGCTGCTCACGCAGTGCCGTTCCGAATTTGTTAGATTAGCTATATTAGATGAAAAACTTACACCGTTCAAAGGGCAGAATCTTGGTGAGCATCTGCCCGCCTTGAACTTGCTGCAAAGGTACGACTTTTTGAGTTATCCGCAACAAAACGGCGCGTTTTTTTGCTTTCTCCTTCGTTTTTGTCGCCTTTTGGGCGGAGAAATGTCGCAAAATGCCTTCCGCGCCCCCTTGCCGGCACGGGTGATGTCCCTGCAAATGCAAATATCGTCCAAAAAGCACCTAAAATACTCCAAAGGAGTGAAAAAAGTCTGAATTCATTTTGATAAGTGGGGAGAAAAAGTTTACCTTTGCCCACGTGAAGTGATGGAGTCTCCCTTCAAATCGGAACAGGGGGCCGTCAACTGACAACTAACTAACATTTTAATAACAATTTTTAATTAGCTACTGTATGATGAAAAAGTTTACACATCAACTTATGCTGCTCGCCATCATGATGATGGTAGGCATGACGGCTAAGGCGCAGTACACGGCTGTGATTGACGCAGAGCCGACCAATGGCTGGGAGGCAGGACGGAAGTCGTTCGACCCGGCTCCTATCGTTTCCGCCCTCGGGCTGGATGGCTTCACGGCTCTGAAAGAGCTGGTGGCTGCCAGCGGAACAGGCCAGGAGAATGGTATCGTATATTTGCAGGTGGGTGACGAGAAAACCAACACCTGCATGGGCAACGCTGGCGAGGTCGTATGGTGGATGACCATGGACTGCACGCCGCAGTATTATGGCGACGCTGGCTCAGCGTGGTACATCGGTCTCCAGTGCGTCGATGCTGGCGAGGACGAGGAGTCGGGCGAGACATGGTCCGAATCTCTCGACATCTATGTGGGTCAGATGCCCGGCGTGTTTGCCCAGCTGTATGAGCCATCAGTCCTGAAAGCTACCCTCTATCTGATTGTGAACGGTAAGGAAGTCAGCTTCGAGGTGACACAGAACGTGGCTCCAGCAGCGAAGACGGCGCTCTCTGCGTTCGACATCGTGAAGGACTACGAGCTGACCATCCCCTTCATCGTGGGCAGGTCGTATGAAGGCAAGACCTATTCTGCCACATTCGACGGTCTCTACGAGGCTCTCGGCGTGGAGGATGCCGCAGCATTCGACGAGGAAATCCTTAGCAACACTTACACACAGGCCATCCAGACGGAGGAGACTGCCGAAGGTTCTGGCGAGTACATCTACACGCCAATCGACCAACTGGTAAGACCTGCCGATGCGGCTGCCGACGGATGGTTCGGTCGCTACGCCTCCTACGACGAAGTCACCGGCCAGGAGACAACGCTCCCCATGAACTATCCGAAGGCATGGTCGGCAGGCTGCACGTTCTATATGCCTGACATCCAGCTTGCGGACGGCAAGTTCAGCATCGTTTCGGGTCAGTACCCCGGCGCGCTGAAGGTGGGCGACACCGACTGGACATATATATATATAGTGAATGGCACGAAGGCGGCACGCGTGAAGGTGCAGGTCGAGGTGAGCGAGCCTCAGACCATTCCGTTCGACGAGATGACACTGGCTGGCGAGAAGACTGTGCCCGTGAAGATGGAGCAGGCGGAGAGCGGTTGGCCTTACATTGACATCGCCTTTGACATGACCCCTGTCGCTGAGGCGCTGGGCGTGGAGACTTCCGACCTTGACGAGGTCTACGCATGGGCATCGGAGGGCAATCTCTCCAACAACCACACGACGGGCGAAGCTGGCGGTTACTACTTCGACGCAGACGGCTACATCGCTGGCTACAGCAACGCGTCGCCCATCTACATGTTCCCAACCGACATCTACAACGGCGAGTGGCGTTTCGGTCAGCACGCTGGTTCCGACATGATTTCTGGAGCAACCGCCGACACGCCTTGGAAGACACAGCTGGTGTTCCTCGGCACTGACAAATACTATATTGTGAACATCGACGCCACCATCACCGTGGCTGGCGCGGGCGACGAAGACCCCGACAAGACCGTGGACGATGAGTTTGGCGAAATCGTTGCCACCATCCCGCTCACGTTCGAGATGAAGCCATCCGGCGCATACTACGGCGACATGTCTGCCGAGGAAAAGGCTACGCTGGAACTCGACCTCAACATCGAGAGCATCAAGGCGCTCCTTGGCGAAGGCACATACACCGTGTGGGGCCTGAAAGCACCTGCTGCCGCTGGCTCACAGCCACGACTGACAAGCACACAAAGCTATGCGCCTAACACAGGCTTCAACACGGGCTTCTGGATGGCAATGCCACAGGACAACCTCGGCGACGAGTATGCAAGCACCGCGTTCGTAGGCGGATGGGGCACTAACGCATACGGCATCGAGTGGAAACTGAACGACGGTGTCTTCGGCTTCGACCAGATTCCCGGCCAGCGCGCCGTGGGCGAAGAGTTCACCTCTACCTTCTACTGGGGCTTGTCAGACAAGTCGAAGGCCATCAAGTATGAACTGACCGTGAAGTATGTGGAAGAGCCTAACAACAGCGGCAACAACGCCACCATCATCGCCAGCATCGACCGCATGGTGGAGATGCAGGAAGTTGAGAACGGCTACGACGTGAAGGACCTCGTGACCGAAGCCCTCGGCATCGACGAAGAGGAGTGGGAGAGCGTGGTTCCGAAACTCGCCAACTCTGCTGCCACCTACGTCACCGTGGAGGACGGAAGTTCCTTCGTGATGAGAAACGGTGCCATCTATAACCTCACCGACGGCGAGGCTGCGCCCGAGGACTGCTACGGTCTCACCTACGAGGACGGCGCAGTGGAACTCGACCCGATGGACATCCCGTTCGCTGACGGCGACGAGAGCAAGGCGGTCATCCGCATGGCGTTCGACTACACCGACGCTGAGGGTGCTACGGGCCGCGTGCTGCTCAACATCACCGCAGTGTCGAAGGACTCTCCGCTGGTGGGTGTGGACGGCATCAGCGCCAGCGAGGGCGGCAACGCCACTTACTACACGCTGCAGGGCACACTGCTGACCGCTCCTGTGAAGGGCATCTGCATCAAGAAGCAGGGCGGCAAGGCCGAGGTGATCTACATCAAGTAAGGAAGACTAACCGACCTGAAACCTTTATATAGCAGCGAAGGCTGACACCCTCGTGGTGTCAGCCTTCCTTTTTTCAACAACCCCTAAACCAACCATCTATGAAGAGACTGATACTCACGCTCTCCGCGGCAGTCGTCGCCGCGCTGAGCGTCAGCGCGCAGAAGGCGCTCTACATCCCCGACGAATGGAAGTGGGTGCGCACCGACACGCTGCTCTACAAGGAGAGCGACCCCGACAACAAGTACACCTGGTCGCGCTCGCGCTCGAAGGAGAACGACAATTTCATCGTTTACTGGGACAAGTACTATGGCGACAAGGCTCCCAACGAGCTGTCGCCCTCCGACTTCTTCTACGTCGACATCGACGACCTGCTGGAGAAGGCGGAGATGTTCTACCAGCTCAACGTGAACACCCTCGGCTTCGGCAACTCGCCCACGTCGAAGGTGAACAAGTACAAGACGATGATTCTCGTCAACCACAGCAGCGTGTGGATGGCGTATGGCGGTGGCTACGACTTCAACTGCCCCGCCTTGTGGATTAACCCTGCCACCTGCAAGCCCGTGGGACACACCATCGCGCACGAAATCGGGCACTCGTTCCAGTATGTGTGCTACAGCGACCTGGGCGGTGGCACAGGCTTCCACAATCCGCAGGGTCAAGGCTCGGGATGGTGGGAGCAGACGGCGCAGTGGCAAGCGGCACAGGCCTATCCGGCGCAGAAGTGGACCGAGAGCTGGATAGTGTATGGCATGCCTTACTTCCCCCGCGCCGCCAACTATGCCATGACGCACGAGTGGATGCGATACCAGTCCTACTGGTGGCACTACTTCCTCGTGGAGAAGTACGGCGACCGCGAGGTCCTCGGCAAGATATGGCGTCACGACGCTGGCACGCCGGGCGGCGGACAGGGCTACGACGCCAACGAGGTGCTCATGAGCCTGAAGGGGCTGAGCGTGGAGGAGCTGTACAGGCTCTACTTCGAGTATGCCATGAAGATGGCGACCGTCGATATCGACGTGGACAACTGCAGGGAGGAGGGCCTGACGTGGACGGAGCAGTACCCCTACACGTTCAACTATGTGGATGTGGGCGACGGCACCTATCAGGTGGCGTACAGCTCCTGCCCTCAGAGCACGGGGTTCAACGTCATTCCGCTCAATGTGCCCGAAGCCGGCACGGAGGTGAGCACCGACTTCACCTCGCTGAAGAAGCTCACGAAACTCGCCGACGGCGACCCCAAGCAGTATCTGAACGGCGACAACGCATACAGCACCACCAACAGCGTCTATTACAACTGCTCGAGCAACACGAAGTATG
>VIDP01250074.1_pt1 | contig 52980 bp, 49 predicted proteins | sample 5025131 | NCBI WGS metagenome assembly VIDP01 (sample SAMN11853144, study PRJNA449069) | gut metagenome | isolation source: stool from male vole | host: Microtus ochrogaster | place: USA:Florida | collected 2017
CCGACGGATGCGCCTGATGCGGCGAGCCGATTGCGCCTGCGGTCGCGCAGCCGCTGGCCGTATTCAAGGAGGCGCAGTTCTTCAGCTACGCTTGTTGCAACGTGGCTGTCGGTGCCGACGCCGAAGCGGCCGCCTGCGGCAAGGTAATCCACCGCCGGAAAAATCCCGTCGCCCAGATTGGCCTCGGTCGCCGGGCAAAGGCCGGCGACGGCTCCCGAATGGGCGAGCCGTCTCGTTTCCCCGGGCGTCATGTGCGTCGCGTGGATCGCACACCAGCGCTCGTCTACCGGCATATTGTCGAGGAGCCATTCGACCGGGCGCTGCCCGCTCCAGGCCAGGCAATCCTCCACTTCGCGCGGTTGCTCGGCGACATGGATGTGGATGGGCCCCGTGACCGGGGATGATTCCAGAATGACGCCCATTTCCTCCGGCGTCGCTGCCCGCAGCGAGTGGATGGCATAGCCGAGTGTGGCGCCGGCCGCCTCGCAAGCGGGCGAGAGCCGATCTAGGAGCGCGAGGAAGCGGTCCGGATCATGCAGGAAGGGGCGCTGCCCTGCCTTGGGTGCCGCTCCGCCGAAATTGGCGCGGGCATAGAAGACCGGCAAATGGGTGAGGCCGATGCCGCTCGTCTGAGCGGCCCTCAATATGCGCAGCGACATTTCTGCCGGGTCCGCGTATGGGGTGCCGTCGAGCTGGTGGTGGAGGTAGTGGAATTCGACGACCCGGCCGAAGCCGCCCTTCAGCATCTCCACGTAGAGCTTGGCGCCGATTGCCTCGACATCATCCGGATCGACCAGCCCGACGGTGCGATACATCTCCTCCCGCCAGGTCCAGAAGCTGTCGTCGCCGGTTCCGGCCACTTCCGCGAGACCGGCCATGGCACGCTGGAAGGCATGGGAATGCAGGTTTGTCATCGTCGGGACGACAGGGCCGCAAAGCCGTTCGTCTTCCGGAGTTGCCAATTGGCCCGCTTCCACCGCGACGATGGATCCCGCCTGGTCGATGGAGATCGCGACGTTCTCGGACCAACCGGTCGGCAGCAGCGCCTGTTCGGCAAACAGTCGGTGAGCGGACGAAGCTGTCATAGGTGCCGTTCCTGTACGTGGTTGTATATGGAACTATAGATATTTTCTTGTGGCGCGCAAGTTGGAAATAAAGGAAAACAATTCCTGATTTCCGGCCCCGGCGGGCGGTCGCATATGGAGCATCGAATGGCGGTATTGGGGCGCAGGAGCGATAGGGCGGTCTTCGACGACGGACCGGTGCCGCGCTATGAGGCGGTCAAGCAGTTCATCCGGAGCCGCATCGAAAGCGGCGAGTGGCCGCCACACCATCGCATTCCTTCCGAAAACGATATCGTCGCCGATCTCGGCGTCAGCCGCATGACCGCCAATCGCGCCCTTCGCGAGTTGGCGAGCGAGGGAGCGATCACGCGGGTACAGGGGGTGGGATCGTTTGTCGCTGCCCATAAAGGAAGCACGGCCCTTCTGGAGGTCCGCAATATTGCCGACGAGATCCGCGAGCGCGGCCACAGGCATACCTCGCGGACAGCGCTCATGGAAGAGGAGCAGGCAAGCCCCGAAATCGCGGAGGCGCTCGGGCTTACGACTAAGGCGCGGGTCTTTCACTCGATCATCGTTCATGCGGAGAACGACGTTCCGATCCAGATCGAAGACCGCTTCGTCAATCCCGCAATCTGCCCCAATTATCTGGAACAGGATTTTGCCAGCATGACCCCGAACGTCTATCTGACCCTGGTGGCGCCGATCACGCGCACGGAGCAGATCGTCGAGGCCGTGCAGCCAAAGCCGTGGGAATGCAAGCTTCTTTCGATCAGCCGCGGCGAGCCGTGCCTGATGATCCGCCGCCGGACCTGGTCGGAAACCGCGAATGTGACGGTCGCACGTCTTGTTTATCCGGGCACACGCTATCGTCTCGAGGGTGTTTCGCAGTAACAGATACACCTTTGACCGACGGGAAGGATAGGATGGTAGACGAATTGCTGAAGCACCGGACGCAGCTTGCAAGACCGGACGTGTCGACCGACGAAGCGCAGGCGGTCCTGGCCCAACACTACGGTCTTTCCGGTGATCTTGCCGAACTCGGCAGCCAGCAGGATCGCAACTTCCGCGTCGACGCAGACGAAGGGCGTTTCGTTCTGAAGGTAACGCGCGTCGAATATGCGCGGGTGGAGATCGAAGCCCAGAATGCCGCATTGCGGCATGTCGGCGCAAAGCCCGGCGCGCCGAAAGTGCCGGAAGTGGTGCCCTCTCTCGGCGGTGAGGACATCGTCTCCGCAGCCGTTCGCGAGGAGACCTATCATGTCCGCTTGCTCACCTATCTCGAGGGTAGCCCTCTGACGCGCCGCAGGCACCTGGGCGCTGAATCGGTGGCGGCACTCGGCGATGTTGCGGGACAACTCGCCGCCGCACTCAAGGATTTCGATCATCCTGGGCTCGAACGAGAGCTGCAATGGGACCTCAGAAGGGCGGGGCCGGTCGCGCTGCACCTGCTTTCGGCCATGGCCGACGTGGACCTGCGCAAGCGCATTGCCGAGGCGATGATCGGTGCGATGCGCAAAGTTCAGCCCTTGATGCCGGAGCTGCGCCTGCAGGCGGTCCATCAGGACGTTACCGACGACAATGTCGTGAGCCGGGTGGACAGCGGCGGGCGGCTCATCCCCGACGGTGTCATCGATTTCGGCGACGTCCTGAAGGGCTGGGTGGTCGCCGATCTCGCCGTCACCTGCGCATCGTTGCTGCACCATGCGGGCGGCGATCCCTTCACTATCCTGCCGGCGGTGAAGGCGTTCCATGCGGCTTACCCGCTGACCGATGCCGAATTGACGGCCCTCTGGCCGCTGATCGTCGCACGCGCCTGCGTTCTCGTCGCGAGCTCGGCGCACCAGCTCGAGGTCGATCCGGAAAATGCCTATGCCGCAAGCAATGCCGCGCATGAGCGGGAAATCTTCGACGTTGCGGTTTCGGTGCCGAACGAGCTGATGGAGCATGCGATCAGAAAAGCTGTGGCAAGGGAACGGCAGCCAGCGCCATCCGAGATGCACGGCCGCCTGTTGCCGGACCTCAATGCCGCAAGTGTCGGCATCGTCGATCTCTCCGTGCTCGGGCCGCACCTTCCTGCCGATCGCTGGCACTACGAGGACACCGAAGCGCTGCTCCTGCAGTCGGCGGCGCGCGCGGCCGGCGCCGCGGCAACCCGCTATGGCGAGTACCGGCTTACCGAAACGCGGCTCCTGCAGGCAAGCGCGCCACGAACATTCGCGCTCCACGTGGATTTGTGCCTACACGGGCAGACCGCCGTGCATGCGCCTTTCGCGGGCCGGCTCCACCAGGGCGGCGGCAAGCTGATCCTCTCGGGAGAGGGTCTTCACCTCCATCTTTACGGTGTCGAGGCGGACGATCCTGCCGAAGGTACGTTGGAGCCGGGCGCGAGGATCGGATTGGTCCCCGGCGAACCGTCCGCATTGAGGTTCCTGCGCGTACAGCTTTGCACTGTGCTGGATATGGATCCGCCCGCCTTCGCTGCCCCGCATCAGGCGGAGGCATGGGGCCGGCTCTGCCCATCGCCTGAGACGATCTTGGGTTTCGGATGCGATGCGCCCTTGCCTGACGCAGCCGCGCTCCTGCAGCGCCGTCACCGGCATTATGCACGGCCGCAGAAGAACTATTATCGCATGCCGCCGCAGATCGAGCGCGGGTGGAAGGAGCACCTCTTCGACCTCGAGGGGCGCGCCTATCTCGACATGGTCAACAATGTCACGCTCGTCGGCCACGGGCACTCCCGATTGTCCGCTGCGGTCGGGCGGCAATGGTCCTTGCTCAACACCAATTCGCGGTTTCACTATGCCGCCGTGGCGGAATTCTCGGAACGCCTGGCGGCACTGGCGCCAGAGGGGCTCGACACGGTCTTTCTCGTCAACAGCGGTTCGGAGGCGAACGATCTCGCCCTCCGGCTCGCCTGGGCCGCTTCCGGCGCGCGCAATGTAGTCTCGCTACTCGAGGCCTATCACGGCTGGACGGTTGCAAGCGACGCCGTTTCCACCTCGATCGCCGACAACCCGCAAGCGCTGACGACGCGTCCGGACTGGGTGCATCCGGTCGTCTCACCGAATACCTATCGCGGTCCGTTCCGCGGGGAGGGATCGACGGGCGACTATGTGGATGCCGTCTCTCGAAAGCTCCGGGAACTCGACGAGAAGGGCGGGAAGCTCGCCGGCTTCATCTCAGAGCCCGTCTACGGCAATGCCGGAGGCATTCCGCTTCCGCCGGGCTATCTGGAAGCGGTCTATGCCCTGGTGCGAGCGAGGGGCGGCGTCTGCATCGCCGACGAGGTGCAGGTCGGCTACGGCCGGCTCGGCCATTATTTCTGGGGTTTCGAGCAACAGGGCGTGGTGCCCGATATCATCACCGTCGCAAAGGGTATGGGCAACGGCCACCCGCTGGGCGCCGTGATCACCAGGCGCACAATTGCCGATGCGCTGGAGGAGGAAGGCTATTTCTTCTCCTCGGCCGGCGGCAGCCCCGTGAGTTCGGTGGTCGGCCTGACCGTCCTCGACATCCTTCACGACGAGGCCCTGACGGAGAATGCCCGGTCCGTGGGCGACTACCTCAAGGGGCGCCTCGAGGCGCTCGTGGAGCGGTTTCCGCTCGCCGGCGCCGTTCACGGCATGGGGCTCTATCTGGGCGTCGAATTCGTCCGGGACCGCGAAACGCTCGAACCCGCCACGGAAGAGACGGCCGCGATCTGCGACCGCCTTCTCGACCTCGGCGTTATCATGCAGCCGACCGGAGACCATTTGAACGTCCTGAAGATCAAGCCGCCGCTCTGCCTCGCCCGGGAGAGCGCGGATTTCTTCGCCGACACGCTGGGCAGGGTGCTCGAAGAGGGGTGGTAACAATCGAGACGCCGGATGAGGGCGGAAAACCGCAGACACGTGTCCGCATCCCGCTCTCAGTTCAGCGGACCGGCGGAGCGTAAATCAGGCCACCGGCGTTCCAGAGCTTGTTGAGGCCGCGATCGATCTTCAGCGCGCTCGCCTGGCCGAGGTGACGCTCGAAGATCTCGCCGTAATTGCCGACGGCCGAGACCACCTGATAAGCCCAATCCGGATTGAGGCCGAGCGCCCTGCCGGCTTCGTTGTCGACGCCGAGAAAGCGTTTTTGCGCGACGGTCCCGCTTTCAAGAAGCGACGCGGCCGACTCCAGGGTGATACCCAGTTCCTCCGCTTCTACCATCGCGAAGAGTGTCCAGCGAACCACTTTGAACCACTGGTCGTCGCCTTGCCGGACGGCAGGGCCGAGCGGCTCCTTGGAGATGACCTCCGGCAGGACGACGAAGCGGTCGGGATCGTTGAGCGTCATCCGCTGGGAATAGAGCGCGGAGGCGTCGGTGGAATAGACGTCGCAGCGGCCGGCGTTGAAGGCCTGGATCGTTTGGTCGGCCTTTTCGAAGGCGATGACCTTGTACTCGATCTTGTTGGCGCTGAAATAGTCCGCCATATTCTGCTCGGTCGTGGTGCCGGTCTCGGTGCAGACGGAAGCGCCGGAGAGCTCCTTGACGCTTTTGACGCCGATATCGTCGCGCACCATGAAGGCCTGGCCGTCGTAATAGGTCACGCCGACGAAGCTCATGCCGAGATCCGTATCGCGCGACAGCGTCCAGGTGGTCTGGCGCGACAGCAGATCGACCTCGCCGGACTGCAGGGCAGTAAAGCGTTCCTTGGTCGAAAGCGGCACATATTTTACCTGGTCCGCGTCGCCGAGGGCGGCGGCCGCGACCGCGCGGCAGAAGTCGATATCGAAGCCGGACCACTCGCCCTTGTCATCAGGGGCAGAGAAGCCGAGCACGCCCTGGCTCACGCCGCAACGCAACTCACCGCGCTGCTTGACGACGTCGAGGGTCGCGGCCTGCGTTGCGGTGCCGGCAAGAAGCGCCGCTGCAAAGAGTGCCGAGATTCCGGTTTTCATGGTCCTGTTCTCCTCCGTTTTTGGACGCAATTCCTCGCTCCGGCGCACGCATCGTTGCGCCGGATGGCTCTGGTGGTTCGGTGATGTCTTTACGTCGAGCTCTATCCGGCTCGCGCGAGCACGGCCTCGAATGTCTCCGCGAGCACGGCGATCAGGTGATCGGCATCGCGCTTCGAAAAGATCATGGGCGGACGCATCTTCAGGACATTGTCATGCGGTCCCTCCGTGCCCATCAGGACGCCGCGCTGCCGTGCTCCGTTCGAGACGGCCCGGGCGATCTCCGTCGCCGGCGCCTTGGTGCTTCGGTCGCTGACGAGCTCTATGCCGAGAAAGAGGCCGAGACCCCTGATGTCGCCGATGACCTCATAGCGCTCCTGCATCGAGCGGAAGGCGGCAAGGAGATAATTGCCGATCTCAAGGGCGTTGCGGCGCAAGTCTTCGCCTTCGATGACGTCGAGCACGGCGAGGCCGGCGGCGCAGGACACGGGATTGCCGCCGAAGGTGTTGAAATATTCCATGCCGTTGTCGAACGAGGCCGCGATCTCACGCGTGGTGACCACGGCGGCGAGCGGATGACCCGCGCCGATCGGCTTGCCCATTGTGACGACGTCGGGGACGACGCCTTGCGTTTCGAAGGCCCACCAATGGCTGCCGACCCGGCCGAAACCGACCTGTACCTCATCCGCGATGCAGACGCCCCCGGCGTCCCGAACCATGCGGTAGACCTCCTTGAGGTACCCGTCCGGCAGAAACACCTGGCCTGCGACGCTGGGAATGGACTCGGCGAGGAAAAAGCCGGGCGCTTCGCCTCTGGCACGCATGGCCGCGATCAGTTCGGCGATGTCTTCTGCAAAGCGTTTGCCATGCTCCTCGGCCGGCCAATCGGCGGGGGCGTGATAACTGTCCGGGACGGCTGCCACGTGCACATGCGATTTTGGACCCCTTCCGCCCTTGCGGCGAAATTTGTAAGCGCTGAGATCGATCAGTTCCTGCGTCGTGCCGTGATAGGCCCAGTCGAGCACGAGAGCGTTTTCGCGGCCCGTGTGCGCACGCATCAGGCGCAGGGCGAGGCTGTTGGCTTCGGAGCCGCTATTGGCGAAGGCGGCAATCGCGAGTTCCTTCGGCAACGTCGACGTCAGCCGCTCGGCATAGGCGACGATATTATCGTGGAGGTAGCGCGTGTTGGTATTGAGCGTTGCGGCCTGGCGCGCGATCGCTTCCACCACGGCCGGATGGGCGTGACCGATGTGGCAGACATTGTTGAAGCAGTCGAGATAGGCGCGACCGCGATCGTCGATGAGCCAGACGCCTTCGCCGCGCACGAACTTTATCGGCTTTTCGTAGGAGATCGACAGGTTCGAGAGCAGCAGGTCCTTTCGAAGCCTGACGATTTCCTCATGGGTGCGGCCGGTCTGCTCGTAGAATTCCGGAGCAACACCGGCAAATGCGCTTGCGTCGGGGAAAAGTTCTGACCAGACGTCGAGATAGCGTTCCTCGCCCACGCCCAGGATTTCCGACGCCGAAAGGCCCGTGTCCGTGCAGATCTGCAGATGCAGATGCGGCGCCCAGCCGCCGTTTTCCTCCGGAGCGCCCATTTCGCCGACGAGCGCGCCGGCCTCCAGCGTGTCGCCGGCCTTCAGCCGACCGACAGCTTCATGGGCAAGATGTCCCCAGAGCGTCAGGAAGGGCGGGCAACCCTCCGGTTCATGGCGCAGCGCGACAAGGCAGCCATAGCCGAGCGGATCCGTCTCGATCTCGACACTCGCGACCGTCGCCGCGAGCGGCGTATAGACCTTCGTGCCTGCAGCCTTGAAGAGGTCGAGGCCGAGATGGCGCGAGCGGCGGGTCTTCTCGAGCAGGCGCGAGACGAACATTTCGCCCGAATAGACGGTGCGGGCCTCACCCCAGGGACCGATGCCGAGCTCGACACCGGTACCACGGCAATGCTCCGTCCAAACCGATTGCGCCTCATGCGGCCGCGCCGCTGCCGAATTTACGGTCATCGAATGCGCAGGGTCGCCATAGGGGACAATGTCGGCGGCATAGGCTGCGGCTGGACGGTCGAGAAGCGCCAGCAGGTTCTTGCGGTTGCGGTCGATCCAGGCGCCGACGGCGCGGGCGCCGGCGACAGCCTCGAAACCGCAGGCCTTTCTCAGGATTGCCGTCGCGAAGCGCGGGTTCATCGCATCGAGCTTGCGCAGGAGCGCCCAGGCCGGCCTTTCGCTGATCGCGAGGTAAGGGTTGCCACCGGTATGCGCCCGACGCGAGGCGGAGATCGTCACCGAGGTCACCAGTCGCATGGCGATCAGGTCGAAGAGGAGGTCGACTTCCTCTTCGAGGAGTGGGTATTCGGCGTGATAACCATTGGCGATCGCAGCGGCCGCGCCGATCGGATCGGGATGATCGAGCCCGGCATAGGCGGCCGCGATGGCGACTTCAGCCATGACGGGCGTATAGAGGGCATCGCCGAAGTCAATGATGCCGGAGATGCGGTTGCGATCGTCCTCACCGACGAGCACGTTCCAGTCGTTCGCGTCGTTATGGATGACGGCCGAACGCAGCATCGGCAGCCGCGGGGCGATGCGCTCTTCGAACCGATCGATAAAGCGTTGAAGAAGAGCACGATCCTGGGGATCGGCGACATGCAGGAGCCGCCCGGCAGAGCGTCCGGCATTGCGGATGTCCCAGTCGAGATCGCGAAGTGCGCCAGGATGCATGAAGCCCTTGAGCGAGGCGTCGAAGCGGCCGAGCATGTGGCCGAGGGACCGAAGCGCCGCGTCGGTCCTTTCGGACTGGGCAAGCGGCATGCCCTCGATCCAGCTGACCAGGCGCAACCGGTGAACGAGGCCGCTCCTGGCGCTCGTCGTAGCCAGGCTTTCGCCGGATAAGGCAGGCTGCAGATGCGGCACCGGAAGAGTGTCGGCCCTGGCGCCGAGATGCGCCAGAAGGGCCGTCTGAAAATCGCTTTCGATTTCGGGCTCGGCCGCATTGATGATCTTCAGGATATAGCTGCGGCCGTCGCCGGCGCTGACTTTGAAGTTCTGGTCCCGCTCGCTGTCGAGCGGCGTGAGCGCCGCGTTCAGTCCGAAATGCTGCGCAAGGAGTGCTTGCGCCTCTTCGATCGTGAAATCGGGTGTCGTCTTCAGCATGTCGTTCATGGGAACCCTCGCTCTTGTCACGAGAGTTGCACGCCCGCCCGGCGGGTGCACCAGTCATTTCGCCGGTTGCACCGGCATTTTGTTTGTAATAACCGTCATTTTGCCGGCGCTTTCAATTCCGGCCGAAGGAGACGGAAAATCGACGCTGTAGACAGAACAATCCTCAGCATTTTGAGCCGCGAGGCGCGCATTCCGATGAAGTCGCTGGCCGGGCGCATCGGTTTGTCACGCAGCGCGACGGCAGAGCGCGTCGCACGGCTGGAGAAGGCCGGTGTCATCCGCGGCTACCGCGCCGATATCGGCCAGCTGGAAGAAGGGCAGATCGAGGCCTTCCTCCTGGTGACGCTGCAGCGGACGCCTTCGCTTGGCGTGCTTGACCGGCTCGCCGGGTTTTCCTCGGTCAGGCGGGTCTCCTCCGTCAGCGGTCAGCTCGACCTTATCGTGGAGGTGGAGGTCGCATCGATCAATGCGCTCAACGAGTTGCGCAACGAGGTTGCGCAACTCGACAATGTCGAGGATCTGACCACCTCGATCGTGCTGCGCCGCGACATCGAGCGAGGCTGAGCGGCTCTTCGAAGCGACCGCTACCGTATGCACAACCTCCTGAAAGCTCCCATTAACCCTCGCTCAGCATCTCCGCCTCGCCGCCCGTGCGGCCGATGAGATTGCGGCGAACGCGGCCGACATCGCGCAAGGGCGGCTCTCCGAAGTGGCGGGCATATTCGCGGCTGAACTGGGATTGGCTCTCATAACCGACCTTGTGGCCGGCATTGCCGGCATCGAGGCGCTCCTCCAGCATCAGGCGCCGTGCCTCCTGGAGGCGGAGCTGCTTCTGGTATTGCAACGGGCTCATCGCCGTGATGGCCTTGAAATGGTGATGCAGCGAGGAAACGCTCATGCTGACGCGGCTTGCGAGGTCTTCGATGCGCAGCGGCCTGGAATAATGCTCTTTCAGCCAGGAGACCGCACGGCCGATCTGGTGCGGCTGGCTCTCCGTTGTCGCCATTTGTCGGAGCTTGGCGCCGTGCGGCCCGAGCAGCAGCCGGTAAAGGAGTTCCTGTTCGATCAGCGGCAAGAGCACAGGAACGTCGTGCGGTCTGTCGAGGAGCCGCAGCAGCCGAAGCGCCGTGTCCTCGAGATCGGGTGTAAGCTTGCTCACCGCCATGCCGCGCGGCGAGCCTGCGGATTTCGCAGCCCCGTGGCCGATGGTGTCGAGCAGCGCCGGAACCCTCGTCGGATCGATCTGGAAAGTCATGCTGAGATAGGGTTCTTCGGGCGACGTGAGCGATATTTGCGAGAGAACCGGCAGGTCGATCGAGGTCAGAAGGTAGTCGGAGGCTCCGTAAACGAGTGTTTCTTCGCCGAGCACGACACGTTTGGCCCCCTGAACGATGATCGCAACACTCGGCTTGTAAGCGGCGCAGTTCAGCTTCGCCGCAACCGAATGCCGGTGAATGCTGAGGCCGGGTATGCTCGTCTGGTGGTCACCGTCCGCTCCGGCGATCCGGGCAATAATATCGATCATTTCCTGACGCGGCGCGTCTTGAATGTCTTTCATATTCAGAAGTCTTTCCAAACGCTTGGATATATGAGACTAGGAAAGGAACATAGGTCTGTTACGTCAGAACGCTACCGCAAATGGATGATCTTTGCAGGATCGTGCAAAATTATTGCAGGATCGAACTAACGCACTGCCCTCGTGAGGCAGCATAGTCCCGCCTGCCGCCTTCGGTCCATACCGACAGGCGCGACTTTCCTACAGATGAGGACAGACCAATGGCCATTGCACGAGGATATGCGGCGACGGACGCTTCGAAGCCGCTCGCCCCCTTCACCTTCGAACGCCGCGAGCCGCGCGACGACGACGTGGTGATCGACATCAAATATTGTGGCGTCTGCCATTCCGATATCCACCAGGCGCGTGACGAATGGGGCAACTCGACTTTTCCCATGGTTCCCGGTCACGAAATCGTCGGGCTCGTCAGGGCGGTCGGCTCCAAGGTCACGAAATTCAAGATCGGCGATCGGGTAGGGGTTGGCTGCTTCGTGGATTCCTGCACGACCTGCGCCACGCGCGATCTCGACCTGGAGCAGTACTTGCCCGGCCTTGTGGTCACATATAACGGCGTGGAGGCCGACGGGACTCCGACGCAGGGAGGTTATTCCGACCATATCGTCGTCAAGGAGGGTTATGTGCTCTCCATTCCGGAGAACCTGCCGCTCGATGCAGCCGCACCGCTGCTTTGCGCCGGCATCACGCTCTATTCGCCGCTGCGTCACTGGGAGGCCGGCCCGGGCAAGAAGGTGGCGATCGTCGGCATGGGCGGCCTCGGCCACATGGGCGTGAAGCTCGCCCATGCGATGGGGGCGGAGGTCACGGTGCTCAGCCAGACGCTTTCCAAGAAGGAGGATGGGCTCAAGCTCGGGGCCGATCACTACTACGCGACGAAGGATCCGGAGACGTTTACGAAGCTCGCGGGCAGCTTCGACCTCATCATCTGCACGGTCGCGGCCGAGATCGACTGGAACGCCTATCTCAACCTCCTGAAGATCGACGGCGATCTGGTGCTGGTCGGCATTCCTGAGAATCCGGTTCCGGTCCATGCCTTCTCGCTCGTGCCGGCACGGCGCAGTATCTCCGGTTCGATGATCGGCTCGATCAAGGAGACGCAGGAGATGCTGGATTTCTGCGGCGAGCACGGCATCGCTTCGGAGATCGAGATGATCGAGATCGGGCAGATCAACGAGGCTTACGAACGCGTGGTGAGAAGCGACGTACGCTACCGCTTCGTCATCGACATGGCCTCGCTCAAGGCCTGATTTGCAGGGCCGCTGCCGTTGTCTCAAAGCAACGGCAGCGGCCCGTCATTCTTGATTTCCTCCATGACCGCATAGGTTCGCGTCTCCTTGACGCCCGGGAGTGTCCACAGCACCTGGCCGAGAAAATTACGATAGGCGGCCATGTCCTCGAAGCGCGTCTTGACGAGATAATCGAAGCCTCCCGCCACCATGTGGCATTCGAGCACCGCGGGCGCCTGCTTTATGGCGGCCGCGAACTGGTCGAAGACCTCCGGCGTCGTCTTGTCGAGCATCACCTCGATGAAGACCAGCAGCCCGAAGCCGAGCTTGTGCGGATCGAGGCGTGCGCCGAAGCCGGAAACATAGCCCTCTTTCAGGAGCCGCCTCAGGCGTTCGCTGGTCGCGGTCGGGGAAAGCCCGATCCGGTCGGCGAGTTCCAGATTGGTAATCCGCCCGTCCGCCTGCAGGATATTGAGGATTCTCCGGTCCGTCTTGTCGATCTGGTGCATGGCCCCCTCCCGCTTTCCGTTATTCAGGCGGCGAGCCGTGCCTCGGCGAGTTTCACCCAATAGGAGATTCCATGCGGGATGACTTCGTCGTTGAAGTCATAGGCCGGATGATGCAGGCCCGCCGTGTCGCCATTTCCGATGAACACGAAGGCGCCCGGCCGGGAAAGCAGCATGTAGGAGAAGTCCTCGCCGCCCATCAACGGATCGAGCGCTTCATCGACGTTGCCTTCGCCGGCAACCGTGGCGGCGACGGCAAGCGCGTGGCCGGTTTCGGCGGCGTGGTTCACGGTCACCGGATAGTTACGGCCGTACCAGATGTCGACCGTGGCGCCATAGGCGAGAGCGATGCTCTCGGCGATCTGGCGGATCCGGACTTCGCCGATGTCCCGCACCTCCGGCGTCAAAGCGCGCACTGTGCCGGCGAGAGTGGCCTGTTCGGGGATGACGTTGTGCGCGAAGCCCGCATTGAACTTGGTGACGGAGACGACGATCGAGGCAAGCGGATCGACGGTGCGCGAGGCGATCGTCTGAAGCGCGTTGACGATCTGGGCACCGATGGCGATCGGGTCGATCGTCCTGTGCGGCTGAGCCGCGTGTCCGCCGCGGCCCTTGACCGTGATGGTGAATTCGTCGGTTGAGGCCATGATCGGACCGACACGGCTGCCGAAATGGCCGACCGGCATGCCCGGCATGTTGTGCATGCCATAGACTTCCTCGATCGCGAAGCGCTCCATCATGCCGTCCTTCACCATCTCGTTTCCGCCGCCGCCGCCTTCCTCGGCCGGCTGGAAGATCACGGCGACATTGCCGGCAAAATTCCGCGTTTCAGCCAGGTATTTCGCCGCGCCAAGCAGCATGGCCGTGTGCCCGTCGTGGCCGCAGGCATGCATTTTGCCGGGGGTCTTCGAAGTCCAGGCCATTCCGCTCGCCTCAGTGATCGGCAGAGCATCCATGTCGGCCCTGAGCCCGATGGTGCGGCCGGGGCCGCGATTGCCACGGATCAGGCCGACCACTCCGGTGCGGCCGAGCCCGGTCACGATTTCGTCAACGCCGAATTCCTTCAGTTTCCGTTCGACGAAGGCTGCCGTGTTTTCGACTGCGAACAGAAGCTCCGGGTTCTGGTGCAGGTGGCGCCGCCATTCTGTCACTTCGGTCTTGAGGTCGGCGGCACGGTTCAAAATCGGCATCGTTCGTTTCCTGTCGGTCTGTTCGTTCCATGGGGTTCGAAACCTGAGGTCCGGCGCTGGAGCGTCCGGCTGAGGTCTCGCCGCCGGAGTGTTCCGGCGGTGGATTGACGCGGCCGCCAAAATGAATGGGCTTTGCCATTTCCTTGCCATATAGGCTAAATAGCGGGACGATACGAGGCAACAGCGGATTTTCGAGGTTTGGATTGTGGCGATAACAGGATTGTCGGTAGGTGACAGGCTAGGCAGGATGGGCACGCTTGCAGGCGCTTGCGCGATCTTTTTGGCTGCGGTGCTTCCCGCTTCTGCCAATCCGCGGCTCGTGATCGACGTCGATACGCTCAAGGTCTACGAGCATCAGGACATTTTCCAGAAGTGGTATCCGGCGTCGCTGACCAAGCTGATGACAGCCTATATCACGTTCAGAGCGATCAAGGCGGACCAACTGACGCTGGAGAGCCCGGTCGTGATGACGAAGAACGCCGCTTCCGAGCCGCCGAGCAAGATGTTCTACAAGCCTGGCCAGAAGATGACGCTCGACAGCGCATTGAAGATGATGCTGGTCAAGTCGGCAAACGACGTCGCCGTTGCGATCGCCGAGACGGTCGGCGGAACCGAGCAGGCCTTCATCGAGAGGATGAACGCCGAGGCCCGCCGCATCGGAATGACGTCGTCGCGGTTCATCAATCCCCACGGCCTTCCCGGCGAAGGGCAATATACGACGGCCCGGGACCTTGCGGTCCTCGCTGTCACGCTGAAGCGCGAATTCCCGCAATATGCCTCCTATTTCGCGCTGGAAGGCTTCACCACCGGGAAGAAGGATTATCCCAACTACAACATGCTGATCGGCCGTTTCGAGGGTGCCGACGGCATGAAGACGGGGTTCATCTGCGCTTCGGGGTTCAATCAGGTCTCCTCGGCGGTCCGCTCCGGACGCCGGGTGGTCTCGGTCGTGCTTGGCGAAGACAGTCTTGGAGCGCGCGCCGACGAGTCGGCCCGGCTCCTGCAGAAGGCATTGACGACGGTGGCCACGGACAAGCCTTCGCTTGCGGAGATTCCGCCTTACGGCGAGAGCCGCGAAGTCGTTGCCGACGTCAGCAGGGAGATCTGCTCCAAGCAGGCAGCGAAGGTGCGCAGCGAGGGCCGCGACGAAGCGGGCCGGCAGAAACTGCTTTCACCCTATATTCACGAGATCGACCGTCCGCTGAAACTTGCCTTCGCCGGGCTCATGCCGGGCAGCAACGACAAGATCGCAAAGGCCGGCAAGAATGCCACGGCGCAGGGCGACGCCGTCGAGATCGCTGACGTGCCGATTCCGGTCCCGCGCCCGAGCTTCTGAACGGAGTCTTTCATGAATGGTCCAATGCCGGTGGTGCCGGTCTCGATCCTCACCGGCTTTCTCGGCGCGGGCAAGACGACCCTTCTGAACCGGGTTCTCAAGGATCCGGCGCTTGCAGATACGGCCGTGATCATCAACGAGTTCGGCGACGTCTCGATCGACCACCTCCTCGTCGAGGCATCAAGTGACGGCGTCATCGAGCTTTCCGACGGCTGCCTGTGCTGCACCGTTCGCGGTGAGCTTGTCGATACGCTCGCCGATCTCATGGACCGGATGCAGACGGGCCGTATCAAGCCGTTGAAGCGCGTCGTCATCGAAACCACCGGGCTTGCCGATCCGGCGCCGGTGCTGCAGTCCGTCCTCGGCAATCCCGTCATTGCCCAGAACTTCCGTCTGGACGGCGTCGTCACCGTCGTCGATGCTGTCAACGGCGGGCAGACGATCGCCAATCATCCGGAGGCGCTGAAGCAGGTCGCCGTTGCCGACCGGCTGGTGATCAGCAAGACCGGGCTCGCGAAAGGCAGAGGGCTCGGAGGGCTTAAGGCGCGACTGAGGGATCTCAACCCGCGCGCGCCCGTCATCGACGGCGATACGGAGGAGGCGGGCCGGGCCGAACTCTTCGTCTGCGGCCTCTATGACGCCTCGACCAAGGTCGCCGATGTCGGCCGCTGGCTCCAGGACGAGGCCGACGCCGATCATGGCCATCACCACCACCACGGCGCTGGTCACGACCATGGGGGCGGGCACCACCATCACGACCATCACCACGACGTCAATCGCCATGGCTCGGACATCCGCTCCTTCAGTATCGTGCACGACCGGCCGATCGAGCCGATGGCGCTGGAGATGTTCATCGATCTTCTGCGATCGGCGCATGGCGAAAAGCTTCTCCGCATGAAGGCGATCGTTTCTGTCGCCGACAATCCCGAGCGGCCGGTGGTACTGCACGGCGTGCAGGCGGTCTTTCACGCTCCGGAGCGGCTTGCCGCCTGGCCTGACCCGGCCGATCGCCGCACGCGGATGGTGCTGATCACCAAAGGCCTGGAGGAAGCGTTCGTGCGTGACCTTTTCGACGCCTTCACTGGCAAGCCGCGCATCGATCGGCCGGACGCACAGGCGCTCGCCGACAATCCGCTGGCCGTACCGGGAATGACGTTCTGAGCCGCTGTCTTTCCGACCCATTCCCCTCCAGATCAGGGGCCATCGTCTGCGACGAGACGAACTGGAGCGCTAGGTCTTCTTGCGGATGAGAAAGCGATGCCCGCCTGAAACCGGCTCCGCCTTTTCCAGCCGGTGTCCGTCCTCGTTGCAGAAATGCGGGATGTCGACAACGGCCAGTGGATCGGTGGTTTCGATCTCGATGAGAGCGCCAGCCGTCATGTTTTCCATGCGCTTGCGTGTTTTCAAAACGGGAAGGGGGCATTTCAGCCCCCTCAGATCGTATCGCAATTTCGCCTCTTCGGGCATCAATTGCCCCAGATTTTCCAGAACGGGCGCTTCTTCGGCTGATCGATCGGGGCCTGATCAACCGCGGGCTGCTCGGCGGCCTGCGCCTGCGCATTCGCCGCAGGAGCAGCGGCCACCTGCGGCTTGTCTTGCGCCGGCGGGACTTCTTGTTGCCCGTTTGCGGCGGGTTGCGGCGGGGCCTGCGGCGCGGGAGAAGCGGCCGTCGGTGCCACGGGTGAGGCATTCGGCTCGTTCCGGGAGAAAAGACCCCATAGCGACTTACTCGCAGGCTCCGGCTGCACCGCTGCCTGCTCGACAGAGCGCTCAAGCGGGTTGGCCTGAGGTACCGGCAGACCCTTGCCTTCGCGGGCCGCCTTTTCCAGGGCTTCCTTCTGGATCAAGGCTGCCTGCTTGGCTTCCTCGGCCTCTTTCTGCTCCGCGATCTTCTTTTCGAGTTCGCTCACCTTGAGCAGCTTGCCGGCATCGAGCGAGCTGCCGGTCGGCGCGTAGGCAAGCTCGCGCCCCTTGCGCTGATCGGCGACAACAGCCTTGCGCTCGGCTTCGGTCGGTTCGTACCAGACCATGCCCTGGTATTTCTTCAACGCCTTCTCGTAGTCGCGCCGGAAGTCCTTGTCGTAGCTCGCCATAGCCATCTGCAGCGCCGGCGGTGTCGACATTGGCGGGCATTGGGCCGTCGCGTTGAACTGGCCCTCGGACTGCTGGTTGAAGACATATTTCCGCTCGCAGACATTCACTGCCGGCGGGCGCTTGGTCACTTCGAACTGGTCGTAGCCGACCTTCAGCATTTTCCAGAAATCGATGTTCGGATTGTCGCGGTGGCGCGCCATGTTCTCCGCCGTCATGCGGAAAGGGAAGGCCTGCAGCTGCACGCTTTCCTGACCACCTTTGAACGCATCGCGGGCGAGCGCGAAGATCTCGATGATCTGCTCGTCCGTCATCGAATAGCAGCCGGACGAGGAGCAGGCGCCATGGATCATCAGATGCGTACCGGTGCGACCGTTGGCCTTGTCATAGGTGTTCGGGTAGCCGGTATTGATGGCAAGATAATAGCTCGAATTGGGGTTGAGCTGACGCGGATAGAGCGGATAGAAGCCCTCCGGGGCCTGCCGGTCTCCCTCCTTCACCTTCGGCCCAAGCTTACCGGACCAGGCGCAGATCTTATAGCTTTTCAAAAGCTGGAAGCGGTTGGCCGTGTTCGCTTTCCAGACTTCCAGCGTACCTTCTTCCTTGAAAATGCGCAGCAGGATCGGGGATGTCTTCTGCATCCCCAGCTCTCGCATCTTGCTGACCATCTTGCCGGAGAGCTGGTACTCGGTCTTGTTCTTGACGGAGGACAGGTTTACGGAATCGAGCGTTTCGTTGGTGCAGCCCGCAAGAGCGGCTGCGACAGCGACGGTGAGGATAAGGTTCCTGAAACGCATCAGCAAAGCCCGTTCTAGCCACATTCCATCCGTGCACGCCTCTTCCAGGAAGGACAGGCGTCAACGAATCAGTACGTCATTATTCTTCACGAAATCTTAACCGTGCAGGCGCCCCCTGCGAATGGCCATCTCTCATGACCGCATGAATATGGCCAAGATTTGGCCATAGTCCAAATCCGGTTGTCGAACGCTCCCGATAATCGCGATGGTTCAGATCGGAACAAGCCAGATACGAGCGATAAGACGGAGCTTTTTCCCAGGGTTTTCAGAGATTACGGCCGATGTTCAGATATTTCTGCCGCCGGTCGGACCGCAATTCGTCGCCACTGCGTGCGGACAGCTCTTTGAGGGCATCGCCGATCACGGCTTCGGTGCGGCTGATGACCGCGTCCGGATCGCGATGGCCCCCGCCGATCGGCTCCGGAATTATTCCATCGATGACGCCGAGTGACTTCAAGTCTTCGGCGGTGATCTTCATGTTGCTCGCGGCCTCCTTGGCTCGCGTCGAGTCGCGCCAAAGGATCGAGGCAGCACCTTCCGGTGAGATCACGCTATAGATCGCATGTTCCAGCATGTAGACGCGGTTGCCTGTTGCAATGGCTATTGCGCCGCCTGAGCCGCCCTCTCCAATGACCACTGTGACGATCGGCACCTTGACGTTGAGGCACATTTCGGTCGAGCGCGCGATCGCTTCGGCCTGGCCGCGCTCCTCCGCGTTAACACCTGGATAGGCGCCCGCGGTATCGACCAGCGTGATCAGCGGCAGGCCGAAACGGTCGGCCATCTCCATGATCCGTGTTGCCTTGCGATAGCCTTCCGGTCGAGGGCTGCCGAAATTGTGCTTGATCCGCGACTTGGTGTCGTTGCCCTTCTCCTGACCGATGACGGCGACGGGCGCGCCGCGGAATCGGGCGAGCCCGGCCTGGATTGCATCGTCATTGGCAAAGTTCCGGTCGCCGGCCAGCGGGGTGAACTCGGTGAAGAGGCGTGACGCATAATCGAGGAAATGCGGACGCGAGGGGTGGCGTGCGACTTGAGTCTTCTGCCAGGGGGACAACTTGGAATAGATCTCAACCATCGCATCGCGGACGCGCCCTTCCAATCGGGCAATCTCGTCTGATGTGTTGACGCTCTCGTCTTCGCTGGCGAGTTTCTTCAGTTCGAGAATCTTGCCTTCGAGATCAGAGATGGGTTTTTCGAAGTCGAGATAATTGTGCATCAGATGCGTTTCCGATCATTTTTCGACAGGGGTCGCCCTGCCAATCCATTCCGTTAGGCGGACCTAATCCTGCTTTTTCGCCTGTTTGGCAAGGGGGTGATGGCTTTGCACGAGGTCGTGAAGCCGTTCTTCCAGCACATGCGTATAGATTTGTGTGGTGGAAATGTCCGAATGGCCGAGCAGTTCCTGCACGGCGCGAAGGTCGGCGCCGTTGGCGAGAAGATGGCTCGCGAAGGCGTGTCGCAGCACGTGCGGAGAGATCGCCGCGACGCGAATTCCGGCACGTGCGGCGAGGCTCTTGAGGTCGCGGGCGAAGACCTGCCGCGGCAGATACCCGTTCCTGCCATAGGAGGGGAACAACCAGGGGCTATCGGCGCCGTCGGCCTCTCTGTGCAGTGCTTGGCCATAGGCCCGCATAGCCCGGATCGCCGTCTGCGACAACGGTACGAGCCTTTCCTTGTTACCCTTGCCGCGAATTATGAGGAAACGCCCGTCTTGCGCAAGCACGCTCGCCGGCAGCGAAACGAGCTCGCTGACGCGCATGCCGGTCGCGTAGAGGAGTTCGATCAGTGCGTGCATGCGCAGCTTCGCGACGGCGTCCTCACCGCCCTTTTCTGCTTCCGTCTCCGCCTGGCCGATCAGCCTTGTGACGTCTTCGATGCTGAGCGTCTTGGGAAGCGCGCGGTTTTTCTTCGGCGCGTCAAGGATGCCGGTCGGCTCATCCGTGCGCAGCCCCTCCGCATAGAGAAACTTGTAGAATTGCCTGAGGGCCGACAGCCGCCGGGCTTGCGACGACGATTTGAAGCCCTCACCCGTGAGGTGGGAGAGATAGCTTCGGAGATCGTCGGCCGAGGCGTCGACAAGCCCCACGCCGCGCGAGCGCAGGAAAGAACGCGCGTCCCTGAGGTCCCGCTCATAGGATTGCAGCGTGTTCACGGCCGCTCCGCGCTCGGCGCTCATCATTTCCAGGAAGGCTTCGAGGTGTGCTCCCGACAGATCCGTCATTGCGGCTTGTTGATCCGTTCCGAGGGAATGCGCACCGTAACGTCCCGCTCAACCGGGTCGACGAAGGTGACGAGCGCCACCATCGAGCCATAGATCATGCCGGCCGCGACGGCGCAGATGAACAGGAAGCGGAAGAGGGTGGGCATTTCGGTCTCCTCTGCATGGCACCGGGACACCGGATCCGTTTCGCGGACGGGCCATGCAGCCGTTCGATGTGCTGCGGCACGTTCATGGACGAAGGCTGCAGCGGGTGCGTGAACTATATGAACGGCTCCGCCGGAGAGTTCAAGAAGACAAACCACGGCCCTGAATGCGCCAGCGATCGCTCGCCTTTGCCGGATTTCGCATAGCACCAGCTCTGCCGGTCGTGAGACCATGTCCCATTGATCGTCCGAGGTGGCCCCCAACGCCTGCGACTTGACGCTCCACCCCGATTTGTCGATACCGGGGGGGAATGGGGAAATTGAAGTGCAATGAACGATGTGACCGAACCGGTTTCCGCGACGCTGGTCGAAAGGGCCAAGCGCGCCCTCGGTAAGCGCAATCTCGTTTTCATAGGCCTCATGGGGGCAGGTAAATCGGCAATCGGGCGTCTGACCGCGCAGGCGCTTGGCGTCCCCTTCGTCGATTCCGACCACGAGATAGAGCGCGTCTCGCGCATGACGATCAGCGATCTCTTCGCGACCTACGGCGAGGAAGAATTCCGGGCGCTCGAGGCTCGCGTGCTGAAGCGCCTGCTCAGGTCGGGTCCTCGGGTGGTGTCGACCGGCGGCGGCGCCTATATCAACGAACGCTCGCGGCGGCATATCAAAAGGGGCGGCCTGACGGTCTGGCTCAATGCCGAGCTCGACGTTCTCTGGGAGCGGGTGAACAAACGCGACACCCGGCCGCTTCTGAAGACCGAGAACCCGAAGCAGACGCTCGAAAACCTGATGCGCGCGCGCTATCCGATCTATGCCGAGGCGGATCTGACGGTCCTTTCGCGCGATGTGAAAAAAGAAGCGATGGTCGAGGAGGTTCTCGCCGCCATCGCCGATCACCAGAAAGCATGAAACCCATGACCAGCGATGTGATGCCAGCCGCCGAGCGTAAGGTCCGCGTCGATCTTGCGGAGCGTTCCTACGATATCCTCATCGGCCCCGGCCTGATCGCCGCCGCGGGCGGGGAGATCGCCTCGCGGCTCAAGGGCCGGAAGATGGCGGTCATCACCGACGAGAATGTTGCGCCGCGCTATCTCGAACCGTTGATGGCGAGCCTTGCGGGAAGCGGCATGGATCCGGTCTCCCTGATTCTGCCGGCGGGTGAGAAGACCAAGAGCTTCGAGCACCTGATCCCGGTTTGCGAAGCGGTCCTGGGTGCCAGAATAGAGCGTAACGACGCGGTGATCGCGCTCGGTGGCGGCGTGATCGGCGATCTCACCGGCTTCGCCGCTGGTATCGTCCGCCGCGGCTCTCGCTTCATCCAGATCCCGACATCGCTGCTGGCGCAGGTCGATTCCTCCGTCGGCGGCAAGACCGGCATCAATTCGCCGCACGGCAAAAACCTGATCGGCGTTTTCCACCAGCCGGACCTCGTTCTCGCCGACACCGCCGCGCTCGACACGCTCAGCCCGCGCGAATTCCGTGCAGGCTATGCCGAGGTCGTGAAATACGGCCTGATCGACAAGCCGGATTTCTTCGAATGGCTTGAGCAGAACTGGCAGGCCGTGTTTGCCGGCGGACCCGCCCGGATCGAGGCGATCGCCGTCAGCTGCCAGGCGAAAGCCGACGTCGTCGCCGCGGATGAGCGCGAAAACGGGCTGCGTGCGCTGCTCAATCTCGGCCACACCTTCGGTCATGCCCTGGAAGCCGCCACCGGATACGACAGCAAACGGCTGGTGCACGGGGAGGGCGTTGCGATCGGTATGGTTCTGGCGCACGAGTTCTCGGCCCGGATGAACATTGCGAGTCCCGACGATGCGCGGCGCGTGGAAATGCATCTGAAGACGGTCGGCCTCCCGACACGCATGGCCGACATTCCCGGTATGTTGCCGCCCGCCGATCGACTGCTGGAGGCGATCGCCCAGGACAAGAAGGTAAAGGGAGGCAAGTTCACCTTCATTCTCACCAGGGGCATCGGACAGTCCTTCATCGCGGATGACGTGCCCTCCTCGGAGGTCCTAAGCTTTCTTGAGGAAAGGATCCCGCGATGACCGATGTTATCCTTGCCTTTCTGGCCGACTACTGGCTGTCGCTGCTTTCCGTTATCTGCCTTCTCGTCATTTCGGCGTTTTTTTCCGGTTCGGAGACCGCACTGACCGCGGCTTCGCGCTCGCGCATGCACACGCTGGAAAACAACGGTGACGAGCGTGCCGGTATCGTCAACAATTTGATCGAGCGGCGCGACCGTCTGATCGGGACGCTGCTCATCGGCAATAATCTCGTCAACATTCTCGCTTCGTCGTTGACGACGAGCCTTCTGATCGGCCTCTTCGGCGATTCCGGCGTGGCGATCGCCACCGTCGCCATGACGGTCCTGCTCGTCATCTTCTCCGAGGTGCTGCCAAAAAGCTGGGCGATCGCATCGCCGGATCGGTTCGCGCTGGCGGTTGCGCCTCTGGTCCGTCCCTTCGTTGTCGTCGTCGGACCGATATCCTCCCTCGTCAACGCGATCGTTCGCCGCATCCTGCACCTCTTCGGCGTCAACCTTTCATCCGACCTGCCGATGCTGTCGGCGCATGAAGAACTGCGCGGTGCCGTCAACCTGCTTCATCGGGAGGGATCGGTCATCAAGGCGGACCGCGACCGGCTGGGCGGAGTGCTCGATCTCGGCGAACTCGAGGTTTCCGACATCATGATCCATCGCACCTCCATGCGGGCGATCAACGCGGATGATCCGCCCGAGACCTGCGTGCGCGAAATCCTCGAAAGTCCGTTTACGCGCCTGCCATTGTGGCGCGGATCCGCCGACAACATCATCGGCGTCGTCCATTCCAAAGATCTGCTCCGGGCGCTGGCCGAACCGAATGTGGAACCTGAGACGCTCGATATCGTCAAGATCGCGCAAAAGCCGTGGTTCGTTCCGGACTCGACCAATCTCAAGGACCAGCTCAATGCGTTCCTTCGCCGCAAGCTGCATCTTGCCATCGTCGTCGACGAATATGGTCAGGTGCAGGGGCTTGTCACGCTGGAGGATATTCTCGAGGAGATTGTCGGCGACATTGCCGACGAGCACGACATCGACATTCAAGGCGTGCGTCAGGAAGCCGACGGATCGATCGTGGTCGATGGTTCCGTGCCGATCCGCGATCTCAATCGCGCGCTCGATTGGTCATTGCCGGACGAAGAGGCGACGACGGTTGCCGGCCTCGTGATCCATGAATCCAAGAGCATTCCGGAAGAGCGGCAGGCTTTCACGTTCTACGGCAAGCGCTTCACCGTGATGAAGCGGGTTAAAAACCGGATCACCAAATTGCGAATCCGCGCCGCCGAGGACGAGGGGCAGGTCGGTTAGCTTGCCAGCGCGTTGGTTCACTCACCAGCGCGTCGGCTCGCCGGGCGCAGCCGGTTCCACTGCCAGGGCATGAAGACCGGCATCGAGTTCCGGTTTCAACAGGTCGTTGATGGCGCGGTGGCGCGCCACACGACTCATGCCGGCGAAGGCGCTCGCAACGATGCGGATGCGCATATGCGTCTCGCCGCCGCCGTCGAACCCCGGCTGATGCCCGGCATGCTGATGACTCTCATTGATCACCATCAGCCGCTCGGGATGGAAGGCTTCCGTAAGCTTGTCTTCGATATGGCGTCGCAGCGACATATTTTCAGCCCCATCTTCCTGTTTTGCTGCACGGGATAGAACGGGACGGCGGCGCTACCCCAAACGATGCAAAATGCCCGCACAAAGCCAGCAACATTCCGCTTTGTCAATTCTTGTTGTGGCCCTCTGCAAACCCCATAATGTGCGTCATGAAGCTCGATTCTAAATATTTCGACCGCATCCGGACGCGCCCCCGGGGCCAAGCGCGCGTGGAGCCGTCTGCGCCGCTATGCCAGTGGGATGGATGCGACGAGACGGCAGTCCATCGGGCGCCCGTGGGACGCAATGCCGAGGGCGAGTATTTCATGTTCTGTTTCGAGCATGTGAAGGCATACAACAAAGGCTATAATTATTTCTCCGGCCTTTCGGACACCGAGATCGCCCGCTACCAGAAGGAAGCGGTCACCGGACACCGTCCGACCTGGACGGTGGGCGTCAACAAGAATGCGCGTAACGCTCCGACACAGTCGCAGACGCGCTCCGGCACGGCCGGCGCGCAGGCGCGCATGCGCGATCCCTTCGGCTTTTTCAACGAGGCACGGGCCCGCCAGGCACGGCACGAGCCGCGCATGCGGAAGTTGAAGACGCTCGAGGCCAAGGCTTTCGAGACGCTGGGGCTTGCAGCCTCGGCGACCTCGGCCGACATAAAGGCGGCCTATAAGGAGCTCGTGAAGAAGCACCATCCCGACGCGAATGGCGGAGACAGGGGATCGGAAGACCGCTTTCGGGCGGTGATTCAAGCCTATCAATTGTTAAAACAGGCTGGTTTCTGCTAACAACGCGGATTATGACAGAAGCACAGTTTGCAGGCGAATGCGCGGGTGCCGTCCGGCGGCCGCTCTGGAGTTATGATGAGCAAGATTGACCTCGACATTTCCAACCTTCCCGACACGACCGTCTCGGTCCGGGAGGTTTTCGGCATCGACACCGATTTGCGCGTTCCGGCCTATTCGAAGGGCGATGCGTATGTACCCGATATCGATCAGGACTATCTCTTCGACCGTGATACGACGCTCGCCATTCTTGCCGGCTTCGCCCACAACCGGCGCGTGATGGTCTCGGGCTACCATGGCACCGGTAAATCGACCCATATCGAGCAGGTAGCGGCGCGTCTCAACTGGCCATGCGTGCGCGTCAATCTCGACAGTCATGTGAGCCGCATCGATCTCGTCGGAAAGGACGCCATCGTCGTCAAGGACGGGCTTCAGGTCACCGAGTTCAAGGACGGGATACTGCCCTGGGCCTATCAACACAATGTCGCGCTCGTCTTCGACGAATATGATGCCGGCCGCCCGGACGTGATGTTCGTCATTCAGCGCGTGCTCGAGGCCTCCGGCCGCCTGACGCTGCTCGACCAGAGCCGCGTCATCCGTCCGCATCCGGCCTTCCGTCTGTTTGCGACCGCCAATACCGTCGGCCTCGGCGACACGACCGGTCTCTATCACGGTACCCAGCAGATCAACCAGGCCCAGATGGACCGCTGGTCGATCGTGACGACGCTCAACTATTTGCCGCACGACAAGGAAGTCGACATCGTTGCCGCCAAGGTCAAGGGTTTCACTGCCGACAAGGGGCGCGAGACCGTGTCGAAGATGGTTCGTGTGGCCGACCTGACGCGTGCCGCCTTCATCAATGGCGACCTGTCGACGGTCATGAGCCCTCGTACCGTCATCACCTGGGCCGAAAATGCCTATATCTTCGGCGACATCGCCTTCGCCTTCCGCGTGACGTTCCTCAACAAGTGCGACGAACTGGAGCGGGCGCTGGTCGCCGAGCATTATCAGCGCGCTTTCGGCGTCGAACTCAAGGAGAGCGCTGCCAATATCGTGCTGGAAGCGACCGCCTGAGCCTTCAAGCGCCGGTTTCCGTGAGAAGCCGGACTGCTTCCCTGGAGCGGGAGGGATTGTTTTTTATGCAGATTCCGCTCCTATCATTATAGTCGATGTGCTCGGATAGCGTCCGAATCCGGCTGGAGAAGGAATTGCAGTGAGTTCGAATTCCAAGGCGAAACCGAATACGAGGGAAAACGCCGCCGAACCGTTCAAGCGGGCGCTCTCCGGCTGCGTCAGGTCCATCGCCGGCGATGCGGAGCTTGAGGTCGCTTTTGCCAATGAGCGGCCGGGAATGACAGCCGAGCGCATTCGGCTGCCGGAACTCTCCAAACGCCCGACCCGTCAGGAGCTGGCAGTGGCGCGGGGCCTTGGCGATTCCATGGCGCTGCGCAAGGCCTGCCACGATGCTCGAGTCCATGCGACGATGTCGCCGCAGGGGGCGGACGCCCGAGCGATCTTCGATGCGGTCGAGCAGGCGCGCGTCGAGGCGATCGGCGCTCTCAGGATGCCGGGTGTGGCCGACAATCTCTCCTCCATGCTCCAGGAGAAATACGCCAAGGCGAATTTCTCGGCAATCAATGCCCAGGCGGATGCGCCGCTCGAGGAGGCGGTGGCGCTGCTCGTGCGCGAGAAGCTGACCGGCGAGAAGCCGCCGGAATCGGCCGGCCAGGTCCTCGACCTCTGGCGTGAGTTCATTGAGCAGAAGGCCGGCAGCGACATGCGCAACCTTGCCGGTACGGTCAACGATCAGCAGGCTTTTGCCCGCGTCGTGCGCGACATGCTGTCTTCGATGGACGTTGCCGAGAAATACGGCGACGACGATAGCGAGCCGGACGAACAGGAGAGCGAGACCGACGAGGACCAGCCGCGCAGTCAGGAGCAGGACGAAAACGCCAGCGACGAAGAGCAGGGCTCCGATGCCGCCCCTGCCGAGGAAAACCAGTCTGCCGAGGAGCAGATGGAAGATGGCGAAATGGACGGCGCGGAAATTTCCGACGACGACCTTCAGGACGAAGGCGACGAGGACAGCGAAACGCCGGGCGAGGTCAAGCGGCCGAACCATCCCTTCGCGGATTTCAACGAGAAGGTGGATTATTCCGTCTATACCCGGGATTTCGACGAAACGATTGCCTCGGAAGAGCTCTGCGACGAGGCGGAGCTCGACAGGCTGCGCGCTTTTCTCGACAAGCAGCTCGCCCATCTGCAGGGTGCAGTGGGGCGCCTCGCCAATCGCCTGCAGCGCCGCCTGATGGCGCAGCAGAACCGGTCCTGGGAGTTCGATCTCGAGGAGGGGTATCTCGACACGGCCCGGCTGCAGCGCATCATCATCGATCCTATGCAGCCGCTTTCCTTCAAGAGGGAGAAGGATACCAATTTCCGCGACACGGTCGTCACGCTGCTGATAGACAATTCCGGCTCCATGCGCGGGCGTCCGATCACGGTAGCAGCCACCTGCGCCGACATTCTTGCGCGAACGCTCGAGCGTTGCGGCGTGAAGGTCGAAATCCTCGGATTCACGACAAAGGCCTGGAAGGGCGGACAGTCGCGCGAGAAATGGCTTGCCGGCGGCAAGCCCCAGTCGCCGGGCCGCCTCAACGACCTCAGGCACATCATCTATAAGTCCGCTGACGCGCCATGGCGCCGCGCACGGCGCAATCTCGGTCTGATGATGCGCGAGGGACTGCTCAAGGAGAACATCGACGGCGAGGCGCTGATGTGGGCGCATGACCGGCTCCTGGCACGGTCCGAGCAAAGACGCATTCTCATGATGATCTCGGATGGCGCGCCGGTCGACGATTCGACCCTTTCGGTGAACCCCGGAAATTACCTCGAACGCCATCTGCGCGCCGTTATCGAGCAGATCGAAACGCGCTCTCCGGTCGAGTTGCTTGCGATCGGCATCGGGCACGACGTCACACGCTATTATCGCCGCGCCGTGACGATCGTCGATGCGGACGAACTCGCGGGAGCGATGACGGAGCAGCTTGCAGCCCTCTTCGAGGACGAGAGTACGCGCCGCCGCCCGGGCGGGGCGCGTCGAGCCGGTTAATCAAGCCGGCCGCGCCGGATTCCCCCTCGACGGGTGCCGCTCCGGTCCGGCAGCGGCTGCCCCGCGTAAGGTCATTGCTCAGATGTTCTGCCGACATTTCGCCGTGTTATTCATGCTGATCTCGGCCGCGGCCGCGCGCGCGGAGCCGGCGCGCGAGATCGTTCCGGTCAAGAGCCGGCAAATATCGCAATTCAGGGTCGGGTCCAACGAGAGGCTGTTCGGCGCCCTCGAGTTCATCGGCGGCATCGAGATGACGTCGGCCAATCCATTGTTCGGCGCGCTCTCGGCAATCCGATTCCTGCCCGACGGTCAATCCTTCGTCGCAGTCATGGATACGGGTCACTGGGTCAAGGGAGCCGTCATCCGCGACGATGCCGGCGGGCTCGAGGGGCTAACCGATCTGACGGTCACATCGATAACCGATGCGAACGGCGAAGCCCAGCTCGAGAAATGGCGGGTCGATTCCGAGGGGCTGGCTTTGCGAGAGGGGCAGGCGATCGTCAGCTTCGAGCAGTCGCCGCGCATCGAGGTCTATCCCTATCCGGGGTTTGCCGAAGCGAAGCCGGTCGGCCAGATGGCTCTGCCGTTTCCTGTTGAGGAATTGCGCAGCAATGGCGGCATCGAGACCATTGCGATAGCGCCGAAGGACGGCGCTTTGCGCGGCGCCGCCGTGATCGTATCCGAGCGCAGTGTCGACAGGTCTGACAATCTCTTCGCGGGGATACTGGAGGGGCCGATGAAGGGCGCCTTCGCGGTCGTGCGTGCGGATCCCTATGCCGTGACTGACGGGGCTTTCCTGCCGGACGGCGACCTGCTCCTCCTCGAACGCCGTTTCAATTTCGCCTCGGGTCTCGGCATGCGCATCCGCCGTATCGCTGGAGCCGACATCCGTCCGGGCGCAGTCGTCGACGGTGACGTGATGCTCGAGGCCGATATGGGCTATCAGATCGACAATATGGAAGCGCTCGACGTCATCGCCCTGCCTGATGGCGAGATCCGGATTGTCGTCGTTTCCGACGATAACCACTCCATTCTCGAGCGGAACCTGATGCTCGAATTCCGGCTCGTCAAATGAAACGGGGCCGGATGGCCCGTAAAGACGCTTTTCAGTCGACGTTCTTTCAGGCCGTGGCCTTTGCTGCGGGCATGGGTTTAACGACGCTCATCAGCGCGCCATAGGGAAGCAGCAGGACGATACCGCAGACAATCTTGACCGCGAGATCGCCAAGCGCCCAGGAGATCCAGCGCGGTGCATCGACGCTGAGCAGACCCAGCACCGGAGCGGCTTCCAGCGCGAAACCGTCATTCGGACCGAAGAAGACGAAGAACGGCGCAAAGGCGAAGGAAAAGAACATCGCCGTGTCGAGGCCCGAGCCGATGAGCGAACCCGCGAGCGGCGCATGCCACCAGGTCTGGCGCCGAAGCCTGTTGAAGATAGAGATGTCCAGGAGCTGCCCAAGCAGAAAAGCCGAACCGGAGGCGATGGCGATACGCGGCGTTGCAGCAAGGACGGAGAGCAGGACGGCGACCGCGAAGCCGGCTACAACGACGCGTCGCGCGATCCTGGGTCCGAACTGGCGATTCGTCAGGTCGGTGACGAGGAATGCGAAGGGATAACTGAAGGCGCCCCAGGTCAGGAGATCGCCCAGTTGCATGCCGGCGATGGAGCCGGGGAGCGGATATTGAACGAGGAAGTTCGATGCCACGACCACCAGGGTCATCAGCGCCACATAGAGGTAGAACATACGGTTGATCAGCATTTTTTTATCCTGGGTTATGCCACCAGTTGAGGGATACGCAGGCAGTGCTTGCGCGGCGATTTGACGACACGAGAAAAAGGCTCGCCGGGCGAACCCGCAAGCCTCTTCATGGTCTACTCAGACGTACCGGCGCTATCAGGCGGCTTCGGCAGCCTTCTTGACGATCTGACGACGCAGCAGGCGAGCGCGCATGCTGAGTTCGGTCTCGTCGGCCTTCAGCAGGAAGGCGTCGAGGCCGCCGCGGTGTTCGACCGAGCGGAGAGCCGCAGCGGAAACGCGCAGGCGGAAGCGCTGGCCGAGAGCATCGGAAATCAGCGTGACGTTGCACAGGTTCGGGAGGAACTTGCGCTTGGTCTTGTTGTTGGCATGGCTGACATTGTTGCCCGACTGGACGCCCTTGCCGGTCAATTCGCAACTACGGGACATGGTACACCTATTCTCTTATCGCCGCCGGACAATGCGGTAGCGGGCCTAGAGCCCAGGCCGCGTTCCTGTTGGCCATTATTGGAAAGTCGCGGTTCTATAGTCACAGGTGGCTCGCCAGTCAAGTCAATCCTTCGCATTCCCTGGCGAATGCGGCAGTTTCGGCTGTCTTTCCGTGTCTAGCACGGCCGTTCGGGTACGCCAGGCGCATTCCAAGAGTGCGGCCGATAGGCTATCTTTTCCATGAGGACTGCGCCAGATTTCCGGCGGGCGCAGAAATGCCGCAAACCGCCCGCATCTCAGGTGTTTGCGGCATAAATACGCTATCGTCGGAAACGTCGAGTCGCTGCAACACTGTGAACTGCTGCATGGATCCGTTTCGAGCCATTCCGGTATCGGGGACCATGCACGAGAGAATGGGGCTTTCGGGCATGAAGTTGTGCATTGGATTTCGCGCGCCGGCACTCCTGGCCGCCATGATGTTTTCCACAGCTCCGCTCGCTGCGGAGGTGTCGCATCAGACGGATTACAGTATCAGGCTTGCCGGCCTGCCTCTGGCGCGCGCATCGTTCCACACCGAGGTCGAAAAGCATCGCTACACTACCTCCGAAACGCTGAATTCCTCAGGGCTCGCGGATATCATCAGCCACACGACCGGGCAGACTCGCGTCTCGGGGGTGATCGACCGAGATCATCTACGGGCCAGCGAATATTCCATGTCCTATCGTAGTGGGCGGAAGGGCCGGGCCATCAATGTGAGTTTTCGCAACGGCAATGTCGTGCGATCAAGCATGGTCCCGAAGCGTAGCCCTTTGCCAAAGAACTGGGTGCCGGTCACCAGCCGGGATATGCGAAACGTGCTGGATCCGCTCTCGGGCCTGATCATCCCGGCCAAGGCCCGGGTCTGCCCCAACACCCTGCCGATCTTCGATGGCGAATCGCGACTCGACATAAGGCTTTCGCCGAAGGGGACTAGAAACTTCAAAACGAGGGGATTCGAGGGGGAGGTCATCGTCTGCGGCATCCGCTTCGTGCCGAAGGCCGGATATCGTAAAGGACGCGAGGACGTCGAATATCTGCGCCGCCTGGGAACCATGGAGATCTGGTATGCGAAAGCGAACGGCGTAGACGTCTATGCGCCGGTCTATGCGCGCATACCGACGAAGATTGGCCCTGTCACGGTGTCGGCGACGCGATTCGGCGATTGAGGCCCGCGGGGGTGCGATCCGCCTTGTCCACCTGTGGCGCCCCTTTCGACAATCCAGGAAGCGCGATAGATCAGTGAAAGTTGCGATCGAGCTATCGGCGACCGCCGAAGCTGATTCGCCGCGTGAGGAGGCAGGAATGAAGTTCAAGGCTACGCTGATCGGTTTCGCCGCGATCCTCATGTGGTCGCTGCTGGCGCTTTTTACTGCCGCGTCCGGCAAGATGCCGCCGTTTCAGCTTTCGGCTATCTGTTTTCTCATAGGCAGCCTGCCGGGCATTTTCGTTCTTGCGTCGAAGCCTGAGCGCCTCCCGCTTCTGAGGCAACCGGCAAAAGTCTGGATCACCGGCATTGCAGGTCTTTTCGGCTATCATTTTCTGTATTTCACGGCGCTCCGCAACGCGCCGGCCGTGGAGGCGGGGCTCATCGCTTACCTCTGGCCGCTCTTCATCGTCGTCGGCTCCGCGCTGTTGCCGGGCGAAAAGCTTGGCTGGCACCATATCGCCGGCGCCCTGGCAGGGCTCGTCGGAACAATCCTCATCGTGGCGCGCAACGGCATCGCCTTCGACGACGCCTATGCACTCGGCTACGGCGCGGCATTCCTCTGTGCCTTCACCTGGTCCGGCTATTCGTTGATCACACGCTGCTTCGACGCGGTTTCGACGGATGTCGTCACCGGTTTCTGTCTTGCCACGTCCGCGCTGTCCCTCCTCTGCCATTTAGGACTTGAAACGACGGTCTGGCCCGAGACACTCTTCGAGTGGCTCGCGGTGGCTGGGCTCGGCCTGCTTCCCGTCGGTGCAGCATTCTATGCGTGGGACCACGGCGTGAAGAACGGCGATATCCAGTTTCTGGGCGTCGCGAGCTATGCGGCGCCGGTGCTTTCGACCCTGATCCTCATCCTGTTCGGCTTCGCCGAGCCTTCCTGGCGAATTGTGGCTGCCTGTCTCCTGGTCACGGGCGGCGCCGTCCTTGCGGCGAAGGACATGATCTTCCGCAAGGGCAGGGCCACGACGCAACCCGCGGAGTAAAGCGAATTTCCCCTCTTCGGATTCAACCCTCACCCCGATGGTCGAATAGGGGCAAGAATCCGCTCACCCGTTCACTTGAGCCCCTTTGTGTGCGTCAGGCGGCTGCCATTCCGGGGGCGCCATCTCGAAGACGGTAAAATCAAACCCGGGGGCAACGGTGCAGCCGACGAGCGTCCAGTCTCCGAGCGAAGCGGCGGATTGCCACCAGTTGGCGGGGACGACATGCTGCGGCCGTTCTCCGGCGGGAATGTCTGAGCCCAGCCGGACCTGAGAAGGGGGCCTGCCTGGTTCGCCAATGCTAAGTTCGAGCGGCGCGCCGGCGTAGTAGTGCCAGACCTCTGCGGCATCGCGAACGCGGTGCCAGTGCGATCGGTCGCCCCGCTCGAGCAGGTAGTATATGGCCGTTGAGTGACCGCGCGGACCGCCGTCGGCGTCGCGGAATGTCTCGCCATACCAGCCACCCTCAGGATGCCGCGCGAGCCTCAGGGTTTCGATAATGGCTGCCGCCGTCATCTCCCGGGTCGTCATCAAAAACTGTCCTTGCGTTTGCGTATTTCTGCGAAGACGGCGGCATCGCTCGCCTTGTCCATGCCCAGAAAGGCGCGGATCTTTGGATCATCGGCGCGCAGGAACGGGTTCGTCCGCTTTTCAAGGCCCATGGTTGTGGGCGCAGTGAATCCGCCGTCCGATCGCGTCTCCTCGATCTCGGCCGCTCGTTCCTTCAGCGCCGTGTTTTCCGGATCGACGGTGACGGCGAAACGCGCGTTTGCGAGCGTGTATTCGTGGCCGAAGTAAATGGCCGTGTCATCCGGTAGCGCCATCAGTCGGCTCAGCGACTGCCACATCGTTTCGGGCGTTCCTTCGAACAGACGGCCGCATCCCAGAGCAAAAAGCGTATCGGCGGCGAAAAGCAGCTTGTCCTCAGGGAAATGGTAGCAGACGTGGCCGGCCGTATGTCCCGGCGTTTCGATGACCTCGACTGGGTGGCCGGCGAAGTCGAAGCGGTCGCCATGGCCCACGCTTCTGTCAATACCAGGGATCTTCGGAGACTCGTTCTTCGGACCGATGATGGTCACGCCGAAGCGTTCCTTCAGACCGATATTGCCGGCCACATGGTCGCCATGGTGATGCGTTGTGAGGATGTGCGTCAGTTGCCAGCTGCGCCGTTCGAGCGCGTCGAGGATCGGTCTTTCTTCCGGTGCGTCGATCGATGCCGTCGCGCCGCTCAGCCGATCGTGGAGGAGCACACCGTAATTGTCGGTGCGGCAGAGGAAGAGGTCGAGTTCGAGGGCGGCCATGATTGGTCCTCCGATCGGTGCCGGTTATCGGGACGGGGCGATCCCGTTCGATCGAATGTAGCGAGGCTCGCCTTGAAGTCTACCGCTTCGAGTCTAACATGTCGTCCATGCACACCGATATCGTCGATCTCCGCCAATTCTACCACTCCGAGCTCGGCCGAATGGCGGAGCAATCGGTCAGCGCGGCGCTTGCTTCAATCTGGGCACGGCTGCCTGAAGAGAGACTCCTCGGGCTTGGTTACGCCGTACCGTATCTGGAGCGCTTCCGTGCCGATACGGAGCGGACCTTCGCCTTCATGCCGGCCGGCCAGGGTGCAGTGAACTGGCCGGTCGCGGACCTTTCTTCGACGGCACTGGTTTTCGATGAAGAACTGCCATTGCCGGATTCCTCGATCGATCGCGTATTGATGGTCCATTCTCTTGAGTTTGCCGAGAGCCCGCGCGAGACGATGAAGGAGATCTGGCGTGTCCTGGCGCCCGGCGGACGCCTGATCATCGTGGTGCCGAACCGCCGCGGGGTGTGGGCGCAGATGGAGCACACGCCTTTCGGCTCGGGGCGGCCCTATTCGCGCGGACAATTGACTGCGCTTCTGCGCGAAACGAACTTCACGCCCGGCGCCACCTCGGAAGCGCTGTTCTTTCCGCCCTCGAAACGCAAGCTTGCACTTCGGCTGCGCCACGGCCTCGAACGGTTTGGTCGTTCGCTCTGGCCCGCCTTTTCGGGCGTGATCATCGTCGAGGCGCAGAAACGGCTTTATCAGGGCCTGCCCGTGGCGGCGCGTGCCTCGCGGCGCGTCTTTGTGCCGGTGCTCGCCCCGCGCGGCATACCCAGCACGCGCAGCCGACCATAGGGAAACCGACACAGCGGAGGCCGCCAGCATGCCACGGCCGCACTCGACAAACTCCACCGTCCCCGGTATTGGCTGGACCGCATTCTCCCCGTGAAAGCTGGTCCGATGAATCTTGCCCTGAAAAGCCCTGAGCCGCGTTCCGGCATTCTGGACATCGCCGCCTACGTGCCCGGCAAGGAAATAGCGCCCGGTCTTGCCAAGGTGCACAAGCTTTCGTCGAACGAAACGCCTCTCGGCGCGAGCCCGCGCGCGATCGAGGCTTTCCAGAAGGCAGCTTTCAATCTCGAACGCTACCCGGACGGTCAGGCGAATGCGTTGAAGGAAGCGATCGCTGCCGTTCATGGGCTGAATGCCGCCAATATCCTGTGCGGAAACGGGTCGGACGAACTGCTCGGTCTTCTCTGCCAGACCTATCTCGGCCCTGGCGACGAGGGGATCGTCACCCAGCATGGTTTTCTGGTCTACAGGATCCAGATCGCTGCCTCCGGCGGGACGCCCGTCACGGTCAGCGAAAGGGACGAGCGCGTCGATGTCGATGCGATCATCGCGGCCGTCACCGAACGGACGAGGATCGTGTTCATAGCCAACCCGGGCAATCCGACCGGCACCTATGTCCCGGTGGACGAAGTCCGGCGCCTGCATGCGGCTTTGCCGGCCGGCGCTCTGCTGGTGCTCGATGCCGCCTATGCGGAATATGTCAGGCGCAACGACTATGAAGCCGGGCTTGAGCTCGTATCCTCCAACCGCAATGTCGTGATGACGCGAACCTTCTCGAAAATCTACGGCCTCGCGGGTTTGCGCATCGGCTGGATGTATGCGCCGCGCGACGTGGTGGAGGCGTTGGACCGCGTGCGCGGCCCCTTCAACCTGAATGCTCCGGCGATCGCCGCCGGCGCCGCGGCAATCCGCGATCAGGCCTTTATTGCCGAGGCGGGCGACCACAATCAAAAATGGCTGGCAATCGTCAGTCAGGCGCTGACGAAAATCGGCCTCCGCGTTACGCCGTCGGTGACGAACTTCGTGCTGATCCATTTTCCGGCAGAAGCCGGCATGTCTGCCGGCGATGCGGATTCCTATCTGACAAGCCGCGGTTTCATCTTGCGTGCCGTCGGCGCCTACGGTTTTCCCAATGCGCTGAGAATGACGATAGGCACGAAAGAAGCGAACGAGGGCGTCGTTGCGGCGCTGACTGAATTCATGGGACGGAAATGATGGCTCAGCAGTTCGAAACCATCGCTCTGATCGGCGTCGGTTTGATCGGATCGTCGATTGCGCGGGATATCCGTGAGAAGCAGCTTGCCGGTCGGGTAGTGGTTACGACCCGCAGCGAAGCGACGCTGAAGCGTGCAAGCGAATTGAGCCTCGGCGATCTTTACACGCTTTCGGCGGCCGAGGCGGTAAAGGGCGCTGACCTCGTTATCGTGTCGGTGCCTGTCGGTGCCTCCGGGGCGGTCGCTGCGGAAATCGCGGCCCATCTGAAACCGGGGGCGATCGTCACCGATGTCGGCTCGACCAAGGGCTCGGTCATCGCCCAGATGGCCCCGCATCTGCCTGAAAACGTCCATTTCGTTCCCGGCCATCCTATTGCCGGCACCGAGCACTCAGGTCCGGATGCGGGCTTTGCGGGTCTCTTTCGTGGCCGCTGGTGCATTCTGACGCCGCCCACCGGCACGAATGACGAGGCCGTCGCCAGGCTCAGGCTCTTCTGGGAAACGCTCGGCTCGATGGTAGACGAGATGGATCCCGAGCACCACGACAAGGTGCTGGCGATCGTATCGCATCTTCCGCACATCATCGCTTACAATATCGTCGGCACCGCCGACGACCTCGAGACGGTGACTGAGTCCGAGGTTATCAAATACTCGGCCTCGGGCTTTCGCGACTTCACCCGCCTCGCGGCCTCCGATCCGACCATGTGGCGCGACGTCTGCCTGCACAACAAGGAGGCGATCCTCGAAATGCTTGCCCGCTTCTCCGAAGATCTCGCCTCTCTGCAGCGCGCGATCCGCTGGGGCGACGGCGACAAGCTTTTCGATCTCTTCACCCGTACGCGGGCGATACGCCGCTCGATCATCCAGGCCGGTCAGGATACCGCTATGCCCGACTTCGGCCGGCACGCGATGGATCAGAAGTAGGCCACGGCGTTCCGCTATCTGATTGAGATGCTGACGGGTTTTGGAGCGGGACGAGGAAAGGTGCGTGCGCCTTAAGGAGAGCGGCGCCTACAGCGTCGGCAGCATCCCGATCGGTACGAAGGCGAGGAAAGCGGTGCCGTCCCTGACGTTCAGCTTCACGGTCGCCTCGTTCTTGCCGCCCGCAAGGGCCTTCAACATATTCGCGACGTTATCGATGAGGTCTTTTTCGTCGGGAGCGATCTTGACGATGTTTTCCCGCCAGGCATCGATATTTGCAAGCGTGAGGGAAAATTCTCCTGAAATCAGGCCTTGATCGTTCACCGAAAAGGGGCCGGTGAGCTTCGCCGTCATCCCCGAGCCCGCATCGAGTGTCAATTGCCGCAATTCGCCTTTGCTGCCGCGGAGCATGTGCGGTGCTACGTGGGCCGACTGAAGCCACTCGGCTTTTTCCGCGACGGTCAGATCCATTGATACATCGGCAGGTGCGGCCAGGCTGGGGCCCTCGTCGGGGCGCAGGTCGAGCCCTTCGATGCTGAGGGCTGCGTCGAGATCGCCCTCGTTCTGGCGCAGATGAAGCTCGCCATGGCTGGCGCCGAAGCCGAGGCCCGTGCCGGTCAGGGGCGCACGCGCGGTGCCTGTCAGGTTGTCATAGGCGATCGACGTGCGGTCGACGCCAGAGAAGCTTGCCGCGACGCTTGCACGGAGAAGGGTCCAGTCGGCCGAAACGGTGAAGCCGGGGGACACGCGTATTTCTGCAGGCCCGTCCAGCTCAAGCACCGCACGCCCGGGCTGGTAGACCTGCGCCGCCGAACGCAAGGCGCCGAAGGAAGCGGAAGCGCCACGGCGTGTATCATCCAGGCGAACCTTGTCGCAGAAAAGACCGAGGCGGAAGGGAAAGCCGCGCACTTCCATAGCGCCGCATTCACCGCTGAAGCCGATCGCTTGTCTTTCCGTCAGAAAAGCGGTCAGCCGCTCTCGAATCTGGTCCGCGGCGAGAAACCAGCCGGCGGAATAGAGGCCGCTCACGAGCACGATACCTGTTGCCAGCCAGAAGAATTTCCTTCCGGCAGGCGATGGCTTGGCGACGGCGGTCACGGTCATGATTATGGGTACTCCAAACTTGCCGCAGTAAGCGGCCTTTCGGGTGGCCGGTCGCCAAGCGGCGAACTAGTCTTCATCCGCGTCCCTGAGTTCGGGACCGTCATGCCCCTTTTCGCGGATGACTGGATTGCAATAGAACTGCTGCATAATTTTGTCTTTCGATCGACACGATCTCGGCGATTATGCAGTAAAAATTCCGGTACGCCGCAGGAGCGCCGGCCACTAATTCGGTGACCGGTCCGGCGGCATGTTTGGATGGCAGTGGATATGGACGAATTTTGGGTCTTTGGCTACGGGTCGCTGATGTGGAATCCGGGCTTTCGCTTCGAGGAGAAGCTGACGGCGCGCGCGTTCGGTTATCGCCGCTCCCTGTGTGTGCGCTCCTGGGTTCACCGCGGCACGGAACTGCGCCCGGGGCTGGTACTCGGGCTCGATTATGGGGGCTCCTGCGTCGGAACGGCTTTCCGCGTCGAGTCCGCGCAGAAGACTGGCGTCATCGATTATCTGCGCGAACGCGAACTGGTCACCCATGTTTACAAGGAAAGAACCATGCCGGTGCTACTTTCCGACGGACGGCGCGTCCCTGCGCTGACCTATGTGATCGATCGCAGCCACGCTCAATATGCCGGCGCGCTTCGCGCAGAGGAGGCGGCTGCGGCGGTTGCCGTGGCCATCGGCAAATCCGGCCCGAACAGCGAATATGTTCTCAACACGCTCCAGCATCTCCGCGAAATGGGCATTCGTGACCACTGGCTGGAGGAGGTTGCCGCGAGGTTGGCGGCTAGCGAAGCACCGCCCGACCGAAGCCTGCACGCGGGCGGGTGATGCCCGCCTCGCTCCCGCGATCACGCTGCAAGTTCGCGCAGCCGCTGTTCGGCAGTGGGCGGCAGCGGCAGATGCGGATTGGCGTTCACCGTTTCGACGAGCAGGTCGTCGCTCGCCGCCTCCGTCACTTCCACCAGCTTCGCGAGAAAGGCGTCCGGATCCAGACCGGCCTCGATCGGCGGAAGGACCCGCACCTTGAAGTGGCCGGGGAAACGCAGGAACTTGCGGCGGGGCCAGAACAGCCCCGGATGCATTGCAACGGGAACCACCGGAACCTGGAGGTCGCGGTAGAGCCGGGCTATGCCATATTTGTATTCCGGCGGCGCGCCGGGCGGACGTCGCGTTCCTTCAGGATAGATGATCAGCTGACGACCCGTTGCCATCTCGTGCTTCGTGCGCTCCATGACCGCGGCCATCGCCTTGCCGCGCGCGGCGCGGTTCACCGGAACCATGCGCTGCTTCATAACGTACCAGCCGAACAGCGGTATCCAGGTGAGCTCCCGCTTGAGAATGAAGAAGGGATCGTCGAGCCAGGGCAGAAGCGCATAGACATCCCAGAAGGACTGATGCTTCGGCGCGAAGATGTAGGCGCCTTTGGGAATGTTATCGAGGCCTTCGACCTCGAAGGTCGTTCCGACGATCTTCGCTAGGAGCCAATGGTTGCTTCGCGCCCAGTTCTTGGGCACGAACCAGGCCGTTTTGCGCGGCACGAGGAAATAGATCGGCGTCAGCACGATCATCTGCACGACCAGGTTGGCGTAGAAGGCCAGGTTGAAGAGGATCGAACGCAGGATGATCATCAGGGCAGACTCTCGAAGCGGATATGGACGCCACGCTGCCTACACGAATATGCGCGCGAGGAAAACAGCCGTATCGGCGCATTACTGGAGGAGCGATCCTCGACCAGATGCAGGGGCCGTGTCTGCGGCGGAGCTATTCCTTGCCAAGTCTGACAGGCGAGGGCTCATTCCTCAGTCCATTGGTCCAACCGGCGCCCATAACGTCGCGGAGCGAGGAGACCGAGTATTTGACGTATTCGAGCAGAATGGCCTTGAGCACCAGCGGGTTGCGGAGCCAGTTGGTCGTCTTGAGATCCGAGTTGACGACAGGATAGGCGACGAATTCCGTTTCCGGCCTGGCGCGGCGCAGTTCGAGCAGACTGCGCGGCATATGGTAGTTATTCGTCACGACGAGAATGGTCCGGTACCCCCGGCTGCGGATCCAATGCGAGGTCTCGGTCGCATTGCCAATCGTATCGACCGCTTCACGGCCAATATCGACGCAGCATTTGAAGAGGTCGGCCGAGCTCTGGGTGTTGCGCCGGATCTGGCTTCGTGTCGTCGACGGATGCACGCCGGAAATCAACAGCCGCTTTCCGGCACCGAGTTTCAGGAGGTCGACCGCCTGGTCGATCCGCTGAAAGCCGCCTGTGAGCACGACGATCGCGTCCGCCTTCGGGGTGGGAGGTGGCTGCAGCGAGGCGACCGTATCGGCGAATTGAAGGAAGCCGGCAATGAATACGGCGAGAAAGGCGAGCAGCACGAAGAAACTGCGGCGCAGGAGTTTGCGCAGCACGCTGCGGGACTGGCGACGGCGCGCGGCCCTCTCCAGCCATTTGCCCCTCTCGGCCATTCCGCTCCCGCGTAGTTCTCCCGCCTTCATGATTCCCATCACATAGCCGCAGATTGCGGCAGGGAATAGATCGTTTGCGGGTAAATCATGGCTTTCCGGCCGTTTTCAACCCTGAAAGCTGTCGGTCCGGCCGGGATCGGATCGGATGAGGTCTATTTCGTAGATCGTCCGCATGACGGTGAGGCGCGCCGTCAAGGTCGTCAGCAAGGCAATAACGACGATAATGGCGAAGATGCCGAGATAGCCTGTGTAGCCGATGGCGAAGGTGCCGAAAAGCGCCGTTGCCTGATCCGTTTCCGGGGTTGCAAGCGTCTGCGACTGCCAAAAGCTCGCCAGCGCAAAGGACAGCGCCGCGAGAAAGCCGCCTGCGCCTGCGCCTTTAAGGCTGATTCGGAGAAAGTGCTTCTGGAATTCGGCGGCGACGAAGCCCGCTTCCGCTCCCACGAAATGCAGAACCTCGACGATATGGCGGTTTCCGGACAGCGCCCCGCGCGTAGCGAAAACGACCGTCAGAACCATTGCGGAGAAGACCAGCACCAGCACCCCGGTTCCGATCATCGTGGTCGTGCTCGCCATTGCGACCAGTCGATCGACCCAGGTGCGGTGATCATCCAGGAAGGCCTGCGGGATGATTTCGGTCAGCGCGTTGCGCATTGCGGTGAAATCGGGGGGATTGTTCTCATCGATCGTGACGACGACGAGCCGCGGGACGGGCAGTTCGTTGAGGTCCAGTCCACCACCGAGCCACGGTTCCAGGAGGCGCGCCGTCGCCGCGCGGTCGATGATCGTGCCGCCAGTCGTCCCGTTGAAGGTCAAGGCCAGATCACGCGCGTCGGCAAGCGCCCTCTCCATGTCGAGGTTGTCGTCCGGCTTGATCTGAATGGTGATCTCGCGGGAGATCTGCGACTGCCAGCTTTGTGCGGTCGCGCGTACCATGCTCACGCCGCCGAGCGTCAGGCAGGCGAGAAAGGACATGATGGCGATGACGCACATGAGCGCATGGCCGGAAACATTGGCGGAAGGCACGATCGGGCCCGTCGGGCGCACGCGCATCTCGCTGCGGCGTTGCTGCTGTTGTTGCGGTGGCGGGTCAGGCTCGCGGCGAGGAGCGCGTTTCTCATTCATAGATGTCGAGCCGCCCCTGTGACAGGATCATCCGCCGGGCCTCTACCTGATCCATCAGGGACAGGTCGTGCGTGGCGATCACCACCGCTGTCCCGAGCCGGTTGAGTTCCAGGAAGAGATTGAGCAATCGCCGCGCCATTGGCGGATCGACATTGCCGGTCGGCTCGTCGGCAAGAAGGATCTCCGGCCGGTCGATCAGCGCCCGCGCGATCGCGGCACGCTGCTTCTCTCCACCGGACAGCACCGGCGGCAGTACATTGAGGCGCTCGCCGAGACCGACCCATTTAAGGAGCTCGAGCACGTCGGAGCGATAGCTCGCCTCCTCTTTGCCGCGAACCCTGAGAGGCAAGGCGACGTTCTCATAAGTCGTCAGGTGGTCGAGCAGCCGAAAATCCTGAAAAACGATGCCGACCCGGCGGCGCAGCATGGGAAACTCCTCGCGGGGAATGGAGGAGATGTTGCGGTCGAACATGCGAATGAGGCCGCGCGTCGGCTTCAGCGACAGGAAGAGGAGCCTGAGCAGTGTCGTCTTGCCGGCGCCCGACGGGCCGGTGAGGAATTGAAAGGAACGTCGCGGAATGTCGAATGTCAGGTCCCGAAGGATTTCTGGTCCCATGCCATAGCGCAATCCGACATTTTCAAAGTGAATCAATGGGACAGCCCAGTCTCTCGTCACGACCTCGCCACTATGCCGCAGGCCGGGTTATCGCAGCTCCACCGGTCTTGAAAACACGGCGTGTTTCCTGCACCGGCGTCGATTGCAGGAACATGCAGTAGGACAGCGCTCCTGCCAAGGCAAAACCGTGCATGGCACGAGATCACGATGAATTTAGGCCCGACCGGGCTGAAATCATGAACGTGATCGATTTAAAAGGTTGGAGCCCTATGCGGGCGGCAAGCCGCACACATCTTTCTCCTCCTCTATGGTTAAGCAAGTGTTACTTTCCGTCGGAAAAGCGCCCCCTTCGCCGCCGTCTTTCGAAAGCATTAACCATTTTGCTTTACGTGTCGTGAGAATTAGACGCAAAGCCTCGCTTCTTGCAAGGGGCGTCATCGAAGGCAGGCAGAAGAGTTGCGGCGGTCTTGTACGCCAGGACGTTCCTTGTACGCCAAGACGTTCGGCGCCGCGACGGGGAGCGCCCATGCAGGCATTTCGCTCAAAGCCCTCCGGTATCGACCTGATTCCACCGGAGCGCAAATCGCGTTCCGGCGCCGCCGCTCCGAGGCGGCTGGATTGTATCGATGTAGAGTTCGAAACCGTTGCGCCGACAGCGCGGCGCAGCCCTTATCCTGTCTTCAACGACAATCGCCGTGCCGGCGGCGGGCCGGCTTACCGCACCAGGATAATTCGGGCAAAGGTGAGCATGGCAGGGCGCCTTCTGAGCGCGTGGGAGGCGCGGCTCAGCGTCATTCCCCGTCGGCGCTTTGCCGGCCTTGTCGCCGCCCTTGTACTGGCGGTTTTCGCGATGATCGCCGGGCTTGGCGGAGATGGACATGGCGAGACGGATCCTCTAGCGGTCGGAGGGGCTGCCGCCTCCGTGGAGACAAAGGCCGAGGGATGACGGCCCGGTGCCCCTATGGGGCGGAAAAAAGCCCGACATGATGGTTTCCTTTGCCGAAGGCGGTGTTTCCGAACGCTGAATGTGCTAATGCCGCCTGCTTGCATGTTTCCTCGAGGTGCAGCCGTTACGAACTACGGAAACATGCAGTAGCTGACATGCGATCACGATGATTTGAATCGACCGAACTTCGGTCGGCGTGATCCACAAGGGAAGGCCGGTGTTCTTCCTTACGAAATGGAGAAACCCGCATGCCCGTCGTCCGTGGCAAGAATATCGAAGTCCTCTACAGTGCCGAAACCATTGCAGCGCGGAACCAGGAATTGGCCGCCGATATCGTTCGCGGGCCGCACAAGGACCTTCTGGTTATCTCGATCCTCAAGGGGTCTTTCATCTTTGCGGCGGATCTGATTCGCGCCATGCACGCTGCAGGCCTTGCGCCGGAGGTCGAATTCATCACGCTTTCGAGCTACGGAACCGGGACCGAATCCAAGGGCGTCAAGATCACCAAGGATATAGACAGCGATGTGCGAGACCGGGACGTACTTCTCATCGACGACATTTTGGAGTCCGGCCGGACCTTGCGCTTCGCCAAGGAACTCCTCCTTGAGCGCGGCGCCCGCAACGTCACCATCGCGGTCCTGCTCGACAAGCGGGTGAAACGCCGCGTCGATCTCGAAGCGGATTATGTCGGCTTCGAATGCCCGGACCATTTCGTCGTCGGTTACGGCATGGATGTCGCTTATGCATTCCGGGAGCTGCCGTTCGTCGGAGTGGTGACGGGTGACGCAAAATAACCGGACCGCACACGCCTGTCGGTCTCCTTCGGGGGCGCCGTCGCCGAATGATTAAAATGCCTCCTATCGCGTTTACCGGAATCGAACGAAAAGCTGGTTGTTTGGGAGACGTATTGCGGTCGCATGAGGCGTCCGACGATATGGAGATCAAACGGAGCGTTCATGGCATCCAAGCGCCACGCCGCTCCCCGCAGCATAAATACGGGAGGCCATGATGGCGAAAATCCTGATCACCGAGGATGAAGATGCCCTGCGTTCCTTCGTCGCGCGCGCGTTGCGGCTCGACGGCCATGAAACGGTCGAAGCCGGGGACGGAGCCGATGGGCTCGCCTGCCTTCGCGATCAGCCGTTCGACCTGTTGCTGTCCGATATCCGGATGCCGGTCATGGACGGCATCGAACTCGCTCACCAGGCCGCCGCTGCATTTCCAGCATTGAAGATCCTGTTGATGACCGGCTACGCCGAACAGCGCGAGCGTGCCGACGACCTCTCCGCGAAGGTCGTCGACGTCATCGAGAAGCCGTTTTCACTACCCGATATTCGCAAGGCGGTTGCTCTGGCGCTGGCGGCCTGACGCGTTCGTAAACCGTTGATGCGGGGAAAGGCGGCTCCGGAAGACGCCGCCTCCTTCGCCTGAGGCGACAAGATGGCCCGCAGGCGGATGAGGATGCGCGCAAGCGCCGAAGCACGATGAGGAAGAGTTCGTGCGGTTTTCCGCCCGCACGAACTCCCTGATACCGATCACGTCATACGGTCCACCCGACCTGATACATCGTGGTCTAGACTATCACCGCATGTCGAGCAGACGCTCAAGATACTGCCGCTCCAGTTCGGGCGACAGGCTGTCCCCCAATTTGCGCCGGATCTCTTCCAGGATCTGTCGGGCGCGCTGCGTGTCGATCTCGTCCGGCACCTTCACCTGGTTGCCGAAATCGGGACCGGCGTTCTGCTGCCGGCGGCCAAGCGGGTCACGTCCGTTCTGACCATATTGCGGAATGCCTTGCCCGGGGCCTTGCCCCTGTCCCTGGGCCTGCATCTGGTTCATCATGTCCTGAGCACCCTCGCGCAGGGCCTGCAGGGCCCGGCCCTGGCTGCCGACCGCCTGCTCGCCCTGGCCCTTGCCGAGTGCGCCTGCGGCACCTTCCATCTCACGCTGCGCCTGGCCGAAGCCTTTGCCCGGCTTGATGCCCAGGTTCTCGAGTCCCTTCTGCATTTCGCCGAGTTGCTTGCCCAGCGATTCCTGCTGTTGCCTCAACTGCTTGAGAGCCTCCCTCAACTGCTCGGCGGTCATGTTGTCCATGGGGTTGGGCTGCCCGTTCGGGTCGCCCTGCTGCCCGGGCTCCTGGGGCATGTCCTGGCCGAAGAGTTCCTCGTCTTCGCCGTCGAGCGGATCGCCGCGCTGCATGCGGTCGCGCAATGCCTGGTCCAGCTTGAAGGTTTCGTCCATGAGCTGTTGCTGCCGCTGCATCAACTCGCCAAGCTTGTCCATCTGTTGCCGCATGGCGTTGTTCTGCTCGCCCATCTGCTGCTGCATCCGTCCGGCCTGGAGATTGTTCATCATCCTCTGTAACTCGGAGAGCATCTGCCGCGCCTGGTCGCGAGCGCCCGAGCGGGCCAGATTTTCGATCTGATCCATCATCTTCTGCAGATCCTGCTGGCGCAGCACGTTGTTCATTTCGGGATTGGCGGCGACGGCGGGATTTTTGGCGGCCTGCTCGGCAAGTGCGCGCATATATTCCTGCATCGCCTGGCGGAGCTCGTCCATCAACCGGGCGATTTCCTCGTCCGAAGCATTGCGCTCGAGTGCGTCCGAGAGTTTCTGCTGGGCATCGCGCAGCCGACGGTCAGCGAGCGACAGGTCGCCGTCCTCTATGCCGAGCGCGATTTCCCACAGGTGGTCGGCAGCATCGCGCAGCATGTCGTCGTTCCGGGCGAGCTGCATGCGCGTGCGTGCCGATTTCAGGAGCAGGAAGTGCGTTGGATTCGGGATCGTCTCCTCAGGATAAAGCGTCAGCGCATCGTTGAGATCAATCGCGCGCGGCAATTGGTTGGCGTCAAGTGCGAAGACCTGCCGCTGTTCGGCGACCGCAGCGGCGAGCGGTTCGAAGAACCGGCGGGCCGGCAGAACGATCTCCTGCGGCACGCTTCGCCCCTCCTGACCGGCTGCATCCCGTGCGACCAGCGTGATGCTCACGCGCTTTCCGGCAAGTGGATGCTCGCTTAGATTGCGGCTCGTGGTGGCCTTTGCTTCCCGGGCATTGCGCCGCGGCAGATCAAGCCGATATTCGGGAGGAGCGTAGAGCGGACGGGCATTCTGTGCCGGCTCCTCGAGCGGCTTGATCTCCGCCCAGGCTTGCGTGATGCCGTAGTCGTCATGGGCCAGGTAGCTGATGTCCAGCGCCGCATTGACGGTTGGGCGGGGCGCGCCGTCGAAAGCGATGTCGGGCACGGTGTCCGGCGTGATCTTGAAGGTCCAGCTCTGGCCGCCAACGGAAAGCGTTCCGTCCTTGGCGATCTTATAGATGTGATTGCGTACCCCATTTGGGGATGTTTTCGGCGTTTCAGGCTCGGACGCTTCAGGCTTAACTGCAGTCTCCGCCTTTGCGTCCGAGGGCGGGATGACGATCTCATCGTCGCCCGCCGCGGCGTATCTGACCTTTTCCTCCGTTCCTGCGCCGGTAATCCGCACCGTAAGGTCGCTGAACTGGGGTATCGTGATCTCAGCCTTTTCCTGCGGATCCCCGTCCTGTGGTTGGTTCTGCCCGGAGGTGGCCGCGTCTTGCCGCCCCGTGAGGAAGATGGGCGCACGGCCGGTATAGGCGGGCGGCGTGACCCACGCATCGATACGGATGTCGGCAGCGGCCAATTCGCGCTCCGGCAGGCGGAAGGCGTCGGAAACCAGGCCGGCGCGGTTCGAATAGGAATAGGCGAAGGCGATGCAGGCAAGCAGCACGGGAATAGCCCTCAGCGCCCACGGATCATGCCGTGCAATATCGGGCCGCGGCAGACCCGCATCGAGCTCCCGGACCATGCGCGCCATACGCGTCTGATGCTCGCGCCAGAGCGCGGCACCGAAAGCGCCTTCCGTCGCCGGAGCATCGTCCTGCACGCGGATCGCCTGATGCGGCAGACGGTTGCGTTCCTCCAGCATCCGGTCCGCCTCGGGCGTTGCGGGCCAGCGAATGCGGGTCAGCGGCAGCAGGGAGAAGAATAGCCCCACAAACAAGGCAAGGAGAAGGGCGGCGTGCAGCCAGAACGGCGCGGCCCGGAAGAGGCCGACCCAACCCGCGGAGAGGAACAGAAGCACGAGCGAAGCAGGGAGGAGCATGCGCGGCAGCAGCTCTTCCGCGAAAAGAACGAGGCGGGCGAGAAACCGCTTCGCCGCCAACATTCTGGCAAATGACGGCCGTCTTGGCGTTTCATCCTCACGGAACTGCGTCATCCGCCCTGTATTCCTTTCAATCGCGCGGCGCCGCTACAGCGCGCCGCGGTAGAGGCTGGCTTCAGGATAACATTCTTTGTGGCGAAGGCGAGGACGACAACAAAACGTGATCGCCGCGAGGCGCCGCAGTAGCAGGCGACTCAATCGAGCCAGTCCGGCACCGAGTCGAGGCCGATCAGTTCGTCATAGTCCTTGCGCGGACGGATCACGTGGAAACGATCGCCCTTGACCAGCACCTCGGGCACCAGCAGGCGGCTGTTATACGTTCCCGCCTGAACGGCACCGTACGCTCCCGCCGAGCCGATCGCGAGAAGATCGCCCGCCCTCGGCATCGCCATTTCCCGGTCGAGGGCCAGATAGTCGCCGGTCTCGCAGACCGGACCGACGACGTCGGCTTTGATGCGCGGCGCACTGGCTGCGGAGATCCGCACCGGCCGAATCTCGTGATAGGCCTCATAGAGCGTTGGGCGGATGAGGTCGTTCATCGCACCATCCACGATGACGAAAGTCTTGTCGCCGCCGTCCTTTACATAGACCACTTCGGTCACGAGGATGCCGGCATTGCCGACGATCAGCCGGCCGGGTTCGGTGACGATCTTGCAGTCGAGACCTTTGAGCTGGTTCTTGACGACATCTGCATAGGCGTCCGGCAGCGGCGGTGGGTTGTTATCTTCCCGGTACGGAATGCCGAGGCCGCCGCCGAGATCGACATGTTCGATGACATGCCCGTCGGAACGCAGAGTATCGACCAGCTCGCGCAAAAGCTTGAAGGCGTCGTCGAAGGGCTGCAGTTCGGTGATCTGGCTGCCGATATGCATGTCGATGCCGGTCACCTCGATACCGGGAAGCGTTGCGGCGTGGGCGTAGACGCTGCGTGCCCGCTCCCAGGAAATTCCGAACTTGTTCTCCTTTTTGCCGGTCGAGATCTTCGCGTGGGTGCGAGCATCGACATCGGGATTGATACGGAAGGAAACTGGCGCCCTCTTGCCGGCGCGCACGCCCCTTTGGTTCAGAACCTCCAGTTCGGGCTCGGATTCGACGTTGAAGCAATAGATGCCGGCCTCCAGAGCGAAATCCATCTCGCGCGCCGTCTTGCCGACGCCGGAGAACATGATCCGGCTCGGCGGAATGCCCGCTGCAAGCGCGCGGCGCAGCTCACCCTCGGACACGACGTCGAGGCCGGCGCCGAGCCGGCCAAGCGTTTTCAGCACGGCCTGGTTCGAATTGGCCTTCATTGCGTAGCAGACCATCGCGTCCACATCGGCGAAGGCTTGCGAGAATACCTTGTAATGACGCTCCAGCGTGGCGGTGGAGTAACAATAGAACGGCGTCCCGACGGCACGCGCGATTTCCGTCAAAGGCACGTCTTCGGCGTAAAGAATTCCGTCGCGGTATTGAAAATGGTTCACGGTCTTTCCTCGGCTCAGAGGAGGGGGTCAAGCAGGAACGGTCGGTCCTCGACAGTCTCGTTGGGTGCGACCGTACCGGCGGGCGTTTTCGTATTGATCGGTGTGCTGGCGCCGGGCCGGTCGAGGTCGCCCTTGCGCCCGCAGCCGGCGAGAACCAGCCCGGGAATTGCCAGAAGAAGCGCTATTCGGGCGGCCTTCCTGAATATCATCGTAATTTCCCTTTGACGAAGCTGAGAGCGACGTTCTTCGGAGTTGAGGTCGTTCCCCCACTCCGGTGCGATGTCTTATCGATTTTTCAGCGGTTTGTGCACCCTGTTTCTGCGGCACAGCTTGCTCCGAAGGAACAGGGTGCCGGCTTCGCCCCGCCTGCGGAAGGAGACGGCCGGCCGGCGATGGACGGGCCACCTGCGACGGACCCAGCGGCAGGATCAATCGCGCGCCCGCCACCAGGCGATCTGCTTGCGGACCTCGGAGGGCGCGGTACCGCCGAAACTGGTGCGGCTCGCCACGGAGGCCTCGACCGTCAGGACGCCGAAGACCTTGTCCGTGATCGCGGAATGGATCGCCTGAAGTTCGCCCAGCGGCAGGTCGGCGAGATCGCATTCCTTCTCTTCGGCAAGCGCGACCACGCGACCGGTCACATGGTGGGCGTCACGGAAAGGAAGGCCTGCCTCGCGCACCAGCCAGTCGGCGAGATCGGTCGCTGTCGAATAGCCGGAACCGGCTGCGGATTTCATCCGGTCGGCCCGCACGGTCAGGTCGCGGACCATGCCGGTCATTGCCGCGATCGCGAGCTCGAGGCTCTCGGCCGCATCGAAGACCTGTTCCTTGTCTTCCTGCATATCCTTGGAATAGGCGAGCGGGAGGCCCTTCATCACCGTCAGCAGTGCGATCAGCGAGCCGTTGACGCGGCCCGTCTTGGCACGTACGAGCTCCGCCGCATCCGGATTCTTCTTCTGCGGCATGATCGAGGATCCGGTCGAAAAGGCGTCCGAGAGCCGGATGAAGCCGAATTGCGGCGTAGACCAGATGACGATTTCTTCTGCAAGCCGCGACAGGTGCGTCGCCGCGATCGCTGCGATCGCGAGAAACTCCAGCGCGAAGTCGCGGTCGGAAACCGTATCGATCGAGTTGCGCGTCGGCTCGCGGAAGCCGAGCGCCCTGGCGGTCATGTGCCGGTCGATCGGAAAGCCCGTGCCGGCGAGGGCTGCAGCGCCGATCGGGCTCTCGTCCATGTGCTCGATCGCGTGACGAACACGCGCCCGGTCGCGGCCGAACATTTCCACATAGGCCATGCAGTGATGCCCGAAGGTGACCGGCTGCGCCGTCTGCAGATGGGTGAAGCCGGGCATCACGGTTTCGGCATGCTCCTCGGCGCGGTCGAGAAAGGCGGCGATCAGAGCCGTGAGTGCCGCATCGGCTTTCTGAAGCTCTTCCTTGACCCACAGGCGAAAATCGAGCGCAACCTGGTCGTTGCGCGACCGCGCCGTATGGAGGCGCCCGGCGGCAGGGCCGATCAGCGCCGCCAGCCGCGCTTCGATGTTCATGTGAATGTCCTCGAGGCGACGCGAGAACTCGAATGCGCCGGCTTCGATCTCTGACAATATCGTGTTGAGGCCGTGAACGATCTTGTCTTTGTCCTCGGCGGAAATGATGCCTTGCTGCGCCAGCATCGTCGCATGCGCTATTGAGCCGCGGATGTCCTGGGCATAGAGCTTCTTGTCGAAGCCGATCGAGGCATTTATCTCCTCCATGATGGAAGCGGGCCCCGAGGCGAAGCGACCGCCCCACATCTGGTTGGAGGATTTCGTCTCGGAACTGCCGTCAGCCATCAGGATGCCCGCCTTGGAGAATGAAATGCCAGACCAGAAGAAACGCCCTCCAGCCCGGAAATTGTTCGCGATCGCTGCCCTTCTTGGGGTGATCGCCGGTGCGGCTGCGGTATACGTGAAGGAGACGGGGTCTGGCAATGGCGGCGACGCGCCGACGGCCGATGCGAGCTGCCCGCTTGCGGCGCAAAAGGTTGCTTCGCTCACGCCGCTGATGCGTGGTCAGGTCGCGGCGATGACTCCGGCGGCCAACGCGCGGCCGATCGGCGGCCTCGACTTCGCCGGCCCGGACGGCAAGCCGCTGACGCTCGCTGCCTTTGCAGGCAAGACCGTTCTCGTCAATCTCTGGGCGACCTGGTGCGTGCCCTGCCGTGAGGAAATGCCGGCGCTCAACGCCCTGCAACAGGCGCTCGGCGGCGATCGTTTCGAAGTGGTCGCGATCAATATCGACACCGGTGCCGACGACAAGCCGAAGGCTTTTCTCGACGAGGTCGGCGTTCAAGCACTCGGCTACTACCGCGACGCCTCGATGGGCGTTTTCAACACGCTCAAGAAGGAGGGGCTCGCCTTTGGGCTTCCCGCGACCTTGCTGCTCGACGAAAAGGGTTGCCTGATCGGCTCGATGAATGGACCTGCCGCCTGGGACAGCGACGATGCAAAGAAGCTGATCGAGGCGGCGATGGCTCCGCCCGCGGCGAGTTGAAGACGCAGGCGGGTTTTCGCCGTTGCTGAAGAAAGGTTCAGCGTGTCGGTACGGGAGCCTCGCCCCGATAGTCGTAGAAGCCGCGGCCGGACTTGCGGCCGAGCCAGCCGGCCTCGACATATTTCACGAGCAGCGGACAGGGGCGATACTTCGAATCCGCCAGGCCGTCATGGAGCACCTGCATGATCGAAAGGCAGGTGTCGAGACCGATGAAGTCGGCAAGCTGCAGCGGGCCCATCGGATGGTTGGCGCCGAGCTTCATGGCGGTGTCGATGGCATCGACGCTTCCAACGCCCTCATACAGGGTGTAGATCGCCTCGTTGATCATCGGCAGCAGGATGCGGTTGACGATAAAGGCGGGAAAATCTTCTGCGACAGTGACGGTCTTGTCGAGATGCGCGACGAATTCCTTTGCCGCCTTGAAGGTCCCTTCCTCCGTAGCGATACCCCGTACGAGCTCCACCAGCTTCATGACCGGGACCGGGTTCATGAAGTGGATGCCCATGAAGCGCTCGGGGCGGTCGGTCGCGGAGGCAAGCCGGGTGATGGACAGAGACGAGGTGTTGGTTGCCAGAATGGCATCGGGTCTCATGACCGGACAAACCTGGCCGTAGATCTTCCGCTTGACGGTTTCGTCTTCCGTCACCGCTTCGATGACGAGATCGGCCTGGGCGAGATCGTTGATATCGCCTGAGCCCTTGATCAGGGAAAGAGCGCGCTTGCGGTCTTCGTCCGTCATCTTGCCGGACGAAACCTGCCGGGCAAGGTTGCCATTGATGGTGGCAAGCCCTGCCTCGATGCGGTCTGCAGCGATGTCGTAGAGCTGAACCTTATATCCGGCGGCAGCCGAAACATGGGCAATTCCGCAGCCCATCTGTCCTGCGCCGATAATTCCCACCGTCTTGATCATTGAAGCGAACACCCATGTTCAACAGGTTACGGCAGCGATGCTGCAGTAGATGCAAAAATACCGGGCCGGCAGGGCCGGCCCGGTACGATTGTTAATGCCATGCCGGCGCTTTTTCCAGCTTTTTCGTGCCGGCGGCCAGTTCCTCAGAGCGCCTTTTCGAGTTCCGGCAGGACGTCGAACAGGTCGGCGACCAGGCCGTAGTCGGCAACCTGGAAGATCGGCGCCTCCTCGTCCTTGTTGATGGCGACGATCACCTTGCTATCCTTCATGCCGGCGAGGTGCTGGATCGCACCGGAAATGCCGCAGGCGATGTAGAGATCGGGGGCGACCACCTTGCCGGTCTGACCGACCTGCCAATCATTCGGCGCATAGCCGGCATCGACGGCGGCGCGGGATGCGCCGACGGCGGCACCGAGCTTGTCGGCCACGGGCAGGATCACTTCCTGGAATTTTTCGGCAGAACCAAGAGCCCGGCCGCCGGAGATGATGATCTTCGCCGAGGTAAGTTCCGGCCGGTCGGAGGACGACAGCGCATCGGAAACATGGGAGGAAAGGCCCGGGTTCGCCGCTGCGGCAACCGTCTCTACCGGGGCCGCGCCGCTTTCCGGGGCAGCGGCAAAGGAAGCCGTGCGCACGGTGATCACTTTCTTCGATTCGCTCGTCTGCACCGTCTGGATGGCGTTGCCGGCATAGATCGGCCGCTTGAAGGTATCGGCGGACACGACCTCGACGATCTCCGAGACCTGAACGACATCGAGAAGGGCGGCCACGCGCGGCATGACGTTCTTGCCGACCGAGGTGGCGGCGGCGACGATCGTGTCGTAACCTCCCGCGAGTGAGACGATCAGGGCGGCCAGCGGCTCGGCGAGATTGTTGGCAAGCGAGGCGTCCTCGGCGACGAGCACCTTGGCGACGCCCGAAAGCTTGGAGGCTTGTTCGGCGATGCCTTTGACGCCCGCGCCGGCAACGAGCACATGCACGTCGGAGCCGATCTTGGCGGCCGCCGTGAGCGCTTTCGCCGTCTGGTCGGAAAGGTGGCTGTTATCGTGGTCAGCCAGAAGCAGAATGGCCATGGTTTAGTTCTCCCTTTCCGTTCTCAGAGCACGCCGGCTTCGTTCTTGAGCTTCTCGACGAGCTCGGCAACCGTCTTCACCTTGACGCCGGCCTTGCGGCCGGACGGC
>VIDP01323811.1_pt1 | contig 51586 bp, 72 predicted proteins | sample 5025131 | NCBI WGS metagenome assembly VIDP01 (sample SAMN11853144, study PRJNA449069) | gut metagenome | isolation source: stool from male vole | host: Microtus ochrogaster | place: USA:Florida | collected 2017
AGCTTGATATAAAGGACGACAATACCGCAAGTATGGCAGATACATTTGCTGAATTCAGCGATTCAGAAGAAGCTATCACTTATACATGGGGTATGGTGAGTGATACAGAAATGGAAATCGTGAATGGGGACGGAGACGCTATGCTTCTCACTATTGACGGCGATTATCTCGTAGGTACTGAAGAAGATTATGATGAACAGATTTATCTTGTTAAGGTTGACGAATTTACACCTTTTGATTTTGAAAGCTTTATGAACAGTTTTGAACTCGGCGAAGAAACATCAGATGACGAAAATGACGGCGTATGGGTTACAGATGATGAAGATGAAACTTCTGATTCTGAAGAAACAGCAACTCTTGCTGAATAATGAAAAAACTGGTTTTGCTGTTAACTGTTCCGGCAATCAACGGTGAATAATCATAGGTAATGTTAAGGAGAATTATTATGAAAAAATTATCTGCACTTTTAGTTGCCTGCACAGCTATGACCTGTGTATTCACATCATGCGGTGACGAAAAGAAAGATGAAAGTTCCGTTTCAGACGATGTATCTGTTTCTGTTCAGGACGAAACAGAATCATCAGCGGAAGAAGAAACAACGGAAGAAAGTTCTGATTCTGAGTCTGAACCGACAGACGAAATTCAGAATACATCTCATGAATATCTTGACGACGCAGACCCGACCGCTTTTCTCGGCAAGTGGGAATGTGAAAAGATTATAATTAACGGCGAAGAAATGGCTGACATTGTGGGTATGCCTGTATATGCGGTATACCAGTATGATGTTATGGAAGACGGTACAGTAGGTATGTCTGATTCACTTATGGAAATAGCTACCGAAGAAGATAATTTTGATTATACATGGGGCATGATAAGTGAAACAGAAATTGAAATTGTAAGTCCTGACGGAAAAACTGTGCCGTTTACTCTTGACGGTGATTATCTTGTTGATGTCGATTCTGAGAGCGGTATGGAGATTTATCTTAAAAAGGTAGACGAATTTACTTCTTTTGATTATAAGGGTTTCATGGATAATTATCAGTCACAGCAGAATCAAGTTGTTCTTACGCCTGTTGAAACAGATGCGGACGGAAATATTATTGAATCCTCTGAAACAGTTACAGCTGAATAAGTTAATAAAAAATATCGGGTGAACATATATGTTCACCCGTTTTTGTTCTTTTTATCATCTTCTGGCATATCAATTGTATTGAGATATGAAGCAGGGTCGTAACATATACCCATGTAGCGTACTTCAAAATGACAGTGCGGACCGGTCGAATCGCCGGTAGAACCTACTTCACCGATAAGCTGACCTTTGCCGACAACCTGTTCTTCATTGACGAGTACCGCACTCATGTGGGCATATACAGTTTGATGTCCGTCAAGGTGGTCAATCATCACAACATAACCGTAACCGCTCGGATTCCAGCCGGCAGAAACAACAACACCTGTTCCGGCGGCATAAATTTTTGTACCCATATCGGCGGCAATGTCAAGACCGCAATGATTACGGTCACTTATAAAAACATCGCTTATCCAGCCGCCGTCAACAGGCCAGCCAAATTCTCCTGTACCGGTAAGAATCGTGTCGGGACTGTCCGGACGTGCTGAATAAGTTCCGATTCCTATCTGCTCAACAACAGGCTGTTTTGTTATTTCACTGCTTAGAATTTTTCTTGAATGTTCTATACCGTTTACATATGTGACTGCGGCTTTGCTTACTTTTTCACCCTTTTCACCTTTGACAAGAAGTGCTTTCTTGCCGACGTTCAGACTGCTTGTTTCTATTTCTACCGTTTCGTAGTCAAGAAATGAAGTGATATTCATTTCACGTATGTACTGTATCGGCAGATAACTTTCCTGTTCCATTACGTTTATTATCTGACCAGTCCGGCATTTGTCCTTAATATTAGGATTAAGGATTTTAAATTCTTCAAGGTTCATGTTGTATTTCTGACATATTATTGCAGGTGTATCACCGTCTTTTGCTATATAAGCACTTTTATGGAATTTTGAGGACGTAAGCAGTGCAGATGCGTCTTTTTCGGTCATAATACTTTCAGTGAGATAAATGCCCTTGCGATATTCAATTTTGTTCTGATACGATACGTCCCTTACGTTACCGCTGACGTTATATGACAGAAGTTTTTCATTCAATGCGTCCTGAACGGGTGTTTTATCCTTTACTGCACCTATAAATTCATCGTCTATGTATATTCCGTATGCTTCTGTAAGTTCTTCATCAGATGCGGAAAGAATTTTATTGGCAAGCTGTGCATAAGTTATAGTTCTGTCGCTGTCTGAAATAATCCTGAGCGATAGTTTTGCGGAAAGATTAATATTGCCGTCTGTTCCTGATATTCTTTTCATGACTTCACGTGCAGCGGTTTCATATTCACTTTCATCGTGAATAATGCCGAGTTCAGTACCATTATATTCAACGTTTATACCGTATTCAAGTCCTGAACCGTATTTTATTATACATATCAGAAATGTCACAGACAAAACAGGCATTATATAGTTGAAAGCCGTATAAAGTACGCCGTTTTCTCCGAAAATAAACGAACCTGCAAATCTGATTACTGCTTTTTTACGGGCAGAATCTCCGTCTTTTCGTGCTTTGTGTATTTCCTGCTGTAATTCCTTTGAGATTTTCACACGACTGCGGAAAGAATCAGTAAATTCCCTGAAAAGCCATTTGATTCCGACCCATAACGAAAAAATAAAACTCCATACTGCGAGAAATACGAATCCTGCACTTTTTATAATTCCGTGAAACATGGTGGTAAATACTTTTACAGTGCTGAAACCGAGTTCAGAAAAAAACGCTGTAATTTTACTGTTCATTTTCAGTTTTTGTTAAAGTGCCATGAATAGTCAAGCATTTCGGGAGTGTAGTCCTTGAGTTTTTCCAGCAGGGGCAGAACGTCTTTTTGAGCTGATTCGAGGTCATGTTCAAGGTAGTTTCCGCACTCTACGACAGAACAGCCCATTATTTCGCCCTCATATTCCGAAATATATTTATATGCGTCACGAACAAGATTTATAGCGTCGGTGTCGGACATACCTCTTGTAAGGAGATAAAAGCCGGTTCTGCAACCCATAGGTCCTACGTATACAATATTTTTGCTGAACTCTGAATTTCTTGCAAATGTCGCAAAAATATGCTCAATGGTATGAAGTGACGGGTTTGATATATAGACACCACCGTTAGGCTTTACCATTCTTATATCATAAGTTACAATGTCACCGTCAATTCTTGATATGTACATACCAACACTGAATTTTGTATGGTCTACCTGAAAGCTTGCGATTTTTTCCATAGTTATTTAACTCCATTTCATTAAATTTTTTATATCATCGGGGAAATCCGATTTTACGGTAATAATTTCCTTTGAGACAGGTTCTGTAAATGTCATTATACCGCAGTGTAGAGCCTGTCTTGAAATATCGTCGCATTTACCACCGTACAGGTCGTCACCTGCAAGAGCGTGTCCGATGTGGGAGAAATGCACACGTATCTGATGAGTGCGTCCTGTTTCAAGATGTATTTCAAGAAGTGAATATTTTTCATTGAAAGCAATTCTTTTATAGTGAGTTACGGCATTTCTGCCGTCCTCACGCACACACCTGAGTATTATCGACTCACGCTCACGGGCAATAGGAGCGTTTATAGTTCCGGATTCTTCCGTAATTCCGTGTACTACTGCAAAATATACTTTCTGACAGCAGTTTTGCAACAGATTTGCGGAATATGCACTTTTTGCAATTACGCAAAGACCGGAAGTGTCACGGTCAAGACGGTTGACGGGTCTGAAAGTCATGTCCGGATAGAGTGATGCAAAAAAGTTTCCAAGAGTATCGCCCTGATGCTTTATCGACGGGTGGACAGGCATACCGCCGGATTTGTCGAATATAATCAGGTTTTCGTTTTCAAATGCTACAGGAACTTCAAGCGACGGATTCGGTTCAAGCAGACTGGTGTCCTCAATTTTCAGAATAATTACATCACCTTTTTTTACCGTATCAATACTGCGGATATGATTTCCGTTACAGGTTATCCCTGAATCCTGCCGTTTCAGCTTTTTTAGCAATCGCTGTGAAACGCCTTTTTTTGCGGTAAGGAATTTTTGCAGAGTCATTGGCTTTGTTTCTTCTACAATTAATTTTAACTCTTTCAGAATAGTCGTCCTCTCTTATATAAATGGAAATGCTGAGTGAAAATGCCATCATGACTTCCGGTATCAGATACGGAATGGAAACAATGGTCATCATGGGCAGTATATACGATGCAAAAAGTTTCAGTATATCAGTGTGTCTGCCTCTCATGAACCGGAATGAACAGCATACAAGCCGGAAAACGCTTTTATTCGGAAAATGTGCCATAAGAAAAGGTACGGTCATCATTGTTATTCTGACGTTCAGCCACAGAAACAGCGAAACTACTGTAAAGACAATTGCATGAACCGTAATGAAAAGGTCATTTGTGGTTTTTCCGTTTACGATAAAATAATAAGCTGTCATTCCACAGATTCCGGCAGGGACAAGTGTAACAACTCCGATTATTTTCGTCCAAAGGGACACCGCAAGGCTTCGGCGGAAGTTTTTTCCGTTAAGTAATATTTCCGAAAGCGTTGTAAACCGATGTGTTCTGTTTTCATAGCAGACTTCACAAAGTCTGAACGATACCGCATAAATCAGCGGTGAACCGACAAACCATCTTAATACTGAACTTGAAACCGCCGTTAAAATCTGCAACGGATTTTCTCCGCTGAACAGTGAAACGGGATTTATGTCGCCGAAATACAGAACAAGACTATATACGGTCGCTTCTGCAAACCGGAAAAAAAGTTCCGACGATAACGGAAGCAGACATATAATCATTGTACTGATACGGCGTTTTTTAAGCAAATCTTTTGAATATCTTATAACTTCCCTTAATTTCATTACTGCACCTCCGGACGTATTCAGAAGTATTATGTAACAAAATCAGGAAAATATACATGATTTCAGTAATTGTATTCTTCGTAAATCTTATCGTAAGGACAGTAGCCCAGTATTTCAAACGCCTGAGAATTAAGCCACATCTGTGCAGTTACTATAATATCAAAACCCTCGCCGAACGGTGCGTTAAGTGTTTTCGGGTCATATTTCGGCAGTCCGAAACATGAAAGCATATTTGATATTATTCCGGCATGGGTAATCATTGCACTATGTGTTATACCGTCGTTCATCATGTCAATTATGATGTTGTGCAGAGCCTTGTAAGTTCTTGCTGTCATTTCCTCAAGGCTTTCGCCGTTTGGTGAACGTGAATCTTTTCCACCTTTAAGCCATTTTCTGTAGTCGTCATTGTTCAGAAGTTCTTCAACGCTTTTGTTTTCAAAGTCGCCGAAATCAAGCTCACGCAGGTCATCAACAGTTTTAATTTCCGTTTCGGGAAAAAGTATATCAGCCGTTTCGGTACATCTTTTAAGAGGTGAGGAATATACCCTGTGAACAGCCGGATAATCAAATTCGTCCATTTTGGAAGCAATTTCCGCTGCACCTCTGGGTGAAAGCGGAAGGTCTGTTTTTCCGATATATATACCTTTTTCGTTTGCTTCGGTCATACCGTGACGGATAACACTTATTCTGTAACCTTTCATTCAGTCTTTTCCTTTCGTGATGTTTATATTTAATTATTATACTGTTTTATGTATACTTTGTCAAGTACGGCTTTAAAAACCTTGTACAGATATGAATGTCTTTGTTTCCGTATATGCAATCTGCATAAAAAATATACGTTATTTTCTAACTGTTGGCAAATATAATGAAAATTATGTCAGAATAAAGTGAATTATTTCATATTTCTGCATATTTACATATTATACATTTTGTATTATAATAGTACTTGGATTGGTTTTAGTTATTATTTTAGGAGGCTACATAAATGAATTCGGATTTTGCAAGAATTATTACTTTACAGCGGAAAGAAAGACATATAAGTCAGAAACAGGCTGCGAGCGACCTCGGTATTTCACAGGCTCTGCTTTCACATTATGAAAAGGGAATACGTGAGTGCGGACTGAATTTTCTCGTTAAAATAGCTGATTATTATAACGTTTCGTGCGATTATCTCCTCGGAAGAACTCCCGAACCCGGTGGAAAAAATATTACTATTGAAGATATTCCCGACGACGACGGCAACAATAAAATGAAAATGCCGTCACCGGAGATTATAAATTTCAACAGACGTATTATAAATAATTCAATCAGTCTGCTTTTCAGTCTTGCACAGAAAGCCAACAGCATTACCCTTATAAAAGAGGTTTCCACTTATCTTATGCTTACGGTTTATAAACTTTTCCGCATTGTATATAACGCAAATCCACACAACGACCAGAAACTTTTCCGTATTCCCAAAGTCACAGCAAACGACAGTGCAAATGCAATTGTAGCAATGAGTGAATCAAATATAAAAGCCGCATCAAGCGGTATAGCCCTCGACGGAAATGACTGTGTTGATAATTTCGATACGCTTTACATAACTACTGCAACCCTGCAAAAAGATTATGCACAATATTCGTCGTCACTTCTCAATCTCATAAAACGCAGTGAGGAAAAAATTGCCCGTACCCGTGAAAAATATTAATAAAAAAAGGACATCATCTGATGTCCCTTTTTATTTATATCAGTCAACTTTCGGCAGAGTATCAAAAGATTTCTGTAATTCCTCGTCTGTCGGGATATAGTCGCTCATATTGCCATCGTTGTAAGCACAGTAAGCATACATATCAAAGTAACCTGTTCCGGTAAGTCCAAAAAGGATAGTTTTTTCCTCGCCTGTTTCCTTGCACTTCATAGCCTCGTCAATAGCCGCCTTTATAGCGTGGCTGCTTTCAGGAGCGGGGAGGATTCCTTCTACTCTTGCGAACTGCTGTGCAGCCTTGAAAACTTCTGTCTGTTCAACGGAAATTGCTTCCATAAGACCCTCGTCATAGAGTTCTGAAAGAATTGAACTCATGCCGTGGTATCTGAGACCGCCAGCGTGGTTTGCGGACGGCATGAATCCACTGCCGAGAGTGTACATTTTCTGAAGCGGACAAACCTTTCCTGTATCGCAGAAATCATATGCGTAAACTCCTCTTGTAAGACTTGGGCATGACGCAGGTTCAACGGCGATAAACCTGTAGTCTTTTTCACCTCTGAGCTTTTCACCCATGAACGGTGAAATAAGTCCGCCGAGGTTAGAACCGCCACCGGCACAGCCTATGATAATATCAGGTGTTATGCCGTATTTGTCCATTGCAGTTTTACACTCCATGCCGATTACAGACTGGTGTAAAAGTACCTGAGAGAGAACGCTTCCGAGAACGTATCTGTATCCTTCCTGAGAAGTTGCTGCTTCAACTGCTTCGGAGATTGCACAGCCGAGACTTCCGTTTGTATCAGGAAATTCAGCAAGAATTTTTCTGCCGATTTCTGTAGTATTCGACGGCGACGGTGTAACGTCTGCACCGTAAGTCCTCATAACTTCACGGCGGAAAGGTTTCTGTTGATATGAACATTTAACCATATAAACTTTACAGTCGAGGTCAAAATATGAGCAAGCCATTGAAAGTGCCGTACCCCACTGACCTGCACCGGTTTCAGTGGTAACGCCTTTCAGACCCTGCTGTTTTGCATAGTAAGCCTGAGCAATTGCAGAATTGAGCTTATGACTTCCACTGGTGTTGTTTCCCTCGAATTTATAGTAAATTTTTGCAGGAGTACCCAGTTTCTTTTCAAGACAGTATGCTCTTACAAGCGGAGCAGGACGGTACATTCTGTAAAATTCCTGAATTTCTTCGGGAATGTCAATAAAGCGGTCTGTTTCGTTGAGTTCCTGCTTTACGAGTTCATCACAGAAAACGTGTGAAAGTTCTTCTGCGGTCATAGGCTGATTTGTGGCAGGATTGAGGAGCGGAGCAGGTTTTTTCTTCATATCTGCACGGACATTATACCACTGCTTAGGCATTTCACTTTCTTCAAGATATATTTTGTATGGGATTTTTTTTTCTGACATAATCGGGATTCTCCTTTTTCTATGAAATTGTATGCTTTTTTCACATCGGATTCAAAGCTATTTACTAAAAAAGTTTACCATGAATAATTGATAATGTCAAGAGATTAGAATATATTAAGATATTATGTACAAATAAATTAGAGACTGTTTGTGTAAAATCACGTATTTTGAATTTTTTTCCTGAATAATTAAGAGAAATTTATTGTATGTCCGTCTAATAGACGAAAGGGGGAGTTTCAGGACATATCCATTCAAATGATAACCTTATATATCAGATAGATTTTTCCGGTTTTCCATTTTATTTCCAAGTTCTCATAAGTTTTTATGTACTGCCTCTCTGATTTATGAATGAAATAAATATAATTTCATAAATCTGTAAAATTCTGTCTGGGTATGTCCTGCACGCAAATCAATTTTCAAAATTTTATTAAATTTGCGTGAGTATTTTTGATGATTTTGTCACTTCGACCGTACTAAAATAATCTGAAAAACATATTAAAATAATCCAAAACGAGGTTAAAGCAGACAAAACAAATTATTTAATCAACAAAATTGATTTGCGTGATGTCCTGAATATGATATTGACTAATCTATTTTTTTGATATATAATATTATTGGCATTTTATATAATGCTAAAAAAATATGGAGGTAATTTATTTTGAGCAAGAAAAAATCAATAAGAGCACAACAAGCTCGTGCTGTCAAAACTTCAAATGAGAAAACTGAAGATGCCAACGAAAAAATTGAAGCTGTAGCCGAAGTTGTACAATCACCCCCACCGCCCGTGAAACCCTATTATGCCGGAATCGACATAGTAAAGATACTTGCGGTATTCATGGTAGTGTGTATTCATACGTATCTTTATGACGGTATGTACTACGAACCGGTTACAAGTGAAAAGTTCATGCTCCCTATTGCACTGAGGTGGATTTCGTATACGTGTGTTCCTCTTTTCATGATATCTACAGGGTATCTTATGAAAAACAAAAAGTTCAGCGGAAAATATTATCTTGGTCTTATAAAGATTATAGTAATATATATAATTGTAAGCCTAATATGCATGAAATTCAATCATGAACATTTCGGAACGGATTTCAGTGACCCATGGAAAGTCCTTAAGGGATTTCTGGAGTTCAACAACGCAAATTACGGCTGGTATATAAACTATTATATTTCCATTTTCCTCTGTATACCTTTTATTAACCTTGCTTTCAACGGTTTACAGACAAAGGGACAGAAGTTTATACTTGTATTTACTGTTGCTGCACTTACAATATTTGCAAGAAGTCTTTATATCGGCTTTGACAGAACCAATCAGATAAGACTTCTGCCTGATTATCTTAATGGTGCATGGCCTCTTGCATATTATTTTGCAGGTGCATTTATACGTGAATATCCTCCGAAACGCTGTATCAGAAACAAACTCATTATTTTTGCGGCTCTTGCCGGAGTTACATGGTTTATCACAAAAAGCACCTATAGTCAGTCCATTAAGAATATCGATGAAAATCAGAGATTCGTTTCATGGCATTTCAATGATTACGGAACTTACCCCGTTTTTCTTATTGCAGTACTGATTTTTATGCTTCTGTTCGATATAACTACAAAGAACAAAATAGTAAAATTTATTCTGCGTCAGATTTCCGGAACAACTCTTGCCCTTTATATGATTTCATACGTATTTGATAATAAATATTATGTTGAATTCAATGGAAAATATCCCGACGTTTATGAAAGGTGGACTCATTCGTTTGAGATAATAGGCAAGAATTTCCTGCTTTCGCTTTTGTGTGCCTTAGTTATTCATAATGTGTACAATTTCTGCGAATATGGCATAAAGTGTCTTATAAGGGAAATAAAATCAAGGAAAAATACTGAAACAATATCTTCCTGACTATTCTCTGAATACAGGTGCGTTACACGGAGAGGTAACGTGCCTGTATTTCTTTGTAGTATATAATTAAAAAAATTTTTTTATTAATCAAAAGTTTACATGATTTTTTCTGTAAATAGTTGCATTATCTGAAAAAATATGATATGATAATATACGTTGAGTGTACAGTATTTAGTATGTACACTGACTGCGAGAAGATATGCGAGGAAGCGGAAGGTTGCTGGCGGTTTGTCAGGTAATTTCCGTGGAGTATGTCCGATTTGAAACCGGGCGATTGGGATATTGAACACAGTTTGTGGTTTTAGTCTGCACATTTTTGTGTATGTGCAGTATTATGCTCTTTTTGTGCTTACACGTTCCTGATTACCGGAAAACATTGTTTGTTTTTCGGCTTTTTTTGTCAGATGATGTGCGAAACACACGGCGACGTGTGAAGTCCCAGATGGAGAGTTGTTTCTCCGCCCCCGTAATTTTATCCAAGGAGGCGAAATAAATGGCAGTCAATGAAAAAATCAGATTCAAGATTAAGGGCTACGACCATGCTACTGTTGATATTGCAGCAGCTAAAATCGTAGAAGCAGCTAAGAGAAGCGGTGCGAGAGTTTCAGGTCCTATCCCGCTCCCTACCGATAAGGAAGTTGTTACTATTCTCCGTGCAGTTCATAAGTATAAGGACAGCCGTGAGCAGTTTGAAATGAGAACTCACAAGAGACTTGTAGACGTTATCCGTCCTACAGAAAAGACTACAGCTGCTCTTGACAAGCTTGAAATCCCCGCAGGCGTAGACGTTGTTATGGAAGTTAAGTAATTAACTTGCATTACGCTGAAAATTACCGTTCGGGAAACGGAATGGCGGTAATCCGCCGGTCAAGTTGATTTATTCAACCAATAACCTATCAGGAGGAAATGAAAATGCAGAAAGGCATTATCGGTAAGAAAATCGGTATGACACAGATTTTCGACGAAGCAGGAAAAGTTGTTCCTGTAACAGTAGTAGAAGCCGGTCCGTGTGTTGTCGTTCAGAAGAAAACCGTTGAAAACGACGGCTATGCAGCACTTCAGCTCGGCTATGGTGACGTTAAGGTTCAGAGAGTTAACAAGCCTATGAAAGGTCATTTTGACAAGGCAGACGTTGCTTGCAAAAAAACTCTCAAGGAATTTAGACTTGATGACTGCGATACTCTCAATGTAGGCGATATCGTTAAGGCTGATACTTTCGCAGCAGGCGAAGCAGTTGACGTTGTTGGCATCAGCAAGGGTAAAGGTTTCGCAGGTGCTATCAAGCGTCACAACCAGCACAGACTTAAGGAAACTCACGGTACAGGTCCTGTTCACAGACAGGCAGGTTCTATGGGTGCTTGTTCTTCCCCTTCAAGAATCTACAAGGGCAAGGGTATGGCTGGTCACATGGGTGCAGAGCAGGTTACTGTTCAGAATCTCGAAATAGTTAAAATAGACGCAGAAAACAATCTTATCGCTATCAAAGGCGCAATTCCGGGTCCGAAGGGCGGTATTGTTTATATCGTAGACAGCGTTAAGGCTTAAGGAAGGAGGAAACAGATATGTCAACAATTTCAGTATTTGATATGACAGGTAAGCAGGTTTCCGAAACAGAGCTTAACGACAATGTTTTCGGAATTACTCCAAACGAGGCTGTTATGCACGCTATGGTTGTTAACTACCTCGCTAATCAGAGACAGGGTACACAGTCCACTCTTACAAGAACAGAAGTAAGCGGCGGCGGAAGAAAGCCCTGGAGACAAAAGGGAACAGGTCACGCAAGACAGGGTTCAACAAGAGCTCCGCAGTGGACACACGGTGGTGTTGCTCTCGGACCGAAGCCCAGAGATTACAGTTACTCCCTTAACAAGAAAGTAAAGAGACTCGCTATGAAGTCCGCTCTTTCTACTAAGGTTCTTGACAATAATCTCATCGTTCTTGATTCTCTTACACTTGACAGCTACAAGACAAAAACTGTTGTTGAAATGCTCAAGGCTCTCGGCGTTGAGGGCAAGGCTCTTATCGTTACAGCAGAGGCTGACGCAAAGGTTGTCAAGAGTGCAGCAAATATTCCCGGCGTAAAGACAGCCGCTGTAAACACTCTTAACGTATATGACATTCTCAACTACGACAAGTTCATTGTTGTAAAGAATGCTGTAGGAAAAATCGAGGAGGTGTACGCATAATGAAAGCACCACAGGATATCATTCTGAAGCCTGTTATCACTGAAAGAAGTATGGACGACCTTCAGGCAGGAAAGTACACCTTTAAGGTAGCTAAAGACGCTAACAAGTCTGAAATCAGAAAGGCTGTTGAAGTTCTTTTCGGCGTTAAGGTTGCTAAGGTAAACACACTTAACTGCAACGGAAAGATGAAGCGAGTAGGCAGATTCTACGGAAAGACTGCTGACTGGAAAAAGGCTATCGTTACTCTTACAGAAGATTCAAAGGCTATTGAATTCTTTGAGGGTATGGTTTAATTAAAACCAATGGTATGGGAGTAATGCTCCCGCAAAAAACGCATTTTTTAAGGAGTGAAATAAATGGCTATTAAAAGCTACAAGCCTACGACACCGTCGAGACGTCAGATGACTGTTACTGATTACTCGGTTCTGTCAAAGGTTGAGCCGGAGAAAAGCCTTCTCGAACCGATGAAGAAGAAGTCGGGAAGAAACAGCTACGGCAGAATTACAGTACGCCACAGAGGCGGCGGTAACAGAAGAAAATACCGTGTTATCGATTTCAAGCGTGATAAGGACAATGTAGTTGCTACAGTTCTTACACTCGAATATGACCCCAACAGAAGTGCTTTCATCGCTCTTGTTCAGTACGAGGACGGCGAAAAGAGATACATTCTTGCTCCTAACGGTCTTAAAGTTGGCGACAAGATTGAGTCTGGTTCTGAGGCTGATATCAAGCCCGGTAACGCTCTTAAGCTCGAAGATATCCCTGTTGGTACATTTATCCACGCTATCGAGCTTTATCCCGGCAAGGGCGCACAGCTTGTAAGAAGTGCAGGAAATCAGGCTCAGCTTATGGGTAAGGAAGGTGCATACGCTCTTATCAGACTTCCCTCTGGCGAAATGAGAAAAGTTCCGATTGGCTGTAAGGCTGCTATCGGTCAGGTTTCAAATATCGACCATGAAAACGTAAATTACGGTAAGGCTGGCAGAGTTCGTAATATGGGTTGGAGACCTACTGTAAGAGGTTCTGTAATGAACCCATGTGACCACCCACACGGCGGTGGTGAAGGTAAATCACCTGTTGGTCGTCCCGGACCTGTAACTCCGTGGGGCAAGCCCGCACTCGGTTACAAGACACGTAAAACTCATAACAGAACAGATAAGTTCATCGTAAAACGCCGCAACGGCAAGTAATCTGAAAGGAGGAACTGATTAATGAGCAGAAGCATTAAAAAGGGACCTTATGTCCAGGAGGTTCTTCTTAAGAGAGTTGTGGCTATGAACGAGGCAGGAGAAAAGAAGGTTCTCAAGACTTGGAGCCGTTCTTCAACAATTTTCCCTGATTTCGTGGGTCATACATTCGCTGTTCATGACGGACGCAAGCACGTTCCGGTATATGTTACAGAAGATATGGTAGGTCATAAGCTCGGTGAGTTCGCACCTACAAGAACCTATAAGGGTCATGCCGGTTCAAAGACATCTAACAACGGTAAGAAATAAGCGGAAGGAGGAGTTCAGATGGAAGCAAGAGCTTATTTAAGAAATGCTCGCATATCACCCAGAAAAGTACAGATTGTTCTTGACCTTATCAGAAACAAGCCTGTTGATATTGCTTTAGCTACTTTGGATTTGACTCCGAAGGCTGCAAGTCCTATCGTTTCAAAGCTTGTAAAGTCCGCTCAGGCAAACGCTGAAAACAATTTCAGCATGGACAGAGATAATCTCGTTGTATCCGAGTGTTTTGTAACGCCCGGTCCTGTAATGAAGAGAATCATGCCGAGAGCACAGGGCAGAGCATACAGAATTTTAAAGAGAACATCACACATCACAGTTGTTCTTAAAGAAAAAGAATAATCCCAAGGAGGTCTGATTAATGGGACAGAAGGTTAATCCGCACGGTCTTCGTGTCGGCGTTATTAAGGATTGGGATTCTCGCTGGTATGCCAATAAGGCAGAGTTCGGCTGTAACCTCGTTGAAGACTACAACGTTCGTAACTTCATTAAGAAGAATTTATATGCTGCTGGTGTTCCCAGAATCGAAATCGAGCGTTTCGCCGACAAGGTAAGAATCCACATTCACTGTGCTAAGCCCGGTATTGTTATCGGCAGAGGCGGTGCAGAAATCGAAAAGCTCAGAGCTCAGCTTGAAAAGATGATGAATAAGCAGGTGTTTATCAACATCGTGGAAGTAAAGCAGCCTGACATGGACGCTCAGCTTGTTGCTGAAAAGATTGCTCTTGACCTTGAAAACAGAGTATCTTTCAGAAGAGCTATGAAGCAGTCAATCGGCAGAACAATGCGTCTTGGTGCAAAGGGTATCAAGGTTAAGGTTTCAGGCAGACTTGCCGGAGCTGAAATCGCAAGAAGTGAAAGCTATCACGAAGGTACTATTCCGCTCCAGACAATCCGTGCTGATATCGACTACGGTTTTGCTGAAGCTGATACAACCTATGGTAAGCTCGGTGTAAAGGTTTGGATTTACAAGGGCGAAGTTCTCAAGGGCGACGCTGCTAAGGCTGCCGAAAAGAGAGAAAAGGTTGAAAGAAAGAATGATTCCAGAAACAATGACCGTCGTCGCCGTGATGACAGACGTGACGGCAACAGACGTGGCGGAAGAAATTTCAACCGTGATTCAAGAAAAGAAGGAGGTAACCAGTAATGCTGCTTCCAAAAAGAGTTAAGTACCGCAGAGTCCACAGAGGACGTCTGAAAGGTAAAGCATACAGAGGCAATAAGGTGACTTATGGTGATTTCGGTCTTCAGGCACTTGAACCTGCTTGGATTACTTCCAACCAGATTGAGTCTGCCCGTATCGCTATGACACGTTATATAAAGAGAGGCGGTCAGGTATGGATTAAGATATTCCCTGATAAGCCTATCACAGAAAAGCCTGCTGAAACCCGAATGGGTTCAGGTAAGGGTTCACCGGAATACTGGGTTGCAGTAGTCAAGCCCGGCAGAGTTCTTTTTGAAATCAACGGAGTTCCGGAGGAAACCGCAAGAGAAGCTATGCGTCTTGCTATGCACAAGCTTCCTATCAAGTGCAAGTTCGTTACTAAAGCAGAGCAGGAGGTGGAGCAGTAATGAAGGCATCAGAAATCAGAGAAATGTCTGTTGATGAGCTGAACGAAAAGCTCACAAGCTTAAAGGAAGAGCTTTTTGCGCTCCGCTTTCAGCTTGCAATCAACCAGCTTGACAATACAGCACGTTTAAAGGCTGTAAAGAAGGATATTGCCCGCATTAAGACAACTCTGCGTGCAGCAGAACTTAATGCAGAGCAGTAAGAAAGGGAGGATTTAGCTAATGTCTACTGAGAGAAACCTTAGAAAAACAAGAGTAGGTAAGGTTGTAAGCGATAAGATGGATAAAACCGTCGTAGTTGCTATCGTTGATAACGTTAAACACCCGCTTTATAAGAAAATCATTAAGCGTACCGTCAAGCTCAAGGCTCACGATGAAAACAATGAGTGCAGAATCGGCGACCGTGTTGAAGTTATGGAAACACGTCCGCTTTCCAAGGACAAGAGATGGCGTGTTACAACTATCATTGAAAAGGCTAAGTAATTTTTATAGAAGCTTTTAAGCTTGAAAGGAGGAACTCGCTGTGATACAGATGCAGACTTATCTTAAAGTCGCTGATAACACAGGTGCTAAGGAACTTATGTGTATCAGAGTTCTGGGAGGTACACGCAGAAGATATGCAAATATCGGCGATGTAGTAGTTGCTTCCGTTAAGAAAGCAACACCCGGAGGCGTTGTAAAGAAGGGCGATGTTGTAAAGGCAGTTATCGTTCGTTCAGCAAAGGGTCTCAGAAGAGAAGACGGTACTTATATCCGTTTCGATGAGAACGCTGCTGTTATTATCAAGGAAGACAAGAACCCGAAAGGCACACGTATCTTTGGACCAGTTGCCAAGGAACTGCGTGAAAAGGAATATACAAAGATTCTCAGCCTTGCTCCGGAAGTTCTTTAATGGAGGTGTCATTCGATTATGAGCAAAGTACACGTTAAAACCGGTGACACTGTTATCCTTCTCACCGGTAAGTACGAGGATAAGTACGACAGCAAGGGCGACAGAAAGAGCGGTAAGGTTCTTGAAGTAAGCCCCAAGGAAGACAAGGTAATCGTTGAGGGTATCAACATGATTACCAAGCACGTAAAGCCTACAAGAATGGGCGAAAAGGGCGGAATCGTAAGAACAGAAGCTCCTGTTTACGCTTCAAAGGTTCAGCTCGTTTGTCCCAAGTGCAACAAGCCTACAAGAGTAGGTCACGTTATTGAGGACGGCAAGAAGCTCCGTGCTTGCAAGAAGTGCGGAAAGTCTTTTGAATAATATAAAGGAGAAACGACAATGGCAAGATTAAAGGATTATTACGTTAGCGACGTTGCTCCTGCACTCATGAAGAAGTTCGGCTACAAGAGCGTTATGCAGATTCCGAAGCTCGACAAGGTTGTTATCAATGTCGGTGCTGGTGAGGCTAAGGACAACGCTAAGGTTATCGACGCTATCATGACTGACCTTGCTGCTATTACAGGTCAGAAGCCGGTAGTATGCAGAGCCAAGAAGTCGGTCGCTAACTTCAAGCTCCGTGAGGGAATGCCGATAGGCGTTAAGGTTACACTCAGAAGTGAAAAGATGTATGAATTTGTGGATAAGCTCTTCAATGTGGCTTTCCCCCGTGTTCGTGACTTCAGAGGTATCAACGGAAATTCTTTCGACGGCAAGGGCAACTACTCAACAGGTATTAAGGAACAGCTCATCTTCCCTGAAATCGAATACGATAAAATCGATAAGGTAAGAGGTATGGATATCAACTTCATCACAACAGCTAACACTGATGAAGAGGCTAAAGAGCTCCTGACACTTCTGGGCGCTCCGTTCATCAAGTAATCAGGGAGGTTTTAATATGGCTAAGAAGGCAATGATTAACAAGCAGCAGAGAACTCCCAAGTATTCCACAAGAGCATACAACAGATGCAAGATTTGTGGCAGACCACACGCATATCTCAGAAAGTTCGGCATCTGCCGTATCTGCTTCAGAGAACTTGCTCACGACGGTCAGATACCTGGTGTTAAAAAGGCAAGCTGGTAAAATACAATAAGGAGGTCATTCGGCATGCAAATCACTGATACAATAGCAGATCTTTTAACAAGAATTCGCAATGCGAATACTGCAAAGCACGCCACAGTTGACGTTCCCGCTTCAAGAGTTAAGAAGGACATCACACAGATTCTCGTTGACGAGGGCTATGTGAAGGACTTCAAGCTCATTGAGGACGGTAAGCAGGGTGTTATCAGAATCACGCTCAAATACGGCGACAACAAGTCACCGGTTATAACAGGACTCAGAAGAGTTTCAAAGCCCGGTCTGCGTATCTACTCAAGCTGTGCAGATATGCCCAAGGTAAGAAAGGGTCTGGGTATAGCAATCGTTTCAACTTCAAAGGGAATTGTTACCGACAAGAAAGCAAGAGAGCTTAATGTCGGCGGTGAAGTTCTCGCATACATCTGGTAAGGAGGAACTCGTAATGTCAAGAATCGGCAGAATGCCTATAGCAGTTCCCGCAGGTGTAGAGGTTAAGAATGATAACAACCTTATCACTGTAAAGGGACCCAAGGGCGAACTTACAAGACAGTTCAGCACAGAACTCGGCATCGAGGTTGCTGAAGGTGTAATAAACGTTACAAGACCGAGTGACAACAAGAAGCATCGTTCACTTCACGGTCTTACAAGAACTCTCATCGCTAACATGGTTGAGGGTGTTACAAACGGATATTCAAAGACTCTCGAAATCGAGGGTGTCGGCTACCGTGCAGCCAAGCAGGGTACTAAAGTTACTCTCAGCCTTGGTTATTCACACCCCGTTGTTATTGAGGAAACAGAGGCTATCAAGCTTGAAGTTCCTCAGCCTAACAAGATAATAGTAAGCGGTATCGACAAGCAGGCTGTAGGTCAGTTTGCAGCTGAAGTACGTGAAAAGCGTCCACCTGAGCCATATAAGGGCAAGGGTATCAGATATGCCGGCGAACGTATTATCCGCAAGGAAGGTAAGTCCGGTAAGGGCAAGAAGTAATTAAAAGGAGCAAATTGCTATGATTAAGAAATTTGACAGCAATAAGGCAAGATTAAAGAGACACCGCAGAGTACGTGCAAAAATCTCCGGTACTCCTGAGCGTCCCCGTCTCAATGTGTTCCGTTCATCAAAGCATATTTATGCTCAGATTATCGACGATGTAAACGGCGTTACTCTTGCTTCTGCATCAAGCATGGATAAAGCTTTTGAGGGTAACGGCGGAAACGTTGAAGGTGCCCGCAAGGTCGGCGAAATGATTGCAAAGAATGCCGCTGACAAGGGTATTACAGAAGTTGTTTTCGACAGAGGCGGCTACCTTTACCACGGACGTGTCAAGGAACTCGCTGACGGCGCACGTGAAAACGGATTAAAGTTCTAAGAGGGAGGTAAAACAATGGCAAATATTGAAACACAGGCTCCTGAACTCGTTGAAAAGGTTGTTGCTATCAACCGTGTATCAAAGACTGTTAAGGGCGGACGTATCATGAAGTTCTCCGCACTCGTTGTAGTCGGCGACGGCAACGGTACTGTAGGCTTCGGTCTCGGTAAGTCCGGTGAAGTTCCGGACGCTATCCGCAAGGGTATCGAGGACGCTAAGAAGAACCTTGTCAAGATTCCGCTTAAGGGAACTACAATTCCTCACGAAATCGTCGGTGCATTTGGTGCAGGCAGAGTTCTTATGAAGCCGGCTGCACCTGGTACAGGTGTTATTGCAGGCGGTCCTGTCCGTGCTGTAATCGAGGTTGCAGGTATCAAGGATATCAGAACAAAGTCACTTCGTTCAAATAATCCCTGCAACGTGGTAAGAGCTACAATTAACGGTCTTACATCATGCACTTCTGCTAAGGAAGTTGCTGCAAAGAGAGGCAAGACTGTTAAGGAAATTTTAGGCTAAGGAGGCAGTAACTATGGCAAAGGAAATAAAGCTCGTCAAGAGCCTCATCGGCAGAAAAAAAGACCAGATTGCTACTGCTCAGTCACTCGGTCTCAAGAAAATCGGTGACGTAACCACACAGCCCGACAATGAGCAGACAAAGGGCAAAATCAACAAGATTTCACACCTCATTGAGGTTACAGAAGCGTAAAAACAAGGAGGTGCAAAAAGCATGAAAATTCACGAGTTAACACCCGCTCCTGATTCAAACAAGGCTGTAAAGCGTGTAGGCAGAGGTCATGGTTCAGGAAACGGAAAGACTGCCGGCAAGGGTCATAAAGGCCAGAACGCACGTTCAGGCGGCGGTGTAAGAATCGGCTTTGAGGGTGGACAGATGCCCCTTGCAAGACGTATCCCTAAGAGAGGTTTCAACAACATCTTCGCAACAAAGTATGCTATCGTAAACGTATCCGACCTTAACAAGTTCAAGGACGATACTGTAGTAGATACAGAACTTCTTGTTGCATCCGGACTTGTAAAGAAAATCAATGACGGAGTTAAAATTCTCGGCAACGGTGAGCTTACTGCAAAATTAACTGTAAAGGCTGCTAAATTCTCACAGAGCGCTATCGAAAAAATCGAAAAGGCTGGCGGGAAGGCAGAGGTGATGTAATTGTGTTTCAGACCCTGAAAAAGGCTTGGGGAGTTCCCGAAATCCGAAAGAAGCTCCTTTACACATTACTCATGATTATCATATTCAGATTAGGAAGTGCAATAACTGTTCCGTTCCTTGACCCTGACGTAGTAGGTTCATGGGTAAAGCTGAATACAGAGGGAACAGGTAATTTCCTTGAATATCTGAATACCATGACAGGTGGCGGTCTTTCAAAGGCTACCATATTCTCACTGTCAATTACCCCATTTATAAATGCGTCGATTATCATGCAGCTGCTTACTTACGCACTGCCGCCGCTCGAACGTCTGCGTGACGAGGGCGAGGAAGGACGCAAGAAAATCGAAAAGATAACTTCATTCGTTGCAATGGCACTTGCAGTGTTCATGTCGTTTGCTTATTACATCACGCTTAAACGTATGGATGTTGACGGCGTAAATGCTGTAAGATATACAGAGGGCTGGCAGATGTACTTCTCTGCCGCAGTAATAATTGCCTGTTTCGTTGCCGGTGCTTTACTGGTAGTGTGGATGGGCAACCGTGTAAGCGAAAAAGGTATCGGAAACGGTATTTCTATAATCCTTTTTGCAGGTATCGCTGCAAGATTCCCCACTGACGCAGGTCTGCTTATCAAACTTACCAAACAGGACCCAAGCAAATATTTATTCGTTACTATCGGATATTTATTATTTATGATTTTTGAAATCGGCTTTGTTGTTTTCATGAACGAAGCTGAAAGAAGAATCCCGATTCAGTATGCAAAACGTGTTGTCGGCAGAAAGCAGTACGGCGGACAGAAGTCACATATTCCGATTAAAGTCTGCATGAGCGGTGTTATGCCTATCATCTTCGCTATGTCGTTTATGTCACTTCCGGCTACTATTCAGCTTTTCAAGCCGGTTACAAAGACAAGTGGTTTCTATTACCATTTCTGTCATTTCTTCAGCACACGCAGCTGGTCTTATGCAGTGATTTACTTCCTGCTTATTATCGCATTTAACTATTTCTATGTATCAATTCAGTATAATCCGGTTGAGATGGCTAATAATCTCAGACAGAGCAACGGCGGTATTCCCGGTATCAGAGCCGGTAAGCCCACTTCTGACTATATTCAGAGAGTTCTCTCGAAGATTACACTCGTTGGTGCGTTTTTCCTTGGAATTATTGCTGTAATTCCGATATTTATATCTATTGCTGATTCACAGCTTGCATCGCTTTCAATGGGCGGAACTACCGTTCTTATTGCTGTAAGCGTAGCACTTGAAACAACACGTACACTTGAATCCCACATGATGATGCGTCATCATAAGGGCTTCTTAAAGTAAGGAGGGTCTGAACTTATGAATCTTATCTTTTTAGGTGCACCTGGTGCAGGAAAGGGTACACAGGCAGAGGTTGTTTCCGATGCTCTTAATATCCCTCAGATTTCAACAGGAAATATTCTGCGTGAAGCTGCAAAGAACGGTACAGAATACGGTCTTAAGGCTAAGGCTGCTATGGACGCAGGTGCTTTGGTTTCCGACGATATCGTAATTGGTATCCTTAAGGAAAGAATCGCAGAGGACGACTGTCAGAACGGTTTTATCCTCGACGGTTTCCCCAGAACAGTTCCGCAGGCAGAGGCTCTTGACGCTATGGGAATACAGATTGACAAGGTAATTGAAATTCATGTTCCTGATGAAACAATCAAGCAGAGAGTTTCAGGAAGAAGAGTATGTCAGGGCTGCGGTGCTTCATATCACATCGAATACAAACCTTCAAAGGTTGACGGCGTATGCGACAAGTGCGGAGACAAGACAATCGTTCGTAAGGACGACCAGCCTGAAGTTGTTCTCGACAGACTCGCAACTTATCACGAAAAAACTGCTCCTCTCAAGGATTACTATGAGAAGCAGGGCAAGCTCGAAACTGTTATCGGACAGGAAGAGGTTGCTGATACTTCAAAGCTGACTCTTGCTGCTGTGGGAGTTAACTGAATGAGTATAACCATCAAATCAAAGTCCGAATTAGCTATAATGCGTGAAGCCGGCAGAATAACCGGCGGCGCATTACGCTATGCGGGTGAACGATTAAAGCCGGGTATGTCAACTCTTGAAGTTGATAAGCTTATTGGCGACTATTTCGCTAAACATGGCTGTAAATCCGGATTCAAGGGTTTGTACGGGTTTCCTGCAAACGCCTGTATTTCGGTAAACGATGAGGTTATTCACGGTATACCGAAAGCAAATCGCAGACTTGAAGAAGGTGACATAGTAAGCATCGATACGGGAGCTGTTTATAAGGGCTTCAACGGCGACAGCTGCTGGACCTTCCCAGTCGGCCAAATTTCTGATGAAGCAAAAGCATTGCTTGAGGTTACAGAGCAGTCTCTATATGAGGGAATCGCTCAGGCTCAGGTTGGCGCAAGAGTCGGAGATATTTCTCATGCTGTAGAGGTCTATTGTGCTTCACGAGGCTACGGAATCGTAAGAAATTACTGCGGTCACGGTATCGGCAGGGAACTTCACGAATCACCGGAAGTTCCGAACTGGGGACGTGCAGGTCACGGACCAAGACTTGTTGCCGGTATGACTATCTGCATCGAGCCTATGATTAATGCAAAGGGCGATGATGTAAAGGTCATGAAGGACGGCTGGACCGTCAAAACTACAAGCGGTTCATTATCTGCTCATTTTGAGCACGCTATCGCAATAACTCCTGACGGTCCCGTCATTCTGACAGAACCCTGACCGGAGGGCAACCATTGTGAAGCTAAGCAAAGGCTCAGTTGTAAGGGCTGCCGCCGGACGGGACTGCGGAAAATTATTCGCAGTCACAGAAATACAAGGCGGATATTGCTTTATTGCAGACGGCAAAAGCCGTAAACTTGCCTCGGACAAGAGGAAAAATATAAAGCATATATGCCCGACAGACAGTATGATTGATTTAAACGATATAACTGATAAAAAACTCAGAACACTGCTTAAACAGCTTGCAGTTGACGAGTAAAGGAGGTTATGAGAGTGTCCAAGGAAGATGTAATCGAGGTAGAGGGCGTAGTTACAGACGCTCTGCCCAATGCAATGTTTAAGGTTCAGCTTGAAAACGGTCATGAGGTTCTTGCTCATGTTTCCGGCAAGCTCAGAATGAATTATATCAGAATCGTGCCTGGTGACAAGGTAAAGCTTGAAATGTCACCGTATGACCTTTCAAAAGGCAGAATCACCTGGCGTGTAAAATAATTTTATACAGGACTTCAAAAAGTCCGCTATCCGCTAAAGGAGGTATTTTCAATGAAAGTCAGACCTTCAGTAAAACCTATTTGCGAAAAGTGCAAGGTTATTAAACGTAAAGGCAGAATCATGGTAATCTGCGAAAACCCTAAGCATAAGCAGCGTCAGGGCTAATCCCTTTCGCATTATTTGGAGGTGCAAATAACATATGGCAAGAATAGCTGGTGTTGACCTTCCGAAGAATAAGAGAATCGAAATCGGTTTAACTTATATCTACGGAATCGGCCGTCAGACTGCAACAGATATCCTCAGCAATACAGGAGTAAACCCTGACGTAAGAGTCAAGGACCTTGCTGAAAAAGATGTAGCTAAACTTCGTGACTATATTGACGCTAACTACACTGTTGAGGGTGACCTCAGACGTGAAGTTGCACTCAATATCAAGAGACTCGTTGAGATTGGCTGCTACAGAGGCGTTCGTCACAGAAAGGGTCTCCCCGTAAGAGGTCAGAGAACCAAGACAAACGCAAGAACTCGCAAGGGTCCTGTAAAGACAATCGCTAACAAGAAGAAGTAAGGAGGTTATGAGCTTTGGCACAGCAGAAAGGTAAAAAGGTCTCTACTATCAGAAGACGTAGAGAACGTAAGAATATCGAAAGCGGCGCAGTTCATATTCAGTCCACTTTCAATAACACAATCGTAACAATCACCGATACAGCAGGCAACGCTATTTCATGGGCAAGTGCCGGTGAACTCGGTTTCAGAGGTTCTAAGAAGTCCACTCCTTTCGCAGCTCAGACAGCTGCTGAAACAGCTGCAAAGGCTGCTATGGAACACGGTCTTAAGAACGTTGAAGTATACGTTAAGGGACCCGGTGCAGGACGTGAGGCTGCAATCAGAGCACTTCAGACAGTTGGTCTTGAGGTAAGAATGATTAAGGACGTTACTCCGATTCCTCACAACGGATGCCGTCCTCCCAAGAGAAGACGTGTCTAATTTTACAGGAGGTGTTATAAAATGGCAGTACAGAAAGAACCTATTCTTAAAAAGTGCAGATATCTGGGCATCAGCCCGGCAGTAATGGGTGTTTCAAAGAAAGAGTCTATCCGTTTCAAGAACGCTAACAACAGAAAGAAGATTTCTGAATACGGACTTCAGCTCAAGGAAAAGCAGAAGCTCAAGTTTATCTACGGCGTACTCGAAAAGCAGTTTGCACACTACTTTGAAATCGCTTCAAAGATGGAAGGCAAGACAGGTGACAATCTTATTACTTGTCTCGAATCCAGACTCGACAGTGTTGTTTACAGAATGGGTCTCGCTCTCACAAGACGTGAAGCAAGACAGCTTGTTGTTCACAGCCACTATACAGTAAACGGCAAGAAGGTAAACATTCCTTCATACAGAGTAAAGGTAGGAGACGTTATCGCTCTCCGTGAAAAAGACAGAACTTCCGAAAAGTTCAAGGCTACAGTTGAAGAAACTAAGGACAGACTCGTTCCGATTTGGCTCGACGCTAAGAAGGACGATTTCTCCGCAACTGTAAACCGTCTCCCCTCAGCAGAGGATATTGACTACGAGGTTGCTACACACCTCATCGTCGAGCTGTACTCCAAGTAATAGTCATATTGCTTGAATCGTCAGAACTCGAAATTAACAGTTATTGCGAAATAGGAGGGTTTTTATGCTGGAGAAAATCAATAAGCCTGATATAGAAATTGTCGAGCTTAAAAGTGACGGCAAATACGGCAAATTCGTTTTAGCACCGCTGGAGCGTGGATACGGTATAACACTTGGAAACAGCCTCAGACGTGTGCTGCTCTCCTCACTTCCGGGTGTGGCTGTAACTTCTGTAAAGCTTTCGGGCAAGAGCGGTACAGTTCACCATGAATTGTCAACAATTCCGGGCGTTAAAGAGGACGTTACGGAAATAATCCTCAGTATTAAGGGACTGACTGCTAAACTCTACGGAGAAGGTCCTAAGACGGTATATATAGAGGCAGAGGGAGAATGCGAAATAACAGCCGGTGATATAAAAACCGATTCTGAAGTTGATATCCTTGACCCCGGTATGCACATAGCAACACTGGGCAAGGACGCTAAACTGTACATGGAAATTACAATTGACAGGGGCAGAGGCTACGTTTCTGCTGAACGCAACAAGAAACAGATAAGTCTCCCCGTTGATGTAATTGCTGTTGACAGTATTTATACTCCTGTTCTCAAGGTAAACTACACTGTGGAGGATACCCGACTCGGTCAGGTTACCGACTATGACAAGCTTACTATGGAGGTATGGACAGACGGTACTATCTCCGCTAAAGAGGCTTTGTCACAGGCAGCCAATCTCCTCAACGAGCATCTGAAGCTGTTTATTGACCTCTCTGAAGAAGCAGGTCTTGCTGAGGTTCTTGTTGAAAAGGACGAAAAGGGCAAGGAAAAAATCCTTGAGATGACCATTGAGGACCTTGACTTATCGGTGCGTTCATTCAATTGTCTGAAACGTGCCGGAATTAATACCGTGGACGACTTGATTAACAAGTCTGAGGAAGAAATGATGAAGGTTAGAAACCTTGGAAAGAAATCCTTTGACGAGGTTAAGGAGAAGCTCCAGTCACTTGGCTTCGACCTTTCTTCAGAAGAGGAATAAACCATAAAATGTGCGTTTATGCACTGTATGAAAAGGAGTGAATTACATGCCGGGTACAAGAAAGCTGGGCAGAACATCTGACCATAGAAAAGCAATGCTCAGAGGCATGGTAACTTTCCTTCTTGAAAACGGTCAGATTGAAACAACCGTTACAAGAGCTAAGGAAGTTCGTGCTGTAGCAGAAAAGATGATTACTATCGGTAAAAATAATGATCTGCACTCCAAGCGTCAGGTATTCGCATACGTAACAAAGGAATCCGTTGCAAAGAAGCTTTTCGACGAGATTTCACCTAAGTATGCAGACAGAAACGGCGGTTACACACAGATTGTAAAAATCGGACCTCGTCGTGGTGACGCTGCTGAAATGGCTATTATCAAGCTCGTTTAATTGGCAGATATATAAATATAACCGTTCTCCGAAAGGGGAACGGTTTTTTGTATGTTAATTTATTTCGCTTGTTTTTAAAAATCCGGAAGATTTTTCGGGATAAATATTTTCAATAAATTTATATAACTGCATAAGTCTGATATTATCGGGAGTGCCACTTATGAAGTTTTCAATATCCTCTTTTGTAAGAATATCAGTAAGTTTTAATTTTTCACCATTATTCATAGTGAAAACTATTTCAAGACGGCGAATATGCCCGTAACGTGATGATTCGTCAATTATGGTATAATATACATACTGCATTTCATTGAATTTGATTGTACGTGTAAACCGCAACCATTTCCATTGAATTTTTTCCACATTATATTCAACGATAGTTTTTTTGCCCATACAATAGATGATGACTGCTATAAGAAATATCGGTACAATTAACATCAACACGATAATGAAAATATTCGGAAATGCAATAAATACTCCAAGCATTAGGAATACCCAGAAAACAGAAATTACCATTGCTGTTGAACATATGAAATCTGATGTTTGAGTTAATTCAAATTTTTTCATGCTGATACCTCTATAATGTTTCGTGTGATTTTTAATAAAAGCCGATTGTTTTTTCAGGATAAAATTTTTCAATGAACCTGTATAACTGCATGAGTTTTATATTATCGGTATTACCATCTATGCAGTTGTCAATATCTTCTAATGCAAGACTGTCATTTAATCTTAATGTTGTGCCGTTTTTAAGATTGAAGACTATCTCAAAACGGTGGTTATAGCCACCGTATCGTCTTTGTTCGTGGATTATCGTATAGTGTACAAACTTAATTTCACTGAAATTAGCTGTATAGTCAATCCATAACCATTTCCAGTGTATTTTTTCTGCACCATATTCAACATTGGTTTTTCTGTTGTCAATGAAAGAGGAAATGCCTATAATAAGCAATAAAAGTCCGATTGAAAGCAATGTGGCAAATTTCGGTATAAAATAACATACATAAAATATAAAGAAGACCCATAAAAAAGAAAGTGCTATGGCTACTCCTTTCATGAAATTGGGTGTATGATTTACTTGTATTTTTTTCATGTCAACACCTCCATTTATTACTATAATTATAACAGTAAATATTAAAAAAGTCAATAAAAAACGCCCTGATTTCTCAGGACGTTTGTTTTTATATGTGAAATTAATACATACCGCCAGCAGGCATAGCAGGAGCAGGCGGAACGTCTTCCTTTATGTCTGCAACAAGGCTTTCAGTTGTGAGAACCATAGAAGCAACAGAAGCAGCGTTCTGGAGTGCGGAACGTGTAACCTTAGTCGGGTCAACGATACCGGCAGGAATCATGTCACAGTAAGTTTCATTGTAAGCGTCGAAACCGTAACCAACCTTGCGTGAACGTCTGATTTTGTCAACGATTACACTGCCCTCAAGACCTGCATTTTCAGCAATCTGACGTACAGGAGCTTCAAGAGCCTTGAGAATAATCTTAGCACCGGTCTTTTCGTCGCCGTCAAGAGAGGGAAGAAGCTTGTCTACAGCGGGAATAGCGTTGATATAAGCTGTACCGCCACCAGCTACAATACCTTCTTCAACAGCAGCCTTTGTAGCAGCAAGAGCGTCTTCAATGCGGAGCTTCTTTTCTTTCATTTCGATTTCAGTAGCAGCACCTACCTTGATAACTGCAACACCACCTGCAAGCTTTGCAAGTCTTTCCTGAAGCTTTTCTCTGTCAAAATCAGAAGTAGTTGTTTCGATAGCGGAACGAATCTGATTAACTCTGGACTTGATAGCGTCCTTATCGCCTGCACCGTCAACAATGATAGTATTTTCTTTCTGGATTACAACCTGTTTAGCCTGACCGAGCTGATTAATCTGTGTGTCAGCGAGTTCAAGACCGAGTTCGGAAGAAATAACTTCACCGCCTGTAAGAATAGCAATATCTTTAAGCATTTCCTTACGTCTGTCACCAAAGCCGGGAGCTTTTACAGCAGCAACCTTGAATGTTCCACGGAGGTTATTGAGAATAATAGTTGTAAGAGCTTCACCCTCAACGTCCTCAGCGATGATAACAAGTTTTCTGCCCATTTTAACAATCTGTTCGAGGAGTGGAAGAATTTCCTGAATTGAAGAAATCTTCTTGTCTGTGATGAGTACAAAAGCGTCGTCATAAACAGCTTCCATCTTGTCAGTATCAGTTACCATGTAAGGTGAGATATAACCTCTGTCGAACTGCATACCCTCTACAACTTCGCTGTAAGTTTCAGCGGTCTTGCTTTCTTCGATAGTGATAACGCCGTCAGCTGTAACTTTTTCCATAGCCTCAGCAATGAGTTTACCTACATTTTCGTCAGCAGAAGAAACAGTACCTACTCTTGCGATATCCTCACTGCCCGAAACTTCTTTAGAGTTGTCTGTAATTGACTTTACAGCAGTATCAACAGCCTTTGCAATACCCTTTTTAAGAATCATCGGGTTAGCACCTGCTGCGATATTCTTCATACCCTCACGCACAATAGCCTGAGCGAGAAGTGTAGCTGTAGTTGTACCGTCGCCGGCAGCATCGTTTGTCTTTGTAGCAACTTCCTTGACGAGCTGAGCGCCCATGTTCTCGAAAGCGTCCTCAAGTTCGATGTCCTTGGCGATTGTAACACCGTCATTAGTGATGAGGGGAGCACCGAATTTCTTGTCAAGGACAACGTTTCTGCCCTTGGGACCCATAGTAATTCTTACTGTATCAGCAAGCTTGTCAATACCTGCCTGAAGTGACTTTCTTGCGTCTTCACCGTATTTAATATCTTTAGCCATGATAAATCATTCTCCTTTTAAAAAAATGAAACGGAATTATTCTACAACTGCGAGAATATCTTCCATCTTGACGATAATGTATTCTTCACCGTCGAGTTTTACATTAGTACCGGAGTACTTTGAAATAAGAACTTTATTTCCCTGTTTAACTTCCATTACAACATCGGAAGTTCCCGGACCTACCTCGATAACTTTGGCAACCTCCGGCTTTTCCTTTGCAGAACCTGAAAGGATAATTCCGCTCTGAGTGGTTTCTTCAGCTTCTGTCATCTTAAGGACAACTCTGTCCTGTAAGGGTTTGATAGTCATGATATATACCTCCCGTAAAATAAAAATCAACTTTTTAGCACTCTCTTTGCGTGAGTGCTAATTATATTTTACCACCTTTTTGCAATAAATCAAGAGTATTCGCAAAATTTTCACAAAAAACAGTGATATGCATAATTATATACTGATTTTGTGGAAAAATATGTTTGTAATCTGCAAAAATATAATCAGAAAATGATTTATATGAAAAATAATGCAAATCACTTGAAATCATGTGAAAAATATGGTATAATATCCATTATATTGAATTGAATGCCGTAAGAATATCCGGCAGAATGGAGAGATTTATATTATGAAGAAAAAATTAACAGGTTTCCTTGTCTCAGTATCAGCTTTATTATATTCATCATCGGCTTTTGCTATGACAGTTTTTGCAGAAGGTGAAGAAGGTGCAGCAACAACGGCTGCAAATTCGGCGACTGTTCCTACAGGTTCGGTATTCGGAACGCTTATTTTACCTCTTATCATCATGTTTGTACTGCTTTACTTTGTGGCTATCAGACCACAGAAAAAGCGTGAGCAGGAACTCAAGAATATGCAGGAAAGCTTGCAGGTAGGTGACGAAATCGTTACAGGCGGTGGTATTGTGGGTATTGTTGTGGCAACAGGCGATGACACTGTTGTTATTGAGACAGGCGGTGCAAGACACAAACTCAGAATCAAGACATGGGCTATAACTGAAAATGTTACCGCTATGGAACGTGTAAAGGCTGCTAAGGCTGCTACCTCAAAAAAGACCGATTCGGGACTTGCGTCTGCTGCTGTTGTTGAGGACGAGCCTGAAAAGAAACCCAGAAAAAAGAAGAAGTCCGACGAGGAATAATATTATATGCCTCCGCATAGAATTGTTTGAACAATTCTTTTTGTGCGGAGGTTTTTTTATGCGCCGTCACCGTAAAAGTATCTGGACAAACAGTCTGCTAAGTATAACTTTGTCTGTTCTTATAGGCATTATGCTTATACTTTTATCTGCTGTATTATTGTCAGCAGTAATGTATTATATTCTCGGCGATATGAAAGTATCAGCAGTTTTTTCGGCAATCGCACTTTGTTTCGGAACGTTTGCCGGTACTTATCTGTGCGGAAAATTCCGGCGTAAACGTGGTATTGCGGAGGGGATTATGTGCGGAGTTATTATTTATACCATTATGGCGATATGCGGAGTTGTTTTTTTAGGGGAATTTACGGGCATAAAAAAACTCCTCCTGCTTATAGTGTCCGGCGGAGCAGGAGGAGTGATGGGAGTAAATTCCAAACGTCCTAAAAATTATATGGAATAATCAGTAATTTCCGGACGTATCTTCCATAAGTTTAAATTCAATATCGTAATAGGTAATTTTACCTTTTTTGTCAACACTTGCACACTTGGCAGGAACTTTGTCGCCTGCACCAAATTCACTGCTTATAGTGTCATAAAGTTCGTCATAGGTCTTTACCGGAGTACCGTTTATTTCTGTAATGAAATCACCGGTTTTAAGTTTTGTATTTGCAATGTCACAGTCCTCGCTTACAGCGTCGATATAAACGCCGTAAAAGTCCTCCGGAAGTTTAAATCCGAGTTCCTGTTCAATAAGGGCAATTTTATCATCAGACGACATATCAATAAGCTGTATTCCTATTCTGAAACGTCCTGAAATATAGCCGTTGTCTATAAGCTGTTCGATAATCGGCAGAGCCTCGTTTATTGTTATGGCAAAGCCGAGACCCTCAAAGCTTGAACTTACGTATTTTGACGAAGTTATTCCGATAACCTGACCGTACATATTTACTAACGCACCGCCTGAGTTTCCGGGACTTATGTCGGCATTTGTCTGTAGACAGTCCATTTCAAAGCCGGTCGAATCACTGCGGATTTTACGGTTTACGGCTGAAATAATACCGTCTGTGACAGTGTTTGAAAGTCCGGCAGGGTTTCCGACCGCAATAACCTGTTCACCTACAATTGCCTCGTCCGAGTTGCCGAGTACAGCAGGTACAAGATTTGCATTGCTTACTTTGATGACAGCAATATCAGTTTTTGAGTCTCTGCCTATAACCTGAGCGTCATAGATTTTGTCGTCAACAGTATGAACGGAGTGATAGCCGTCTGCCTGAAGAACATGGGCATTTGTTACTATATAGCCGTCGGCTGAAATTACAACGCCCGAACCTGTTCCGGAAAGAATATTGTGTGAAGAATCATTGTAAGTATAGATTTCAACGATAGAATCCTTTACCGCTGCTGCTGCACCCTCAATAGTGTATCTGCCGTTTTCGTCAACAAAGTTGCTGAGGTCGTTTGCACCCTCGGGCTTTGTCTGCTGATAAAGCACAATATGCTGTAATGACTGGAATTTTTCCATGAAACTTCTGCTTTTGTACACGTCGTTTGCTATTCCGTAAACAGCAAGTGCGACTGCAAGCAGAATAATCATAATAAACAGGAAGATAATGAACTTTTCACCGCCTGTACTTTTTCTTGTTCTTATGTTTACAGGGGGTTCGGGAACAACAGGTTCATTTTCTTCAAACCCGACAGGTTCATACATAAAGTCGTCATAAACCGGTTTTTTTTCTTGGTGGTAATATTCCTCACCGGATTTTTCATATTTTGGAATATAGTTTTCTCTTTCGTCCATTTGTTCTCCTTTCTCATATATCCTGTGTTATAACTTATTCTGTTTTTCGGGGACTTGTATCTGAAATTCAGTATATTCCCCGTATACGCTTTTTACAACTATATGACCGTTGTTTATATGCAGTATTCTTCTTGATATTGAAAGTCCGAGACCAAGACCCGTTGTGTCTTTTCCTCTTGACGAGTCTGTTTTATAGAAGCGGTCAAACACCTGTGGAATTTCAGAATCTTTCAGACCTTCACCGGTGTTTTTTATGCCTATAATGCACATATCGCCTTCCTTTTCAAACCTGAATGAAAGTTTTCCGCCGTCGTTCACGAACTTCACAGCGTTTTCTATAAGATTGTATATAACCTGCTGCATAAGGTCGGGGTCAACAACCGCAACAAGTCTTTCGCTGTCAAGTTCCTCAATTTCGAGGTGTTTTTCTTCAATCTTTTTTTCAAACATGAAAACAGTTTTTATAACGAGGTCTGTAAGATTGGTCTTTCTGAAATTCGGTTTGAGCGTACCGGATTCAAAACGGCTCATGTTAAGCATTGAACTTATCAGTATACTCAGACGCTGTATCTCGTTTGAGACAAGAATAAGATACTCATTGCGTCGGTTTTTCGGGATAGTACCGTCAAGTATTCCGTCCACGAATCCGCCGATTGTTGTTATCGGGGTACGCAGTTCATGTGAAACATTTGCGATGAATGTCTTGCTTGTTTCCTCGCTTTTTTCGACGTTTGAGGCAAGAGTATTTATATATTTTGCCATTTCACCGAGAAATCCGGAATTGTCAGTTACAATTTTTTCGGAGAAGTTACCCTGTGAATACTGTTTTATTATTCTTATCATATCGTCTGTGCAACCGATATATTTCCGAATCCTTTTTTTCATGATAAAATACGAAAAAAGCAATATAATCAGTGAAATAACCGAATAAACAAGAAATATTTCCATTGTAAATATACTTATATTGTAGGTACTGCCGTAAATCAGTGCATACATTTTCACTGATGCAGAATCTGTGTGTTTTACCTGAAACTGATTGCCATAGAGCAGGTAGGGTTCATCTTTTGAAAGTCCCTGAGAATTAAAGTCAAGATAAGGTTTGCTGTCAATATATGATTTTATACTGCTCTGAATCGGTACGGCATTTTTTTCGTCATGTTCTGCGGAAAATACACAGTTTCCGTTTTCGTCATATATATATATCATAAGACTGTGTTCTTCCATAAACATTTTGTGTAACTGTCTGACAGATTCATTGTCTGTACTATCATTTTTATTATATTCTTTCTTTATACAGCTTATGAAAAGATTACCTACCGTTTTCAGCTTGTCAAGTTCTGTACGCTTGTAAATTGAAGAACTTATACTTATGATGATAACACCCATTAAAATAATAATCGATATTATCATGAACATTGAAAAGCGGAACAATCTGTTATATGAATTTTTACTCTGCAACAGAAATCACCTCTGTTTAATAAAACAGGGGACAAAGAAGTCCCCGTTGAATTTATAATTTCGGAAATCACTCATCTTCCTCAACTTCAAATTTATAGCCTACTCCCCAGACTGTTTTAAGCGACCATTTTTCTGAAACGCCTTCAAGCTTTTCACGAAGTCTTTTTATATGAACGTCAATTGTGCGTGAATCTCCGTAATATTCAAATCCCCATACTTCGTCAAGAAGCTGGTCACGGGTATAGACTCTGTTCGGATTTGAGGCGAGATAATAGAGAAGTTCCAGCTCTTTCGGCGGTGTATCAATGCTTTTTCCGTTTACTTTAAGTTCATAACGGGTCATGTTTACGGAAAGTTTATCATAGCGTACTTCTCTTATTTCCGGTTCAGGATTTGTACAGCCGACACGTCTCGTAACGGCGTTTATACGTGCAATTACTTCCTTTGCGTCAAACGGTTTTACTATATAATCATCAGCACCGAGGTCAAGACCTATAATTTTGTCAATGGTTTCGCCCTTTGCGGTAATCATAATAATCGGAACATTTGATTTTTTTCTTATTTCACGGCATACCTGCCAGCCGTCCATACTCGGAAGCATAATATCAAGCAGAACAATGTCAGGTTTGAGTGCATTGAATTTGACAACAGCTTCTGCACCGTCGTGAGACAGAATAACGCTATATCCGTCTTTTTCAAGATATAGTCTCAGCAGGTCGCATATATTTTTATCATCGTCTACTATAAGAACTTTCAGACTTTTTTCATTTGCCATTTTATTGTACCCTCTTTCTTTATTTTAGAAATATTATTACTAATATTATACTTCAAATTTTTCTGAATGTCAATGAAAATATGAAATTATCACAGTAATTACATAAATACTTTTTTGAAATAATTCAAGATAATGTATCCTCTGATTTATATATTACTATATTTTTCTGTTAAAGTCAAACAAATTATATTTTATTGTCTGAATCGGAATGAAAATTCTGAAAATACTTGATTTTATATGACATTGCGTGTTATAATATAATCTGGAAATACAGAAAAAAGAACGGAGGTATGATTTATGAATTTTATCGGAGAAAAATGTGTATACTGCGGTCAGGTCTTTACAGATGGAGATGACGTTGTTGTTTGTCCCGAATGTGGTTCTCCTCATCACAGGGAGTGTTATAAAAAGGAAAACAGGTGTGCAAATTCGTCGCTTCATGGGACAGGTGAAAAGTGGACACGTATTGAAACTGAAGAAAAAACAGAAACAATAGAATGTCCGTCGTGTAAATTTCCGAACAATCCGGCTGATGTGAAAAACTGCATGGTGTGCGGTGCGGAGCTTGACGGTGAAGAAATTAACGAAACCGGAACATTTGAAGATGAGGGTATAAACCTGAATCATAGTGCAGGCTTCAATCCGGACGAGGATATGGGTGGTGCGACCCTCAGGGAAATTTCTATGTTTGTCGGTACGAATACTTTTTACTATATCCCCATTTTTAAGAGAATGAAAGACATCGGCTCAAAAATTTCCTTTAATTTTTCCTGTTTTATATTTCCGTCATTTTATTTTGCAAACCGGAAAATGTGGCTCTGGGCAATCATATATACCCTGATAAGTGTGATTCTGAAACTTCCGGCTTCGGTCATGATTATGGCTGATAACGGAGTTTTCACAGAAAATATGCTTAATATTATATATGAAAATCAAAGTTTTATTGAATCTCTTGAATCAATATGCGGGTGGGTGTTATGGATTCTACGACTTCTGCTCTGTCTCTTTGCTAACTGGATTTATTTTAAGTTTTCGCTGAAAAATCTGAAACGTATCAAAATGCACAGCAGAAATGAAAAGCTGAATTTGAATCTTGTCATGGCATTAGGTGGAGTAAATCCAATGAATATTATTATAGTTACCCTTATTACTTTTGCACTTTTACTTGTTTCAATGGTCGGAATAACAATGTTTCTTAATATAATGGCTGTTGCATGATAAAATAATATGAAATGGCTATTGACAAAAGCACCGATTTACAGTAAAATTATTTTATACTATAAATGGAGGTGCTTTTTTGCTGAAAATAAAACCTAAAATATTTGAGGAATCTTCACGTTCTCTTGCTTCACCGTCTCTGCATATACAGATTTTATCGTTTATTGTCGTATTTTTTATTATATTTTTTCTTGAAGCTATTATACCCTCGTTTGTTTCGGCATCTCCGATGATGGAGGAAATGAAATCGCAGGGTATGCTTGACGGCGTTACAAAAATTACGCTTAAAAAGTCAATGGCTGCTGCAACGGTGATTTCCTCATCTCCGAAAGTAATGATACCGTCTTTGCTTTCAACGGTTTTCGGTACTGTTACAAGTGTTATATACTGCCGTAATATAGAAGTACGTCCTGTAAGTTCAATGGGAGTGAGTAAAAACAAACTTGTTCCGCATTATCTCACAGGACTGGTTACGGGAATTATCATGATGACTGCCATAACGCTTTTGAGTGTTATTTTCGGGGTGAACAGTATTTCACTCTGTAAAAATATCAATGTCGGGATAATTTTTCTTTATCTGCTGGGATTTTTTGTACAGGGAATGAGTGAGGAATTTATTTTCCGTGGGTATCTTATGACCACTATCGGCGGACATCATTCGCCCTTGCTTGCTGTCGGTATAAGTTCGGTTGCTTTTGCACTGGCTCACGTCATAAATCCTGGTTTTAACGTTGCTTCCTGTATAAACCTTATACTGTTCGGAGTTTTTGCCGGTCTTTACATGATTTGTTTTGACGATATATGGGGAGTGTGCGGAATCCATTCAATATGGAATTTCATGCAGGGAAATTTCTACGGTATAAGTGTAAGCGGTACGGGTAACGCAGAATCTGTATTCCGTACAACAGCTATGACAAAAATCGGCTTGCTCAGTGGTGGAAAGTTCGGAATAGAGGGAAGTATATTCACTACCTTGATTCTTTCCACAGGTATAATAATCATACTTATGAATATCAGAAAAAAATTTCAGGCTGAAAAAAAGGAACTGTAAAAAAAACAGTTCCTTTTATATTGTCATTTTATTTCAAGTCTTTTTGAAACAGGTTCTTCATGTTTCTTTTTGGGCAGTTCAATGGTAAGAATACCGTTTTTATATTCCGCATTTATTTCGTCGGCATTTACGTCCGAAATGTCAAAGCTTCTTTTGTAGGAACTGTAGGAACGTTCACGGCGTATATATTTTTCACTGTCGTTTTTTTCGTCGGAAGAATTACGGCGTTCAGCAGATATGACAAGATATGAGTCTTTTATATCAATGCTGATATCTTCTTTTTCGAATCCGGGCAGTTCAGATTCCATAATATATTTTTCGCCTGCGTCTCTGATGTCGGTACGGCAGGAGTTGACCTGCATACTGTCGCTGAACAGGTCTTTATCAAGTTCATTGAAAACGTTGAAAAGATTAAAAGGACTTCTTCCAAACGGTGTAATTCCGTACATAAAATCATACCTCCGATTATTGTTTTTTTAGGATTGACCTTTAATATTATCCACATTATTTTGTATTATATGCGTCTTATACAACGTATTATATGTATTTTATACAAAATACAACTTTTTCGTAGTTTGTAAGTACGACATATATGCTGTAAAATAATGTTGTATACAATTTTTAAAGGAATGAGTGGTGTATATGCCTAACCATTTATATTTGTATCCTAATCTTAAAAAGGTGAGAAAATCAAAATTTTCTCAGAAGGAACTTGCGGAATGTATCGGAATATCACAGCAGGAAATAAGCCGTTACGAATGTGGGGAAACAAAAGCACCTGTTAATTTTATAAGGGACGTTGCTGACATATGCAATGTAAGCACAGATTATATTTTAGGACGCTCAAGAAGTAAGTCAGATTTGCTGTCTGACGATGAGGTTAAAATACTTGAACTTTTTAATAAGCTTTCTGAAGAAAACAGGATAAAAGTTATGGAAAGGGCAGAAGTTCTTTTTGAAATTCAGGAAAATGGTGAACTATGAATTACAGAATACTTATCTACGGAAATTATAATCCATATTTTGCTTTTTTAAGTGAACGTCTTAAGGAATATGGAATTGATTCGGATATATTTTACAACAATCAATACAGTGTGGTTGAAAAGCTTTCTGAAAAGAAGTACTGTGCAGTAATTATTTTTAACGGTATGAACAGCAAAAGAACAACGGAAAGTATTGTTGAAATAAAGAAACGTTTTCCGGAATCGGCTATAGTTGCTGTTTCGTATAATTCAGCGTATAGAGTTTGCAGGACATTTATTGACGCAGGAGCAGAAAAGTGTATTGTCATGCCTGCTTCTGTTAACAATGTATGTCAAATCGTGTTAAAACTGCTTACCGGCAACAGTGTTTATCTTCCGGAAATTGCCGGATTTGTGGACAGATATAATTTTCCGAGACATCTGAACGGCTTTTATTATCTGTGTGTTGCGGTTGAACTATGTGTAATCAGTCCGGACAGGCTTTCAAATATTATGTCCGGAATTTATGAACCGGTAGCAGAACGTTTCGGAACAGGAATAGAGTGTGTTGAACGTTCACTCAGACATCTTTCAAAAAATTTATCTGAATACGGTCTGCTTGATGATTTTTTCGGCAACAGACAGAATTTCAGACCCTCAAATCACGAGCTTATCTGTGCAGTGGCAGATGCTTTTGTGCGTCACTTTGATATATACAATAAACAGAATATAATCATAAAAAATAAAATATATGAGCTGAACTTCTGGAATTTAAGTCGTAAAATAATATAATGTCGGATTATCATAATAATTATTGATATTTGCGACGAAAAGTCAATAAAAAAGGCGAAATCCATTGATTTCGCCTTTGTGATTATTCTTCAAAAAATGTACTTCTGTATTCCGCAACACGGGCACGGTCGCCGTAACAGTCAATTTCAATAATTTCACGTTTCAGCATATATTTTATTCCTGCAAACATCAGTGTGAAAGCAACGGCATTTGTGAATATACTAAAATATATTCTTATTCCTATGACGTTGCCCATCATTCCACCAAGCATTATTCCGATACATATTATAGTGATTACTTCATAGGCTTTTTTGTCGGGGTCAAGTGTAAGGAATGAAAAACATACTGCTGCGGAAAATACTGAGTGAATTATAGCCAAAAGCAGTGAATACGGTTTATAGAAATCAATCCTGTATGAATTGAGTTCAAGCGTCATCATTACAGCTTCAACAACAATATATACTGCAAATCCGATTTTCAGCCAGTTTCTCATACGTGCAGTCCTGCTTATCAGTATATCGGAAACAATGAGTGAAGCAAAGCCGGAAAATTCAAACAAATATGCTGTGATTTCCAGAAACTTTACAAAACCGCTTTCCGGATTATAAATAAGATAATACACATAGCATACAGCACTAAAAACGATAAAGAAAACGTTTCCGACAAGTCCGAGATTAAGCCCCAAACTGAGCTTCTTGTGCATATCTTCCATCAGTTCAGAGCCTTTAATGCTCGCTGTCCGATATCTTTTCTGTAGTGTGCATTTTCAAAGTTGATTTTTGAAACTCCGTCGTATGCGTTGTCAAGGGCTTTCTGTAAGGTTTCACCCTTAGCTGTAACGCCGATTACACGACCGCCGTTTGTAAGGAATTTTCCGTCATCTGAAAGCTTTGTGCCTGCATGGTAAACAAAACAGCCGTCAACCTGTCCCTTTTCGTCGAAACCGTTCATTTCGATACCCTTTGGATAGCTTTCGGGATATCCACCGCTTGCCATGACTACACACGCACAACTTCCGTCGTGCCACTTTATGTTAAGCTTGTCAAGTTCGTGGTTGTAAATTGCTTCAAATATTTCATAAAGGTCAGCGTCGAGCATGGGAAGTACAACCTGTGTTTCAGGGTCGCCGAAACGGCAGTTATATTCAATGACCTTAGCACCCTTTGGTGTGAGCATAAGTCCGAAATAGAGACAGCCCTCGAAAGTCCTGCCCTCTGCATTCATGGCGTTTATTGTAGGAATGAAAATTTTTTCCATGCACTCTTTTGCAATTTCGTCTGTATAGTACGGGTTAGGGGAGAGAGTACCCATACCGCCCGTATTAAGTCCCAAATCGCCGTCTAAGGCACGCTTGTGGTCCATAGAGGAAATCATAGGCACAATTGTCTTGCCGTCCGTAAACGAAAGCACAGACACTTCAGGACCTGTCAGAAATTCTTCTATTACGATTCGTGCGGAACTCTTTCCGAATTTGAGTTCGTCAATCATGTCATGGACAGCCTGTACAGCTTCTTCTTCGTTCTGGGCAATTATAACACCCTTGCCGAGTGCAAGACCGTCAGCCTTGATAACAGCCGGATAACTGTTCTGTTCTTTAAGGTACGCAATAGCCTTGTCACTTTCAGTGAATACTTCATAGAAAGCTGTAGGAATATTGTACTTCTTCATGAGTTCTTTAGAAAATACCTTAGAACCCTCAATTATTGCGGCATTTGCTTTTGGTCCGAAAGTCATGAAACCTTCTGCCTGTAAAGCGTCAACCATTCCGAGTACAAGTGGGTCGTCCGGTGCGACTACTACCATATCAGGCTTTATTTCCTTTGCAAGTGCAACAACGCCGTCAATGTCTGTTGCGGAAACGTTGAAACATTCAGCGTACTTTGAAATACCGGCGTTTCCGGGGGTACAGTAGAGCTTGTCAACGTGGTTGCTTTCGGCGAGTTTCATGATAATGGCGTGTTCACGTCCGCCACCGCCGACTACAAGTATATTCTTCATATTAATTCCTCCGAATTATTTTATCTTACAGTTTGAGAAAATTATTGACACAAAAAAATTTGCATAAATTCTAAAATAACAGAAATGCTGAACATATTCCGGAAAATATATTTGCGATTGCGTGTATACACCAACCAGACAGGATAGAACCGTCCGCTTTCTTTTCATTCACATATCCGATACACCATGCAATTCCTGCTGTAAATACAATAATGAGAATTGCTTTAAGTATGTCTGTCAACGCAAAAAACATAGCACCATGCAGTAAGCCAAATAAAATACTTTGTACTATATTTCCTGTTGAGAATCCAAATTTGTTAGAAATCCTTTTCAATAAAAATCCTCTGAACAGGATTTCTTCCCAAAGCGAAGTATTAAAAATCGCATAAACCAATATTGCGGGTAATACTTTAATTCCTAAACCCGAAAATTCGGACGTTGCTGTTTCGATATTTCTTATAGTATAGAGCATGAAAGCCGACACAGCCAAGAAAATAATTGATGTTGCCACAATCCAAAGTGCCGTTTTATTTTCCTTTGAAGAAGAAATCCGCTTTAATCCAATCCATTGAAAAAAGTTGTTTTTTCTCCTTGCCGTTATACACCACCATATAAACGGAATCAACGTGAATAATAGAATTTGTATAATGCTGTTTAATATTTTTTGTGTAAATAAATTCATTTTTCTGTACCCCTATATTTTTCATAGGGGTAACCTCCTGTCATAATTTTTTTTATTTATTTCTTTTTGCCATACGCATTTCAATAACAGCCGTACAGCATACAAGTAAAAATGATGCTATATTAAGCCACATAAGAATATTCTGCAATTTTGAAACAAGACCAATCATCATAAAATCATCAGAACAAGTTTCTTGATAAATTTCGTCCATTGATATATAATTTGAAAAAAGAAATATTAGAAAACTGATTACAGAATATCTGAGTTTCTTTTTGCCTTTCAGTTTTTCCGAAAAAATACTGATAATGCAGACTGCTATATATGGCAGAATAAATATTATTGAATAGATATAACTTTCAATAAAAGTAGGGGAGAGCTGGTAAAAATATGTTGAGTCTTTCCAAAATTCATATGTTTCATGAAAAATTGATGTTGATATGTCCACATTATAAATATTTATCAGGCTGAGAATTATATAAATTACGGGAAGTACTGTTGCGACAACTGTAATTTTCATAATTGCAGATTGTCGTTTTTTAGATATAGAATTGTTTTCTGACATAATATTATCCTTTTTTATATAAAGTTCTGCCGAAAACCGAAAAACTTCGGGAATCAGGTTTTTCCTTGTCATATTTCCATGAACTGTTATCAAGGTCAAGGATATAACCATAGTCAAAACTGTAACCTATACCACATTCACTGCGTGATTCACCACAATCGCAAGCCATTTGTGTAAGAGTTATAAGTGGTTCGATATATCTGTCAGACGTTGCAAACCGTATTAAGTCTGTTACAGCAAGTAGAATCCATACCAAGAGAACTGCAATTATAATTTTTAATACAATTCTCTTTCCGGATTTTTTTGATTTTTCCATAATAATCCTTTCTGTATGAGATACAGCCGACAACTATTAAATTGCCGGCTTCTACCTCAGAACCAGCGTTTTTTCATAGCTTTCAAGAAATTTTCGGTTATCGGATAACCGCTGTGGTCGCCTATCACGCTGTCTATACAGCAAAACGGGCATATAGCAGTATCATTATTATCAATCCAGAAATTAATTTCAGATGGGCTGAAAATTTTCGTGCAATAAAAACAACCGCAGTTATAACTTTTTTCTATGTGACTTCTGTTATGAATACAATAACTATGTGCTTCGTAAACGTCTTTTTCGTTGTACATCAATAATTAATCAGTGGTGGAAAAGTCTGATTCCTGTGAACGCCATAGCGATATTGTACTTGTTGCAGGTTTCAATAACATTGTCATCACGGATAGAGCCACCCGGTTCAGCGATATACTCAACGCCTGACTTCTTTGCACGTTCGATATTGTCGCCGAACGGGAAGAATGCGTCAGAACCCATACAAACACCAGTATTCTTTGCAAGCCATGCCTTCTTTTCCTCAACAGTGAAAACTTCCGGTTTTGTCTTGAAAATTCTCTGCCACTCGCCGTCACGGAGAACGTCCTCGTATTCGTCGCCTATATATACATCAATAGCGTTGTCACGGTCTGCACGGCGGATACCGTCAACAAAATCAAGTCCCATAACCTTAGGGAACTGTCTGAGCCACCAGTTATCAGCTTTCTGTCCTGCAAGACGTGTGCAGTGGATTCTTGACTGCTGTCCTGCACCGATACCGATAGCCTGTCCGTCCTTTACATAGCATACGGAGTTTGACTGTGTGTATTTGAGTGTGATAAGTGAAATCATAAGGTCATCAAGCTTGTCAGCAGGAATTTCCTTGTTTTCTGTAACAACGTTTGCAAGCAGTTCCTTGTTAATGTCAAGTTCGTTGCGTCCCTGCTCGAAAGATACGCCGTAAACCTGTTTTGTCTCAATCGGAGCAGGCTTGTAATTTTCGTCTATTTTGAGAATGCAGTAAGTGCCTTTTCTCTTGGATTTGAGAATTTCAAGAGCTTCGTCGTCATAGTCGGGAGCAATAACACCGTCGGAAACTTCTCTCTGAATCATCTTTGCGGTGCATACGTCAACCTTGTCAGAAAGTGCGATAAAGTCGCCGTATGATGACATTCTGTCTGCACCTCTTGCTCTTGCGTAGGCACTTGCAAGCGGGGAGAGTTCACCGAGGTCGTCAACCCAGTAGATTTTTTTGAGGTCGTCGGAAAGCGGTCTGCCGATTGCAGCACCTGCTGGTGAAACGTGCTTGAAAGAAGTTGCTGCACAAACACCTGTAGCGGTCTTTAACTCCTTTACCAACTGCCAGCCGTTGAGAGCGTCGAGGAGGTTTATATAACCGGGTTTTCCACAAAGAACCTCTATCGGAAGTTCAGAGCCGTCAGCCATATAAACTCTTGAAGGTTTCTGATTAGGGTTACAGCCGTATTTTAACTGCATTTCGTTTGACATAATAATGTCCTCCTTATATTTTTAATTTTTGTATGCGTAAAATTTCTGTGCGGATATTGTCTGTCCAGTGAGTATCGTTTTCTTTTAGCAGATAAACATGAAAACCATAAGAAATACCGTTCTGATAAACTGAAATTTCGTCGTCAACGTGCAGGTCAATGTGATACTTTGAGGGATATTTTGACGGCAATATTTCAGTGTTATTTTTCTGAACTTCTTCCGCATGACGTTTTCCGTTTATGATATTGTCAATTTTAACACCGTAATGTCTGAAAATATTTTTTATATACCTTTCCGAACGGCATGACGTTGTATAAATCCACAGCTTTATGCCGGAATTATTTATCCATTGCAGAAGTTCCGGAGTACCTTTTCTGAGCCTGTCCCTGTAAATCCTGTCCAGCGGAAATCTGAGCTTGTTTTCCGCTGGAACTTTTTCAGGATTTATAAAAAGTGTTTCGTCCAAATCGAAAGAAACCGTCATATACTGGCGATAATGGCAATAAGTATCATACCGCCCCAGAATGCTCCTGCAAACGGGAGATAAATCTTCATGAAATCAATGAACTTGTTATTTTTATTCGGATTTGCAAATGAGATATAAATTTTTATATCTGTTAAATTGTTATTTTTATTCAGACTTGGCGAAAGCGGTTTGTCCTTTAAAAGATAAAACGGCAACACGAAGGAGTAAACAGTGGAAGCCAAGAATAGAATTACTCCTATATCTGATAAGTCTGCTTCCATGAATATTCCGAAAAAAGCCGTAAGTACAGTCTGTATTATCAGGTGCTTGCGAAATGCCTTTTTCCATTTTTCCATTTCTTCCAAAGGATTATTTCCCTGTTTTGAAAATTCGTTCATCTGCTGTGGGAAAATGTTTATCTGTTTTGAAAATTCGTTTGTCTGTTTTGGAAAGTTCTGAATATTATTATTTATAATTATCTCTGTGTCACAGTATTCGCATTTCAGAATATTTACATTCGGAGCTGTATGAAGCTGTGCGTTGCAGTTCGGACATTTTATAACTTCTGCCATAATGCCACCTCCTTATCAAAATTAAATTATACACTGTCATAAAATTCGGGCGAGGCAACAAAACCTATAAATAAAATAATTACTGTCATTATTCCATATAGAATCCACTTTATAATCTGTTTTCTGCCGTTTTTTATACTGAAAACTATGTCCGCAATTATCATGAATATAAGCACTATTGATATTTTGTCATTATAGTACATTGACAGTTTCATTCCTATATCGTCAAACCAGTAATAATAATCTGATATACCGTGACTGCCACAAAAACGCCATACTTTATAATAAAGAGTAGGATAAAAAAGTGGTTCATAGTTTAAAATGGTTATAATATTTATAATTATATATGTAATGCATAACAGAAAAATCAGCAGTTTATTGAATGAAAACATAAATTTTATTGTTGATTTCTTGAATTTTGTCATTACTTGTTCTTATTTATAATTCTTGTCTCCTTAGAACCGTCCTCAAGATTTACATAGCGTACAAACAGCGATACCTTGTTATCTTCGTTAAGGCTGTTCCAGAGAGTTTCCGTAAATTCGTCTATACCACCCTTTATAGCAATAAGTTTAGGCTCTCCCTCAAAGCTTGGAAGCGGGTTTCCGTCGCCCATGTAAGTATGAATGAAACGTCCTTCACCTGCCACCGGATTGCTGTATGTAAAAGTATGTCTTAAACAACAATCGGGATTGCCGTTATTGCTTTTGAGAATTGACATAGCATAGTTGAAACCGCCGTCCTCAAAGTGAAGTATACCTGAAATTCTGGGTGTGTAGTTTGGTGCGTCGTCCTCAAATTCACGTGTGCGGAGAGACTGCTCAAATGTGTACTGCTTATCCATGAGGTCATAAATTGTGTCTGTCTGGTCACCGTTTGTGACGATAAGCTTGTTGCCTAGAACTCTTACAGGTGCGTAGATAATAAGATGTGGGTCTGTAAGTTTGGACGGGTCAAAAGCTTCTGTACGTATGCCCTTGCCTTCTTCAACGAAAACACGGTTACGGCTATTTTCACTTCTGCCCATGATGAAGTATGCTGTAACGGCATACTTACCGCACTCACATCTTCCGATAATGATACCTCTGCCGGGGTATGCGTTTGAACTGAGTTCTTTTGAAATATCAAGTCTTTCCATGATAAACATTCTCCTTTATATTTGATTTATATAATTGTATTCGCTGGTGTCGTATTCAAGCCATGGGGAATAAGCGTTGAATGAGCTAAGATACACAACTTTGTTATCAAGTATGTCAATTTCCATACCGTGTTCAATTTCCCAGTCACAGTCACATTCAAGCTGATAACCTGTTATATTTTCGTCAGCAGGCTTTTCAACTATTAGTGTATTCGGCTTAAAACATTTCAGCATTTCAAGCGGTTGAGTTTCAGCATTGATGGGAATTGTCAGCTCCTCGTCCCAGTCGCCGTCTGCAATCTCCATGAAGTCAAGACAGTAAGCTTTTGCGCCTCTGCAAATAGTTTCAACAAGTTCACTGTTGAGACTGTTGAAATGTTCGGCACATTTCTGTGCATACTCAATGCTTGCTTCCTCGTCAATCATTACATCAATTTCAGTGTTGAATACTTCAGAGTATAATTTTCCCTCAATGCCGATTTCTGTTTTTTTGATATCTGTAATCATGATTTTACATAAGCCTTTCCGTTGATGATTTCAATTTTATCCTGACAGAACAGCGAAACAGCTTCGGGCAGAAGTTTCCACTCGACATTTTCCATGATACGACGCTGTAAAATTTCGGGTGTGTCGTCGTTTTCGACATTTACAGTACCTTGAAGAATTATTGCACCTGCGTCTGCCTTTTCGTTGACGAAATGTATCGTTGCACCGGAAACCTTTACGCCGTATTCAAGGGCTTTTTCGTGTACTTTGAGTCCGTAGTAACCCTCTCCACAGAAAGACGGTATAAGTGCAGGGTGAACGTTTATTATCTTGTATGCGTATTCTTTTGTTACACATTCATCAAGAATCGTCATGAATCCGGCAAGCACAACGAGGTCGGCTTTTTCCTGACGGAGTGCGTCAAGTATTGCCATGCTGTAGTTTACGCTGTCGGAGTATTCTTTTCTTGGAATTACTCTTGTCGGAATGTCATTATTCTTTGCTCTTTCAAGTGCATAAACGTCCGGTTTTGAGGAAATAACACAGGTTATTTTTCCGTTCTTTATAATGCCGGACTTTTCGGCATCAATAAGTGCCTGTAGATTTGTTCCGCCACCTGAAACCAGAACTACTATATTTTTCATAGCTTTTTCCTCCGTTACCATTTAGATATACGTCTTTCCTTGCTGTCATAGAATTTACCTATGATAATTGAAATAAGGTCGATAGTAGTTCCGATAAAGAAACAGCCTGCTGTACACAGCCATAAAAGACCGGTTAATATATGACCTGTGTAAAAACGGTGGAAACCTCCGAGTCCGAAAAATCCAAGACAGCAAAGTATAATAGAAGTTGACTTTTTCTTTCTTGAGATTTCTTCCATAGGGTTCTGATTTATTACTATATTCTGAGTTATATTCTGTGTGACGTTTCGTGTGACATTCTGAAACATTTCGTTGACGGTTTCTCCTGCCGTCTGATTTATAACGGAATCACAGTATTCGCATTTTGCAAAACTCGTTTCCGCTCCGCAGTATGGGCATTTCATTTAATAATCACTCCTTTATTTGTTGATTTGTGACAGTATAAACAGGAAAATCGAAATTATACCGCCGATTGCTATAAAACGGTAATATGTAGCTGTAAGTTCATCTTCCCGCCCTGCAAAGTAGAATGAAACAGGTTTTTCAGGTTTATAACATATCATTCTTTTTTCACTGGTTTCATAATGCTGTTTTCTTTCTACAACAGTATATACAGAATTTATTTCTCTGCCGTCCTCTGTTGTATATTTTACTATGGGCGAAAAGCCTTTTCCAGTTTTTTCTTTGTGATAGCCTGTTATTTCGCCGTATACGGCTATGCTGTTTTCCATTCTTTTTCTTATACGGAAGATATGTATAAAAAATATTACAAACATCATTCCGTATATAATCAGCAATCCATATATGAGATGACCCATTTTGAAGAATACAGCAAGCAGTATCATTGAAACGACAGACCATATAATATCAATTGTATTTACTTTCATATTTTATTCCGGAAACTGAACGTGTCCCTGTATTATTTCGGTATCGTCATATGAGAGGGGAATATTTTCGTCAATAATAACCTGACCGTAAATATCTGTTATTCTGAATGTAAAAGGACCTTTACCCATTTTGTCAGATTCAAAATAATTGTACGGACGGCGTTTTATTTCGACAAATTCGCCGTTTTCGTCGAGATATTCAAGCTTAGTTATCGGATAGCGATGATTTCTCACCTGAACGCCACACCAGAATTCAGTTGTACCCTCTTTATATTTGTATGAAACAGGAGCGTTTTCGGCACTGTCAAGTGGTATGATTTTCCAGCTTACCGGAACACGTCCTTTTTCTACAGGAGCAATAAGCGGAAAAGCGTCAGTATATAAATCAAGGTCGCCTTTTTTGCCTTCGGGGAGCAGGTCGGTTACAAGCATATTTATTGTGCCGAGTTCTCCGGTAACTTCAAGATATGCACCGGCAAGCTGTGCGTCATTGTAGTCGGCAAGATTCATTGCTACTATCCAGTAGTCCCGTGAAACAGGGTCAAGCATTGCACATCCGCCCTCATAGCCGCCGCCGTAGAAAGTTCCATCACCTGTATGTACAGTTCCCTTTGGTTCAAGTATACATGATTCATCTATAGTATATGTATCATCTGTACCGGAAAAGTCTGTTTCACGTCCAAGAACAAAATTATTTATGGCGTTAAGTTCGTCTGCGGACGCTCCGTCACGGCGTGCCGACACTAAGTCAAAGCAGTCAACACGTCCGTCGGAGTTTACATCAAGTGAATTTTCAGCCTGAAATGCCGTCATTGACGAACTGCCGAGCATGACGGCAACAGTTACGGCTGAAATAATGATTTTTTTCATCAGCAGATAATTACGCCTTCTTCGGATTCAACAAGTTCACCGAGAATATAAGCGTCCTCGCCGGAAGCCTTGAGTACTTCAATAGCCTTGTCAGCGTCATTTTTGTCAACAGATACCATCATTCCGACACCCATGTTGAAAGTATTGAACATATCTCTTTCGGGAATATCGCCTGAACGCTTGATTAAGTCGAAAATAGGAAGTACCTGAACAGCGTTTCTTTCGATTTTTGCAGAAAGACCTGCCGGAAGTACACGGGGAATATTTTCATAAAATCCACCGCCTGTGATGTGTGAGATTGCCTTGACGTTCACTGCGTCGATAAGGTTTAAAACTGCTTTTACGTAGATTCTTGTGGGAGTGAGCAGACATTCGCCGAGAGTTGTTCCGAGGTCGTCAAAGTGTACGGAGAGATTCTGTTCGTTTACTTCAAATACCTTTCTTACAAGTGAAAAACCGTTTGAGTGTACACCGCTTGACTTTATTGCTATAAGAACGTCACCGGCTTTCTGAGTGTCGGGCTTTAAAATTTTGTCCTTGTCAACGATACCTACGGAGAAACCTGCAAGGTCGTATTCGTCAAGGGGCATAAGACCGGGGTGTTCAGCGGTTTCACCGCCGATTAATGCACAGCCTGCCTGTACACAACCCTCTGCAACGCCGGAAACTATCTGAGCAATTTTTTCGGGGTAGTTCTTGCCACAAGCTATATAGTCAAGGAAAAACTGAGGTTTTGCACCACAGCAGATAATGTCATTGACACACATTGCAACGCAGTCAATGCCTACAGTATCGTGCTTGTCCATGATAAATGCGATTTTTATTTTAGTACCTACGCCGTCAGTACCCGAAACGAGAACAGGCTTTGAAATCCCTGTCATATCAAGTTCAAAGAGTCCGCCGAATCCGCCGATACCTGAAATAGCACCTGCTGTCATAGTACGGGCAATATGGGTTTTCATGAGTTCAACAGCCTTGTAGCCTGCTGTAACGTCTACGCCGGCTTTTTCATAGCTTTTTGAAAAACTGTTATTCATTGGTAAAAGTCCTCCTTATATTCTTCAAAACCTGTTTTCATGTTTCTGAAAACAGGTTCTGAATTTTTTTATATTATTCGTTTCCGCTCCAGCAGTAAGTACAGAGGTTGCATTCAGGCAGTCCTACAGCTTTTACCTTACCTTCGAGAGACTGAAATTCAAGAGATGTAAGCTTTAATCTGCGACAGATTTCGTCACGCATACGCTTGCCACGTTCGGTATTTGTGTCACTGTATTCCGCAATGTACTTAACGCCCTCCGCACCCTCGAATTCGTCAATAATCTGTCTTGCGATTAATTCAAGCTCGGAGTGACTGCGTGAGAAATTAAGATACTTACAGCCGTACATGATTGGTGGACAGGCAGAACGCATATGCACTTCCTTTGCACCGTTCTCATACAGAAATTCAACTGTTTCCCTCATCTGTGTGCCACGGACAATACTGTCATCGACAAAAAGAAGTCTCTTTCCCTCAATAAGTTCGTGAACGGGAATAAGTTTCATTTTTGCCACCTGATTTCTCATGCTCTGATTTGTCGGCATGAAACTTCTTGGCCATGTTGGAGTATACTTTATGAACGGTCTTGCAAACGGTATACCGCTTCTGTTGGCGTAACCGATAGCGTGTGGAGTTCCTGAGTCGGGAATACCGCATACATAGTCAACGTCAGGCAGTTTTCCGGCTTTTATGTCGTTTTCAGCCATGATTTCACCGTTGCGAGTTCTCATGACCTCAACGTTTACACCCTCATATACAGCGGTAGGATAGCCGTAGTATGTCCACATGAAAGTACATATTTTCATTTTAGATGGGTCGCCCTCGCTGAGAACCTCACAGCCGTCGGAATTTATTTTTACGATTTCGCCTGCTGTAAGTTCCTTGTAAGTGCTGTAGCCGAGTTTCTGAAATGCGAAAGATTCCGTCGAGAGACAGAAACCGTCACTTCTTTTTCCTATGATTATAGGAAGTCTGCCGAATTTGTCCCTTGCCGCAATAATGCAGTCTTTTGTCAGAATAATCAGCGACATTGTGCCTTCAATTTTTTCTTGAGCATAGCGTATACCCTCAACAAATGATTTTTTCTGTGCGATTAAAGCACCGATTAAGTCACCGGAGTTTATATTTCCGCTACTCATTGTCTCAAAGTTCGCACAGCCGTTTTCAAGAAGTTCTTCAACAAGAGCGTCTGCATTTCTGATTATACCTACTGAACACACGGCATAAAGTCCGAGTTTTGAACGTACAAGGATAGGCTGGGGGTCTGTATCGCTGATACTGCCGATACAGAGTTTACCACGCATTTTTACAACGTCGTCCTCGAATTTTGTTCTGAACGGTGAGTTTTCAATACTGTGGATATGTCGCTGGAATCCAAGTTCTTCGGAATATGCGGTCATACCGCCACGACGTGTACCTAAATGTGAATGGTAGTCTGTTCCAAAGAATACATCTGTAACACAGTCGTTTTTGGAAGCTGCACCAAAAAATCCGCCCATAAAATTATTCTCCCATCAGTCTTTTCATGATTTCCTGATATGCTTCTTCAACACCGCCCATATCACGACGGAAACGGTCTTTGTCGAGCTTTTCATGAGTTGTGCTGTCCCAGAAACGACAGGTGTCGGGTGAGATTTCGTCGGCAAGAATAATAGTTCCGTCGGAAGTCTTACCAAACTCAATCTTGAAGTCGATAAGGTCGATGTTAAGACCCTTGAAGAAGTTAAGCATAAATTCGTTTACCTTGAAAGCGTATTTTGTGATAGTTTCGATTTCTTCCTTAGTAGCAAGACCGAGTGCAAGAGCATAGTAGTCGTTGATGAACGGGTCACCAAGGTCGTCATTCTTGTAGCTAAATTCAAGAATAGGAGTAAGAAGCTGTCTGCCTTCTTCAACGCCCATTCTCTTTGAGAAAGAACCTGCTGCAACGTTTCTTACAATAACCTCAAGCGGAACGATTGAAACTTTCTTTACTATAGTTTCACGGTCGCTGATTTCCTCTACGAGATGAGTCGGAACACCCTCCTTTTCAAGCATCTTGAACATGAAGTTTGTCATTCTGTTGTTTACAACACCCTTGCCGGAGATTGTACCTTTCTTTTCGCCGTTGAAAGCTGTAGCGTCATCCTTGTAATCAACAATTACGATGTCGGGGTCGTTTGTGGCGTATACTTTCTTAGCCTTGCCCTCATAGAGCTGTTCCTGTTTAACAATGTTTTCCATTTTAAAATTCCTCCTGTGAAATATATATACAAGTTCACGTCTTTGTGAACAGGTAAAACATTTTTATTTATCGTTTACGAGGTCGACGACGACATTTCCCTTGTTGTCAAGAAGCGGTGTTATTCCGTTTATTGCTGAGCCGACAGTGTTTAAATAATTAACACCTGTAACGGTATCGACAATAATCTGTACTGCAAACA
>VIDP01119301.1_pt1 | contig 44195 bp, 36 predicted proteins | sample 5025131 | NCBI WGS metagenome assembly VIDP01 (sample SAMN11853144, study PRJNA449069) | gut metagenome | isolation source: stool from male vole | host: Microtus ochrogaster | place: USA:Florida | collected 2017
GTCATCTTATTGATGACCATGCAAAAATATCAGGTCTGCCGGTACGTTTCGCAGCAGGAAAAATCACGGAGGGTGACGAACTGATTATTTCTCAGCTTATGCTTGAACAGAACGAGAAAGAAATGGTCGAACACATAGTATCACAGATGGAAAAGGAAAGAGGGCTTGACCGAAGTGCATCAATAGCCGACATGAGATTTTCGTACATACATAAAGTCTGTAGCAGTTCCGTCCGCAAACCAAGAGAAAGCAGGGAACATATACGCAGTCAGAAACTTGACAGGATTCTGACCGGAAAATATACCGCAATACCGTCATTCATATGTATTATGGGTCTTGTTTTCTGGCTTACTTTCAACGTTATAGGTGCATGGCTTCAGGGACTGCTTGAAACAGGTGTTGACGCTCTGACAGACATCGCAGACAAGGCACTGACTTCCGCAAGCGTAAACGAAACTATTCACAGTCTCATCATAGACGGAATTTTCACGGGTGTTGGAAGTGTACTGAGTTTTCTGCCGATTATAGTAACACTGTTTTTCTTCCTTTCAATGCTTGAGGACAGCGGTTATATCGCACGAGTAGCGTTTTTTATGGATAAACTTCTGCGCAAAATAGGACTTTCGGGCAGAAGTATCGTTCCCCTGCTAATCGGTTTCGGTTGTACTGTTCCTGCGGTAATGGCTACGAGAACCATGCCGAGCGAACGTGACAGAAAAATGACCATTCTGCTTACTCCGTTTATGAGCTGTACCGCAAAACTCCCTATATACGCATTTTTTGTAAACGCCTTTTTCCGTAGTCATGGCGGTCTGATTATGATTTCACTTTATCTTTTCGGAATTATTACGGGAATTATTATCGCATTTCTGTATAAGGGAACACTTTTCAGGGGCGAGGCTGTACCATTTGTCATGGAACTCCCGAATTACCGTATGCCTGCTCTGAAAAACGTCGCTCAGCTTCTGTGGGAAAAGGCAAAAGACTTTCTGCAAAGAGCCTTTTCCGTAATACTTATAGCAACCGTTGCCGTATGGTTTCTGCAAAGTTTTGACACACATTTCAACATGGTTGAGGACTCAAAAGACAGTATACTTGCAATAGTATCGGGTCTGTTGTCCCCTCTTATGAAACCCGTCGGTCTTGGTGACTGGAGAATATGTACGTCTTTAATCAGTGGTTTCATGGCTAAGGAAAGCGTTGTTTCAACTCTTGAAATACTGTTTTCAGGTGGAATTGAAAAAGCTATGAGTTCAGTGGCAGCAGCGTCACTCTTAGTGTTCTCACTTATTTACACACCATGTGTTGCGGCTATTGCGTCAATAAAGCGTGAACTCGGAACAAAATGGGCTTTTGGTGTAGTAGTGTGGCAGTGCGTTATTGCGTGGACTGCATCTTTCGCAGTGTACCTTATCGGCAGTCTTATGGGAGGCTGAAACATGAACACTGCTGATATTTTTCTTATAATTTTAATAACCTTTTCAATGGTCATGGCGTTAAGAACGTGTATACACAGTAAAAAAAACAGTAAATGCTGTGGAAACTGTTCTGAATGCAGCAAGTGTGTAAAATAGCAAACAAGTCACCCTGCCGAGTGCAAGGTGACTTGTTTTTTTTGAGAGGATATTAGTTATTTGTTATATGTTACCCACTGATAGCGTGCTGTAAGAGGAGTTTTGCCGTCGAAAGGTTTGAGCCATTCATCAACAGTTATTCCGGGCCATGCGTTCATCATGATTTTTCCGGGAGTTGAAGGAATATCACTTGTTGTGGTGTATACTTCCTTTCCGTCAACATACCATGTGATGTGGTCGGGCTGCCAGTTAAAACCATATGTGTGGAATCCCTCAGAAGCGTCAAAGCCGAGGTCATACATATATTCATGATTGCCGACACCGTTTGTATAGTAGTTAAGCTGAACCTTTGTCGTGTCCTTACCAAGAATCTCAATGTCGATTTCGTCCCACGGATTATTGTCGGACGGTCCTGTGTAGGTAAAGAAAGAAGATACAACGCCGTCATTCTTTATAGCCTGCATTGAAGTTTCATAATAACCGTAATGATAGAAATCCGTCGTTCTGTATTCTGCACCGGAGTAATTATATTTTCCGGAATGGTCTTTGTCAATGGTGAGATTAAGGACACCGTTGTCAAAAGATGTATTCTGCTTATACCAGCCACAGTCGAAACAGCTTCCGTTTGTCCAACCGTCAGAAGCAAAGAATACAGGAGTTTCACCCTTTCTGAAATCAGCAACAACTGTTGCATTTTCATTCATGGGAGTGCCATAATCCTTGATTCCTGAAACGGACGGAGAATCAGTGGTAGTTGTGGTAGTAGTTGTCATTGTAGTTGTTGTTTGTGAAGATTCGGTAGTAGTTGTTGATTGTGGTGGTGTTGGTGTTGTTGTGGACCCAACAGCATTTTCCAAATCATCATAATTGAAATCAGCATACAGTGGGAGGTCTTTAACAGTAAGAGATTTTATTTCAACGTACTGTATTACAAGAGCGTCTTTTGATGTAATGCGGTCTCCGTGGTCTGCGACATCACCATTGATTTTTCCCTGTTCAGTCAACTGAAATTCTTCGGGATTAGCTATAGCCTGCATGATAAGTACAGCATCAGAAATGTTGACTTCACCATCTTCGTTCGCATCTCCCCACAGAATGTCATCATCGTTATCCTGTGCAGGACTGCTTTCTGTAAGAGTAAGGAGATAAGTAAGCGGAGAGTTCCAGTAAATAGTTATTTCATTTGTAGAATAGCTTTCAGAATTGTCAACATAACATTTTGCAGGCGGTAAATCACGGCAGTATGCCTTTGCAGCACTGTCCTCAAGACCTGAATTTACACCACCTACAAGCATACCTTTCATAGCGGTATTTTTAGCCATTGAAGGTCTGTGGTGAGGATTTTCCGGAGAAACTGTTCCGAAACCTGTTACAAAACATTCACCTAAAGGATTTACGCCGAGAAGATAATCAAGCTGTCCCTTTGCGTTATCAAGATATTTCTGGTCACCCGTAAGCTGATATGCAACACCGAGGATAATACCTGAATTTGCAATAGTCATGTTACTGCCCCAGTTGAATTTTGTCTGTGATACGCCGTAACCGGAACTTTCAGAAACCGATACGAATTTATCAGCCTGTTTTATAATATCATTGCAGGCATTTTTATAGATATCAGATTCCTTGTCTACACCTTCCATTGTGGCAATAGCAATATTGCCATAGTCGCCGACTGTTGCCCAGTCAAGACCTGTTGCAGATGATACATCTGAAAGATAACCATTATCACCTGTTGCACGGTAAAGCTGTAAAGATGCCCAGTAAATTTCATCTCTTGCACTCTTGTCTTCATAAGCACCTGTTGTGATATCATCGGGATTTGCAAGATAAAGTTCATTCGGATTTGCCTTTGCCCACGCATAAGCCTTTTTAGCAGCTTCAAGACAGGTATTTGCAAAATTTGCGTCAATATCCTTGTAAACTTCATAAGCCAGAGCCATAGATGCAGCGAAATCAGCAGTAGAAGTTGTCGTTTCAGGCATTACAATAAGTGGCTTTGTTTCCTTTTCAGGCATTACATATCCTGGGAAAGTATCGCAGGTAACCTTATGATAAACACCGCCGGTATTCTTGTTCTGCATTTTCAGCATCCATTCAAGTTCATAGCGAACTTCGTCAAGAACGTCGGCAGTACCGTTTCCGCTTTCGGGAATACCTATATTGTCGCTGTACATTGCAGGATTTGCCTTATAAGCATAGAGCAGGTCAGCAACTGCCTTTGCTGCCGGAACTACATAACGACCGTAGTCACCTGCGTCATGCCAACCGCCGTTTACGTCAATCTTCTGGTCAGTACCATAAATTGTAGCGATTGTGTCATGACATGAAGCATGACCGAAAGTTTCATCTTGGACTTCAGTTCCACAACGCTGTAAATACAACATTCTTACACTGTCGTCAAGCAGATTGGTGTAAACGTTGTCAGAAATTTCAAAAGTATATGAATCGTCAAGATTTCCACACTTTATGAAATATCTTCCTGCTTCTGTAACAGATGAGAAATCACCTTTCCAGTTTGTCTCTCCTGCCAATGAATTGTCAGTTCTGTTTTCAAGCTTTCCTGTATATACAACATTGTTATTATCAGCGTTTATTACTGAAAATTCGCTTTCATTGCTTACATTCTTGAATACTGCTATTTTGCGGCTGTCCGGCTTATAGCCTACCTGATTTGTAACAATCTGGGGTTCATAAGGACGTGTAGCACTGTAATCAACATTGCTGTCGTCAATGAGTTCGAGTGAAACATTGTCAAGATAGATTGTATGTTCAGGAAGTTCACCGTCTTCTTTCTGTAATCCGCAGTTGAAACAGAACTTTGTCATTATGTCTGTTTCTTCTTCCATTGTAAACTCATAGTCAATAGTCTGAGGTTCTGTTGTAACATCAATACCTTTCCATGTATAAGCCTGATATGTACCGCCGTTCTGCTGAATCATGGACTCAACATAGCGTGGAATGGTAGCAGAAATGTCAAATTTAAGACGATAAACACCGTTCTGATAAAGCGGAACTATATCATAGAACATCTGTACAGCATAATTGAGCGTACCCTGTTTTGTAACCTTAAGAGCAAGTCTGCCGTTATCTGTAGTAAGAGTACAAGCACCGCCACTCTCCTTGTATGTATCCCAACCGGAAGTGCCGCTTTCAAAAGTTGAATTTTCGATAATATTCTGTGCTGCACTTACAGGTACTGATACAACAGGAAGTGCTGATGCCATGATTGTACATACTGCGAAAGCAGCAGCACAGCGTTTTAATATGTTTTTTTTCATTGAATAAACTCCTCTCATAATTTTAATTCAATCAAAAATAATCGTTTATCACTGTATTTTATTATAATATGTTTCTGCACAAAAATATACAACTTTCATGATAAAAATAGTAAAATAATGACATATTAAAAATCAAGAATCTTATATTGTTTCTTATACTGTTTAGGAGTAAGTCCCATTTGTTTTCTGAAAACCTTTATAAAATAACTCTGTGAACTGAATGCGAGAAGATTACTTATTTCAAGGTCGCTGTACTCTGTAAAAAGCAGAAGTGAAGCCGCTTCCTCGATTTTAAGATTATTTACGTATTCACTGAATGCAACACCTATTTCCTGCTTGAAAAGTCTTGAAAGATATGCAGGACTTATTTTCAGATATTCCGCAGTATCATTAAGAAAAATCCTGCAGTGAATATGACTTATTATATAATCAACAGCATGAACTATCTGCTTTGAATATACCTTGTCAAGCTTTATTTTTCTCATTTTGCCTGTATATCCCTCAATCATTTCAATGTGAACAGCACGCACTTCTTTTTCTGTTCTGCACTTATCTGTTTTCATAATATAAAAATCACTTATACTGTAGGATTCTTCCGGTGACATTCCACCCTTTATGCAGTAACGTGCTATAAGAGCGGCAAGCACAACCATATGATATTTTAAATTCTGCAATGAATCTTCACTTAAAATTCCGCACCCCTCACTGAAAAGAGGTTTCATAAACATACGCACAAGTTCCATATTTCCCGAACATATACTTTCATAAAAAGCTATTTCACGGTCAAATGAAGTGTGTTTAAAATCTTCTTCATGTTGTGCGAATAAATGTTCCGCAAGAATTTTTTCTGTATTTTCACCCATAAAATCACCCTGCTTTCAAGCATAATTATACCATAAATACAACAAATATTCCATAGATTCATCAATATAAAATATTTTTTATCCATATCACTTGAACAAACATATAAAATATGATATAATTTTGTATAATACGATTAAAAAGGAGATGTCCGCCATGAGAAAGTTTGCAATATATAAGTCCGAAACAGGATATTATTATTATGAATATTTTGACAGCATTGAACAGTTGCACGGTACACATCTTGAAAATATAGTGACTGCGGACAAACTTCCTATTGTAGCCGACGAAAAAGGTGGATATTACTGCTTTAAGGAAAATGACTACAAATTTGTCGAACTCATTGAAACGGACAAGGACTGTCCGCTTACCCTTGAAAAAATGTTCTTCAAAAATGACGAACATTTTAAGCTCGGCTGGATTTCTCCCGACGGTGATACTTATTCATGCGACTATACGGGTCACTCAAAGTCTGCTCGTATGATTGCACAAAAATTCTTTCCGGATGCAAAATTTCCGGAGCGTACTCTCGGAAAACACGGGTGGCTCAAGGTCATTGACTCGTGGGACGGCACAGAACGTGAACACGGACAGTTTGTCTATTCCCTTAACGGCAGACTTACCAACCGTCAGATTAATAAACTTTTCGATTTAGGACTTTATGACAATCCCGAAGTAAAGGAGTTGCTTGATAATTATGATTAAAGATTTAACCGATATTTTCAGAAAAGGTATTCTTAACTCGGCAGGTTACAATCCGGAAATAATTGAGCATCAACTTGAAAATCTTCCGAATATATGTCTCTGGTATGATGATTGGCATTTTAGCTGGTATTATATCTACATCAAAGACGAAAAAGGAGTGGAAGAAGATTGCGTTTTTTTGTCAAGACATTTTCCTGTTGCACTTCTTATGGAAAACTGCCCCGATAATGTGCGTAATCTTCTGAAAAACAATAATATTTTTATCGACGATTTCAGCCGGAGATGTTCCTGTGATGAGGAAATTCTCAAACAGTACGCTCCGGAAGAATTAAACATTGTTGACGACCGTAAACTTCTTGACGGCAGAATATCATTTGATTCAAATGAGTTTGAAATAATCTGTTCCTACTATTATACAGACCCTTATGATTTTGACTTCTATATTTTACTTGATTAAAGAGGCGGTAACTATGATTAAAGATTTAACTGATACTTTCGGAAAAGGTATTCTTAACTTAGCGAACTATAACTTTAAAGATATTCAGTGTAAACTTGAAACCTTGCCGTGTATATGGTGTATGGATAACCCCGATAAACTTGATAACTGGTATTATATCGGTAGGACAAACGGTAAATCTCTTATAGAAAAATATGGCTTTCTTTCGTGCAGATTTCCTGTGGCACTCCTTATGGAAAACTGTCCCGACAATGTGCGGAATCTTCTGAAAAACAACAACATTTTTACCGACGATTTCAGCCGGAAATGCTCATGTGACGAGGAAATTCTGAAACAGTATGCACCACAGTCAAGTTTACGCATTATCGACGACAGAAAGCTTCTCGACGGCAGAATATCTTTTGATTCGCAGGAGTTTATAACAATCTGTTCTTTTCACTATCTGTCACCTTATGACTTCGATTTCTATGACATAATCTAACCGTATTGTAGAATATGCGTACATTTTTTTGTGTATTTAGCATAAAAAAATAAGGTGTTTTAAAAAATCTATTGACATTCTGCAAAAAATAGTGTAAAATATATTTAATATATAAACGGCTTTGTAATTCATTAACGCCAGTTTAACGTCTTTTCCATACTTGAAAAGAATACAGGAGGATTTGCCAATGGCTGAAACCAGATTTTTAAAAACGGTGACTTTCGGCGGATACGACAAGGAAGATGTTGAAAAACGTCTTTCATCACTATATTCCCGAATTTCCGAACTTGAAAACGAACTCGGGGAAACCCGACTTTCCCTTGAAAAATACAGAACAGGAACAGAAGCAGAAAAAATTTATGAGACTGTTCTCGCTGAAGAAAGAAAACGTCTTGCTGAATGTCAGACGGAAAACAAGTCCATGTCCGAAAAAATTCAATTGCTGAAAGCTGAAAACGAAGAAAAAGAAAAAGAAATAACAAGTCTGAAACAGTCCGTTGCTGAACTGGAACAAAATCTTTCAGATGCAGATATGAAACTTTCTTCAATGTCAGAAAAAGATGATGCTGCTGTTTTCGGGGCTGTTTTCGCCGCTGCTAAAAAATCAGCTTCCACCATAATTGATGAAGCTAAAAAGAAAGCCGACGACCTTGACGCAAATTCAAAAAAACTCGCTGAAAATATAGTTGCGGAAGCCAACAACAAAGCCGCTGAAATTTTATATGATGCCGAAACTTATGCTGCTGAAATGACTACGGAAGTGAATAATGAGTCCGAACAGATGAAACACGCTTCCGGTAACATGAAAGCTTTGATTCTTAAGGACATTAATAAAATAAGTGCGGAAATGTCTAAACTGAAAAAGATTTTTGAAAAATCTGAAAAAATACTCTCGGATACTCAGAACACACTTGAAAAAGACGGTGTTCCGGTTTTCTGCGTTCCCGAAAGCTTTACACCTGAACTTCCGGAAAAACCAGTGTACGAAAAAACAGACTATTCATATAACGGTGCGGTTTCCGAAAATACATATGACGAAAAAGAAGAATATGATGATGTTCCGGATTTTGATGAACTCGAAGAAGTTGATATTTTAGGGGACGACGATGATGATTTTGATTTATCGGGACTTGTCCGCAGTACGCCCACAGTTAAAAAAGGTGGTGTAGACCTCGATGCACTGACAAGACAGGCAGAGGAATTTGTAAGCATGAGTAAAAAGCCGAAAAATGAAAATATCAGTTTGGACGAACTCGCAAAGCAAGCCGCTGACCTTGATGACAATGTTCCCAGACAAAAGAAAAACAGCGGAAACATTAATCTTGAAGAACTTACAAAACAGGCTGCCGCTCTTGACGACGTTCCTGTCAAAAAGAAAAACAGCGGAAGTATTGATTTGGAAGAACTCGCACGACAAGCTGCTGCTCTCGATGACAACTGAAACGCAGTGTGCATTGATTAAACGTTTTTCCCGATTTTAAGGAGTTTTTTGTATATGAATGAAATAATTATAGTAAAACCTGAAAAATGCGTGGGCTGTAATGCCTGCGTCAGAAACTGTCCCGCCCCCGAAGCCAATATCACCAAAATGCTTGATGATGGAAGATTCGTCACAACAGTTGACCCCAGCAGATGTATTACTTGCGGTGAGTGTGTAAGAACCTGCAACCACGGTGCAAGAGACTATCTCGACGATACAGAAGCCTGTATGTCAAGGATTTCAAAGGACAAAATGATTATCCTTGCCGCACCGGCTATAAAATCAGTATTCCCGACACAGTGGAAAGGTATACTCGACTGGTTCAGACGAAAAGGCTGTCTTATATATGACGTTTCTTTCGGTGCAGATATTTGTACATGGGCTCATCTGAGAGCTATCGAAGCCGGAAAGGTCGGAAATGTCATCACACAGCCGTGTGCAGCTATCGTGAAATATGTAGAAACATATCAGCCGAGACTTCTGAGAAATCTTTCACCTATTCACAGCCCTATTGCCTGTGGTGTTACTTACATAAAGAAGTACATGAACAGAAATAATCCAATTGCTGTTCTTTCGCCGTGTATAGCCAAGAAAACAGAATTTTCCGAAACAGGTCTTGTTGACTACAACGTGACTTTCAGCAAGTTAAAAGAATATTTTGAAAGAAACGACATAAAAATATCTTCAAATTCAATACATGATTTTGAATATCCGTTTGACGACCAGCAGGGACAGGTGGGTGCTGTTTATCCCCGTCCGGGCGGACTCCGTGACAATCTCTGGCTTCATAATCCTGATATCAATATCACTACTTCCGAAGGTGTCCACAAGGTATATCCGGAACTTGATATGTATGCAAGTATGCCTGAATACAAACACCCCGAAGTGTTCGACGTTCTTTCATGTGAGTTCGGCTGTAACGTCGGTCCTGCGTCTGGCACGTCCCAAACTGTTTTTGACGTAATGGCTACTATGAGAGAAGTCGAAAAGGAAGCTAAAAAGAGACGTAAAACTGGCATTTTCCGTGGCGGTGAAGATAAACTTTTCAAGAAATTTGATGAAGAACTCCGGATATCCGACTTTATGAGAAACTACAGACCTATGAATCCGTCACCCATTCCGACGGAAAAACAGCTTGATTCCGTTTACGCAATGATGGGCAAGCATACCGAAGCAGACCGTAATTATAACTGTCATGCTTGCGGATATCGTTCATGTCGTGACATGGCTATAGCTATTTGCAGAGGTCTCAATACTCCGGAAAACTGTATTTTACACGCAAAATCGGTTCTTCTTGCACGTCACAGCGAACTTTCCGCTCAGCACGAAAGACTTGCAGAAATTACAAACGAATGTCTTGAACTTTCCGACAAGCTTAAACGTGACATAAAACAGATTACTGACAATATGAATACAATTGACGAATCCACTTCAAAAACAAGTCAGAAAGCCGGACAGGTAAACAGTCTGCTCAATAATATCATCACATTCTGCAACAGCAACGAAAGTATGGACGCAGACAGCGTTAAGCAGATGGTAAAAATTCTTGAAATGACTATCAAAGCTTTCAGTGTACTCGACGATAACGTAAATGCTACAAATACAAGTACTACCATTATCAACAGTTCTATTTCCGAAATAAGCAAGCTTATTGATGAAATCAATATGACTTTGCATAAATCCGAAAAAAAATAATTAATACAAAGACCTGCGGATAATTCTGTTCGCAGGTCTGTTCTTGTTTTTCTCTTTACATCAGGAAAATTTTGTGATATAATTAGTATATAAAATATTATGGGAGGTAAATCCAATGAGCAAAATTAAAATAGGAATTGCAGGTTACGGCAACCTCGGAAAAGGCGTTGAACTTGCAATAATGCAGAATGATGACATGGAACTTGCAGGAATTTTCACACGCCGTGACCCTGCATCTCTTACACCAATTACAGACGGTGCTAAAGTCTACAGCATCAGTGAGGCTGAAAAGTATCAGAATGAAATTGATGTTATGATTATATGTGGAGGAAGTGCAACAGACCTTCCCGAACAGACTCCTGCTCTCGCAAAGTTATTCAACGTTATCGACAGCTTTGACACTCATGCAAGGATTCCGGAACATTTCTCTAACGTTGACGCTGCTGCAAAGGAAAGCAGTCATCTCGCCATGATTTCTCTCGGCTGGGACCCCGGTCTTTTCTCACTCAACAGACTTTATGCTGAGTCCATTCTTCCTAACGGAAAGACGTATACTTTCTGGGGAAAGGGCGTAAGTCAGGGACATTCCGACGCTATCAGACGTGTCGAGGGTGTAAAGAAAGGAATACAGTACACAGTGCCTGTTGATGAAGCTATGGAAGCAGTACGTTCCGGAAGTCAGCCCGAACTTTCCACCCGTCAGAAGCACAAAAGAGAGTGCTGGATTGTTGCCGAGGACGGTGCAGACCTTGCAAAAATTAAAGAAACTATCAAGAATATGAAGAACTATTTTGACGAGTACGACACAACTGTTAATTTCATCGGCGAAGAAGAATTTGATGCTGTTCACAACAAAATGAACCACGGCGGTTTTGTCATGAGAAGCGGTCTTACAGGCGACGGCGAAAAAACTCATCAAATGATTGAATATTCTCTTAAACTGGATTCAAATCCGGAATTTACCGCAAGTGTGCTTATCTGTTACGCAAGAGCTTTGAGCCGTCTCAGAGCAGAGGGTGCGACAGGCTGTAAAACGGCATTTGACATTGCACCGTCATATCTCTCAAAACTCAGTGCTGAAGAACTTCGTGCAACAATGTTATAATAAAAAAGTCCGGATTTCCTCCGGACTTTTCTTATTGATTAAAGTGAAGCATGGAATGTTCTTGAAATAACATCATCCTGCTGTTCCTTTGTGAGCTTTACAAAGTTTACGGCATAACCGGAAACTCTTACTGTAAGCTGAGGATACTTTTCAGGGTGTGCCTGAGCATCAAGAAGTGTTTCTCTTGTAAATACGTTTACGTTGAGGTGATGACCGCCTTTTTCAACATAACCGTCGAGGAGTTCAACAAGGTTATTAACCTGTGTAGCATTGTTTTCCATTTTAATAATCCTCCTTAAAAATTTTTATACAGATGGGAAACAGTAAAAACTGTTCCCCGTCAATAGCTTAATCTTCGTCGTCGGGGTCAACTGACGTTTCAGTAGGCTGCATACAAGCACCTTTAGCACCACAATCCGTGCTGTTTACCGTATCAACCTTAAGACCCTCGCCGTCTGCATCAGATGCAATATTTACGTGACCGCTTCCCTGAGCCATAAGCTTGTCAATAAGGTCAGCAAGTTCTTCAGGATTGTCACTTTTACCCAGTATATGCGGAGTCATCATTTATTATTCACCTTTAAGAGCATCAATATCAATATCACCGGCGAAAACTTCCATATCCTTACCGAGAGCGTTAGGAATAATGGAGAATGTATTTGAAATACCGTCCTGAGCGTGTTTGAAAGGAATCTTTGCAACAGATGAAAGTGAAGCTGCTGCACCGTGAGTATCTCTGCCGTGCATCGGGTTTGCTCCTGGAGCAAGCGGAACACCTTCCTTACGTCCGTCAGGTGTGTTACCTGTCTTTTTACCGTAAACAACGTTTGAAGTGATTGTAAGGATAGACATTGTAGGAACACCGTCACGGTATGTATGATGCTTTCTAATCATATCCATGAATGTACGTACAACCATAACAGCGAGGTCGTCAACTCTGTCGTCGTTGTTGCCGTATTTCGGGAAATCGCCCTCTACTTCATAATCAACTACAACACCGTTTTCATCACGGATACACTTAACCTTAGCGTACTTGATAGCAGAAAGTGAGTCTGCAACAACAGAAAGACCAGCAATACCAGTAGCGAAATAACGCTTAACTTCTCTGTCGTGGAGAGCCATCTGGATTCTTTCATAGCTGTACTTGTCGTGCATATAGTGGATAATGTTAAGAGTATTAACATAAAGTCCTGCAAGCCATTCCATCATGTTCAGATACTTTTCCCAAACATCATCAAAGTCGAGGTAATCGCCTTCAACAGCTCTGTACTTAGGACCAACCTGAATCTTCATTCTTTCGTCCACACCGCCGTTTATAGCGTAAAGGAGACATTTAGCGAGGTTAGCTCTTGCACCGAAGAACTGCATTTCCTTGCCGACTCTCATTGAAGATACACAGCAAGCAATAGCATAGTCATCACCGTGAGTAACTCTCATCATATCGTCATTTTCGTACTGGATTGAAGAAGTCTTGATAGACATCTTAGCACAGTATTCCTTGAACTTTCTGGGGAGTTTCTGTGACCAGAGAATAGTCATATTCGGTTCGGGAGCAGTTCCGAGATTCTCAAGAGTATGGAGATAACGGAAACTATTCTTTGTTACGAGGTGGTGACCGTCAACATCAACACCGCCGATTGATTCAGTAACCCAAGTCGGGTCGCCTGAGAAAAGTGAATTGTATTCGGGAGTTCTTGCGAACTTAACAATACGTAACTTCATGATGAAGTGGTCGATGATTTCCTGAGCTTCTTCTTCAGTAATAACGCCGTTATCGAGGTCACGCTGAATATAGATATCAAGGAAAGTAGAGGTACGTCCGAGTGACATAGCAGCACCGTTCTGCTCCTTAACAGCAGCGAGATAGCCGAAATAGAGCCACTGAACAGCTTCCTTTGCATTCTTTGCAGGCTTTGAAATATCGAAACCGTAAATTTCACCGAGCTTCTTGAGTTCGCCCAAAGCACGAACCTGTTCAGCAAGTTCTTCACGAAGTCTGATATTTTTTGAAGTCATTCTTACGAGAGAAGTCTCAATCTGATGCTTCTTGTCAGCAATGAGGTTGTCGATACCATAAAGAGCAACTCTTCTGTAGTCGCCGATGATACGACCTCTGCCGTAAGCATCCGGAAGACCTGTGATAATAGCTGACTTACGAGCCATACGCATTTCAGGTGTATAAGCGTCAAAAACGCCCTGATTGTGAGTTTTACGATATTCTGTAAAAATCTTCACAACTTCGTCGTCAACCTTATAGCCGTTCTGTTCGCAGGCATTCATAGCCATTCTGATACCGCCGAAAGGCTGGAGTGAACGCTTGAAAGGCTTATCTGTCTGAACACCGACAATCTTTTCAAGGTCTTTATTAAGATAACCTGCTTCATGTGAAGTGATAGTAGAAACAATCTTTGTGTCCATATCAAGAACACCGCCGGCTTCACGTTCCTGCTTAGTGAGTTCCATAACCTGTTCCCAGAGCTTTGTAGTAGCTTCTGTAGGTCCTGCAAGGAAGCTTTCGTCACCGTCATAGGGAGTGTAGTTCTTCTTGATAAAGTCACGGACATTAACGCCGAGACTCCATTTGCCGGGAGTAAAGCCTTCCCATTCTTTTGCAAAATCCATAGTCATTTATTATAACTCCTTTTAAGAATATTTTGTCCAACTTTATATTAGCACAACGGTCTTGAAATGTCAATGATTTTGTTAACCGTGGTTAACAACTCTGGAAACAATTACAAAAAATTTATAATTAACTATTTTCCCGAATCTTCGCAAAATAGATTATTTTTCCGTCAGTATATTCACAGTTTATATACTTTTTATCAGGCGATTGTGAAAAACAACCAAAAAAACAGAACATTTTTTGTTTATAAAAGAGAATCTGCACAAGGGCGTATTTTACTGAAAAGTTTGTCAATTTCATGTTTTTCTGCAAGTCCTCCGGAGAACGCCGTTGCACTTCCCGAAGCTGTTCCGAGCATAAGGGCGGTATGATAATCCCCTGTCATTTCAAGACCTGCAAGAAATCCTGCAAGCATGGAGTCACCTGCTCCGACGGAATTTTTCACTTCTCCATGTGGTGCGGAAATCTCGTATTTTTCACCGTTTTCAGTGAGAAGAATCGCCCCTTTTTCAGCAAGTGAAACAAGAACGGCACACGCACCGAGTTTCTGAAGTTCAGAAGCACCTTCAAAAGCTTCCTCACGGGTTGAAATTTCCCTGCCGAGTATTTCACCGAGTTCAAAATTATTAGGCTTAATCAGAAACGGACGCAACGGCAGGAGTTCGACAAGAGGTTTTCCCGAAGAATCGGCAGCTATCCGGATATTCCTGCCGGAAAGTCGTTTCATTATATCCGCATAGATATCCGCCGGAACAGATGCAGGTATACTACCGGCAAGAACGAGAATATCACCGTCATACAGTTCACTTTCAAGACTTTCTATAAAATTTTCAAGAATGTCCGGAGCTATTTCAGCACCCTTTCCGTTGATTTCCGTTTCAGTACTTCCGCACCGCAGTTTTACATTTATTCGTGTAAGCTGATTTTCCAGCCACGTCATAGAATGAGGACAGTCCATTTTGTCAAGCAGACTGCAAAGAAGTTTTCCGGTTTCGCCTCCACAGAAACCGAGAGCCTTTGTCTCAATTCCGAGACGACGCAGAATAACAGATATATTTATTCCCTTTCCACCTGCTGTAAGATTCTGATAGTCAGCACGGTTCACGGCGTTTTCATGATAGTCAGAAACGCCCATTGCACAGTCAATGGCAGGATTAAGTGTAACAGTTACAATCACATATATCACTCCCTGATAAATAATTTTTATGATTTCTTTATTATACCATAATGCGGTACAGCGGTCAAGGATTCAAAGAATTTCATAATTAACCAAAAATTAACATTTAACCTCGTGACATTATCACATACATATACTATAATAAAAATATTACAATTCAAAAAAGGAGTAATTTCTATGAAGAAGAAAGATATTAAACGATACTGGCTTATCGGCGTTATTGCTTTGACAGTGTGCATTGCAGTAAAGCATTTTTCCATAATAACGGGATTTCTGAAAAATGTGGTGAGTGCTTCCGTACCGTTGCTGACCGGCTGTATAATAGCGTACATTTTCAATATTATAATGACATTCTATGAAAAGCACTATTTTCCGAAAAGACATTCAAATTTCATAAACGCTTCACGTCGTCCCGTCTGTACAATACTTTCGTTTGCAAGTGCAGGAATAATTATAGTACTTATTTCAAATATAATATACCCCGAACTTGTAAAAGCCATAACTCTTATCTATGACGAAATACCGCCTTTTTTCCGTAAGATTCAGGATTTTGCAAAAACTACACTCAAAGAATATCCGGAAATACAGGAGTTCATAAACAGTTTTGAACCTGATGTGATGAGTGTTACCGAAAAAATAGGAAGCGGAGCATCTGATATATTTGATTCTGTAATTTCCTTTATAGGCTCAACGGTACTGTTAATAGCAAACACAGTAATAGCCATTATTTTCGCATTATATCTACTCCTGCGGAAAGACAAGCTCAAAGCGGACATTATACGTTTTCAGAAAGCTTATCTTGGTGACAAGGTAAACAAATATATAAACCACATCTTTGAAACCGCTCACGAAACTTTCAGAAACTTTTTTGTCGGACAGTTCATTGAGGGTGTTATTATAGGGTCACTCTGCTTTATCGGAATGCTTATTCTGCGTCTGCCATACGCTGCTATGGCTTCAACGATTGTTGGTGTAACCTCACTCATTCCAATAGTGGGCGGACTTTTCGGTGCTGTAATAAGTGCATTTATAATCTTTACGGTAAATCCCATGCAGGCACTTATTTTTCTTATCTTCCTTGTTATTCTGCAACAGGTCGAGGGAAATCTCATATATCCGAAAGTTGTCGGTTCGTCGGTGGGACTGCCGGGAATATGGGTAATCGCTGCCGTTACTTTAGGCAGTGGACTTTTTAAAATACTTGGTATGCTTCTCGGCGTTCCGATTGTCGCAACCGCATACAAGCTCATTTTTGAAATTCTCGAAAAGCGTGAACGTTTACAGGCTGTAACCGCAGAAGAAACTGACGACGAAGATAAGGAATAATATATGAAATCAGAATGGAAAGTTTGCCGATTAGGTGATATTATTAATTTCAATCCAAAAGAAACTTTGAAAAAAGGTACTTTTGCAAAAAGAGTAACTATGGATATGTTGAAACCATTTTACCGTGATATTACAACATTTGAAATTACTGAGTTCAAAGGTGGTACTAAATTCAGAAATGGTGATACTTTAATGGCAAGAATTACACCTTGCCTTGAAAATGGCAAAACCGCAAAAGTAAACATTTTAAAAGATAACGAAATAGGCTTTGGTTCTACAGAATACATTGTTTTCAGAGCTATTGAAGGTATCACTAATGAGGATTTTGTATACTATCTTGTATGCAGTCCAGAAGTACGAAATCCGGCAATAAAGTCTATGGTAGGGTCGTCAGGCAGACAACGTGTTCAAACTGATGTATTACAAAACCTTAAAATAAGCCTACCTGATTTAGAAACTCAATGTAAAATAGGCTCTCTGCTCAAGTCTCTTGATGACAAAATAGAACTGAACAACAGGATAAACGAAAATCTCGAACATCAGGCACAAGCTATTTTCAAGTCTTGGTTTGTGGATTTTGAGCCTTTAGGTGGGGTTATGCCTGAGGATTGGAAAGTAGGCACTTTTTCTGATATAATTATTTCTACTCTTGGTGGTGACTGGGGAAAAGAAACGCCAACAGGTAATTATACAGAACAAGTTCATTGTATTCGTGGTGCTGATATTCCAGAAGTTAAAGCAGGTAATAAAGGTAAAATGCCTACACGTTATATACTGCCTAAGAATTTTAAAGCCAAACAACTTATTGCTGATGACATAGTTATTGAAATATCAGGCGGAAGTCCTACGCAATCAACAGGTCGTGTATGCCTTATATCTCAGGCTTTACTTAACAGATACAGTAAAGGTATGATATGTACAAATTTTTGCAGAGCTATTAAACCAAAACAAAATTATAGTACATTTATATATTATTATTGGCAATATTTATATGATAAAAAAATATTTTTCTTATACGAAAATGGCACAACAGGAATTAAAAACCTTGATTTATCAGATTTTATTGAAACTGAAAAAATAGTTATACCATCAGAAAAAGATTTAATACAGTTTAACAAATTATGTTATTCTATTTTCTTACAAATATTTAAAAATAGCTTAGAAAATGAGCATCTCTCCTTTCTCCGTGACACACTCCTTCCCAAGCTGATAAACGGCGAAATAGATGTATCAGAAATAAATATATGAAAGGATATGATATATGAATAGTTTACTCGGCTTTCTTAATGAAGATATGTACAATGTCGGAAAAGTAATCATAGATGAAAGCTTTCATATGCAGAGAGCAGACGAGGCTTTCTTTAACTATTTCGGCAATGACGTTATTTATTCCATAAAGCGAACCATAGACGAAAACGATTTTGAAAGGATTTCGGAATGTCTGAAAACGGCAGAAAACGGAGGTGTTGCAAAGACGGTCATTCGCATGAAAGGTATAAATAATCATCTGCGGTGGATTCTTGCATCAGTGAGAATGATTTCAGGCGGTGCAGAACCTCTTTACAGCATAGTTTTCAGCGATATATTTTCACTTGAAGCACTTGCATACAGCCGTGAAAGAAAGATTTCCGAATACCGCCACGTACTAAGTCTGATAAGTGACCTTGCATTTGAATACAGTTTTGAAACCAGAAAAATAAGAATATATATGTTCGACTGTTACCGTGAAATAGTCCTTATTGATGAGGAACTTAAAAAATGGCGAACAGAATCTGTTGAGTCCGGATATATCCCCTCACGTTATACGGAAACTTTCAATAATCTCTGCAATGATATAAAAAACGGCGTTTACCGCTTTGACTATGAATTTGAATCTTCCCTACTCACTTTCGGGAAGTCGAGGGAACTTTGTCTTTTCAGAGGAATAACCCGTCACGACGACCCCGATATAAAAAAAGTAAGCGGAATAATATCCGTAGTCAGTTCAAGACAGAAGTCAAAGGAAATAAATCCCGCTGTAGAGGCAAACAGGGATTCACTTTCCGGAGTTCTGAACAAGCGTGCGGTGACTTCCTATGCAATGGAAATACTTTCTGAAAAACCGTCATGCAACATTAATCTTGTACTGCTTGATATAGACAATTTCAACGAAATCGTAAGCAGTTACGGACATCTTTTCGGCGATGAAGTTATTTTTACTATCGCAGGAATAATCAAAAATGAAATAGGAACAAGAGGTATTGCCGGCAGAATTACGGGAGCAGGTTTTCTTATAGTTCTCGAAGATACCCGTGATGAAACTGACCTGCGTGGTATTCTCAGGGCAATACGCACTAAAACAGAATGGGCGTTTGCAGACCGCTTTGAAAATCTGAAACTTACGTGTTCAATGGGTGTCTCGACATATCCCGTTGACAGTTCAGACTATGATGAACTTTTCATGCAGGCAGATAAAGCACTTTATATCGCACAGCAGAAAGGTCAGAACCGTTACGTAATTTACGACATAAACAAGCATGGTAATGTAGAAAAGGATATTGAAAACAAAATAGCTTTCCTCAGCGACAAGAAACAAAGTACACAAAAACTCGCTTTTATAGGACAGCTTGCCGAAAGTCTTGTATTCGGACGTATTCCGGATATTTCCGTTCTGCTTGAACAGATACGTCTCCGGTTTGAAATTGACGATATATGCGTTTTTGCCGGAAATGACATGAATCTTATACTCAGTTGCGGAAATTCCTCCTCAAAAAATGCCTCTTATCTATTTGAAAACCGCTATACAGAAAGATTTTCCGGTGATGGTATCTTTGCTATCGACAATGTAAACGAACTGGAAGGACGTGACGACAACGCCTTTGTACAGCTTACAGAACAGAATATAGGCGGTGCGGTACAGTATCTCATGACGGAAAACAGCATGATAAAAGGTATGATTTCTTTCTGCTATATCGGACGCTTTAAAAAATGGGCTGTCATGGATTTGAACTATCTGACAATTATCGGTAGGACGATTACTGCAATTCTCAAAAAACAGGCTTATATATAAAACCCGTCACCTCAAATCATACAGAGAATATTAAAAAAACTATTGATTTTTTTTTCTGATTGATATATAATATACTTGAATGAAAAAGTTAGCAGTTTTTTCGTTCGCTCCTGATGAGTCACAAATAGGAGAAATTAAATATGAAATTTTCTAAAATGCACGGCATCGGTAACGATTACATTTATGTTAACTGTTTTGAAGAAACAGTCACAGAACCCCAAAAAGTTTCTGTTATCGTAAGCGACAGGCACAAGGGCATAGGGTCGGACGGTCTTGTTCTCATTATGCCGTCTGATAAGGCTGATTTCCGTATGCGTATATTTAACGCCGACGGCTCTGAGGCTATGATGTGCGGTAATGCCACACGCTGTATCGGTAAGTATGTCTATGATATGGGTCTTACCAATAAGACAGATATCACTCTTGAAACAAATTCGGGTATCAAATACCTTAAACTTTTCCTTAAAGACAACAAGGTTTCTCTTGTTCAGGTCGATATGGGAAAAGCTATTCTTACACCTGCGGATATTCCTGTAAAAAGCAGTCTGGATAAATTTATAGACCAGCCTGTTGAGGTTGACAGAAAAACCTATAACATGACCTGCGTTTCTATGGGTAATCCCCACGCCGTTATATTTACGGACGGAATCGACAGTCTTGACCTTGAAAAAACAGGTCCGTTTTTCGAGAATCACGAAATATTCCCGAATCGTGTCAATACTGAATTTGTGGAAGTAATTGATGACCATACTTTGAAAATGCGTGTGTGGGAAAGAGGAAGCGGCGAAACTTTTGCCTGTGGTACAGGAACTTGTGCTACTGTAGTTGCAGCGGTTCTTAACGGTATTTGCAGACATGACGAAGAAATCCTTGTACACCTTAGAGGCGGTGACCTCCGTATTACCTACAAATCAGACGGCACTGTTATGATGACAGGTGAAGCCGAGTATATCTGTGAAGGAACTGTTTCCGATGAATTTATTAACGAAAAAAAGGAGAATGTTATATGCCGAAGCTGAACGAAAATTTTCTCACACTTGAGAAAAATTACTTATTTATAAATATCGCAAAGAAAATAAACGCTTTTAAAGAAGCAAATCCCGATGCAGATATTATCCGTATGGGTATCGGTGACGTTACACTTCCTATCGCTCCCGTAGTAATTGAAGCAATGAAAAAGGGTTGCGACGAAATGGGTGTAAAGGAAACTTTCAAGGGTTATGAGGACAGCGGTGCAGGATATGATTTTCTGAAAAAAGCTGTTTCGGACTACTATAAGAGTTTCGGTGCAGACGTTCTTCCGGACGAAATCAGAATTAATGACGGTGCAAAAAGTGACTGCGGAAATATCGTTGACATATTCGGCGACGACAATGTAATTCTTGTAACAGACCCTGCATACCCCGTCTATGTGGATTCAAACCTTATGAGTGGTCGTAAGATTATTTATGCCGACTCCAACGAGGAAAACGGTTTTGCGGCAATGCCTGACTATGACGTTCATGCGGATATTATCTATCTCTGTTCACCGAACAACCCGACAGGTTCAGTCTATACAAAAGAACAGCTTGAAACATGGATTGACTATGCAAAGAAAAACAACGCTGTTATAATCTACGATTCCGCTTATGAAGCTTTCATTACAGACCCCGATGTTCCGAGAAGTATTTTCTGCGTTGACGGTGCAAAAGAAGTGGCAATAGAAATGTGTTCACTCTCAAAGACAGCAGGTTTCACAGGCATGAGATGCGGATATACAGTAATTCCCGACGCTCTCAAAGTAACCGCCTCAGACGGTACGGAAGTTTCTGTTTCTCAGCTCTGGGGACGCAGACAGGGCAGCAAGTTCAACGGCGTTTCCTATCCTGTACAGTGTGCAGCAGCAGCCGTTTTCACTGACGAGGGAATGAAACAGATTAAAGAAAATATCGCTTACTATCAGGAAAATGCAAAGACAATTTCTGATACTATGACAAAACTCGGTGTTAAGTTCACCGGTGGTGTAAACTCACCATATATATGGTTCAAGTGTCCGAACAATATGGGAAGCTGGGAGTTCTTTGACCTTATGCTTGAAAAAATCTCAGTAGTAGGCACTCCCGGAGCCGGATTCGGAAAGAACGGTGAAGGCTGGTTCAGACTTACGGCTTTCGGCGACAAAAAGAGAACTATTGAAGCTATGGAGCGTTTTGAAAAGCTTGTAGCTTCATTGAAAGACTAAATTAAAACAACGGAGATTCTGAATAATGTCGGATAAAATAGGACTTGTACTAAGCGGTGGCGGTGCTAAAGGTGCTTATGAAGTAGGAGTATACAAGGCTCTTTCCGCTATGGGTGCGGACGAGTATATAAATATTATCGCCGGAACTTCTGTCGGTGCTTTGAACGCTGTTCTTTTTGAAAGCAGAGGGGCAGAATACTCCGAAAATATATGGCGTAGTCTGAAAATTTCCGATATGTTTCATCTCGACAGACAGCGAATCACAAAATTCCCTTCGCTTCCTGATTACAACATTGAGGACTATAACGGAATAAAACCCGATAACTTCATGGACAGTCTCATTTTAAAGGGTGCAGACCTTGTAAAATCAATAAAGAAAGAAAAAGTTATAGATGACTTTATGACAAAGGGACTTCCGGTCACCCAGGAAAGAATAGGACAGCTTATTGACGAAAATATTGATTTCAACAGGATATACCGGAATATCTGCGTTGTATGCAGTAACCGCAACAATGATATAGAATATTTCAAACTTAACAGCTATGACAATGCTACAAAAAAGAAAATAATCCTTGCATCTTCAGCACTTCCCGGAATTTATACCGGATTTGCCGGAGGTGTCGAAATCAACGGACAATGTTATTTTGACGGTGGAATTACTTCCGAAAGCAATACGCCTGTTTCATATGTATATGATAATGGCTATCGCTCAATTATTGCCGTTCATCTCAGGTATGACGCTGACCTTACAAGTCAGTATCGCATGAAAGACGCAGATATAGTAAATATTATTCCGTCAAAAAATTTAGGTAGCTTTTTTAGTGGTACTATAAATCTGAATCCCCAGAAAGTACAGGCTGATATTGAACTCGGCTACAACGATACAATTAATAAAATGGGTGAAATTCATTCTATGATTAACAAATTAAGTTAAAAAATAAACCGGACTGTTCTGTGTATGAACTGTCCGGTTTCATTTTGTTCAGATACCAATACTTTTACATATTTCCCTGTCAAGTTCCTCTCCGAACAGGAACAGATTTTCATCAACAGCCTGAACATTGAGAATGTCTTTTTTATTAACGCTGTGAAGTTCCGCAACTGATTCAGCAGTGTCCTGAATTTCCGACGGTGTGAAATAGCTAAAAGCCAGTTTCATCGACGGCAGGATTTCAAGAAAATCATTGTAATCCATTTCAGTTATAAGACTGTCTGTCATTTGCAGGAAAGAGTCATCAGAAAGAATAATGTCACGGGCCGTGCAGAAAAGACCTTTGAGAAACTCTGCACCTTTTTTCTTTATTTCAAGACTTCCCATAAGATAGCCACGCATAGCAGTTTCAGCGTCTGTCCTCCGTGAAGAATCAACAGCATACAAAAGACCCGATACTGCTCCATAAACCGAGGGTTCTTTGTCGGCTGACTGTGCCATTGTAGTAAGAGCCTGCTCAAATACCGACATTTCAGATGTAAGGACACTTCCGGTAATACTGTACATACTTTTCATAATCGAAATAAGTTCGTCGGCACGTTCGGGAGAAACGTTAGCCATTGACGGCAGTGAAATTATAAGTTTTTCAAAGCATTGTCTTATATAATCAAGTGAAGAAACGTCTGTAAAGCCGTAAAGTTCCTGCAAACTGTAAAGCGTTTCAAAATAACGCAGACCCTTTCCGACTGAAAAGAAATCGCCGTCCGCTGTAAGAATTTCGTCTATAAGGTCAAGTTCCGTTTTTTGCAGACGGATTCCCATAAGAAAACAGTCAACCGCAACCCGTGCCGCTGATTCACACCTCATTTCGTCATGAAGTATTTTAGCAGACATTGTACAGCAGGCTTCTTCAATTGTAAAACCGTCTGTTGTATGGTCAATAAGCGACGCATCAACATTCGGGGTTCTCTTGTAACGCCATTCCTCACGCACACGGCTTCTGCCCTTGTTGTTATGCAGGTCAGGACCTTTTTTCATAATTGCAAATTCTGTGCCGAGAAAATCCATTCTGTGCAGAAAACGGCTTAATTCCATGCCTTTCTGAGTAGTAAACAGTGGTACTTCAACATCATTCGGCATAACATCCTTTATTTTAAGACGGAATTTTCTGCACTGTTCCTCAAAGTCCGTTATAAGCGGAGGGACATGGGTTTTATCGCCTATAACCCCCACTTCCTTACCCGTCGCAAGCCGTCTGAGTATATCAAGTGGCAGAGACGAGGAAACCGTTTTTTCACCCTTTATGAAAGTACTTGTAACACCGTCAAAAAGTTCGTACATTCCGCACTCTTTCGAACCTCTGAGCGACGCAAGACCACTCATAAGAGTTTTAGCGGAAGTAACGTCTGCAATCGAAACAGGAATATCTTTCTTGTTAGTCTGTTTTGCGGTACGGACAAGCAGGTCAAGTGTCAGATTATTGTATATTTCCTCCGGAGAATCGCTTTCAAGAAGTTTCAGAATTACAGAATCATAAAACGAAGGAAAACTCATTCCCGACGCATAACCATGAAGTGCGTCTGCCGCCTCATACGAGTATGCCACAGGATAACACCCGTTAAGATTTTCGGGAATTTTACGCAGTTTAGGTGATTTTATTTTTCCGTCCGAAATCAGCTTGTAAATTCCCATACTGTGAAAACCACCCGTAACCACAAGAACTTTTTCATATTTCTCCATAGCTTCCGTTATTCTCTGTGCCATATGACTTTCACGGGCAAGAGTACCGTCGTTTTTCATTTCCTTGTCAGAAGTTTCGAGACGTGTTATTATACAATAAGTGTGAAGCTGTCTGACGAACTTTTCCGGTGTGAGAAAAACACCTGCTATTTCAAAGTATTTTTCCCAAAATTCCTCAAAACTACGGACGTTTGTTTCTTCACAGATTTTTTCATAGAAACGGCTCTGCACAAGATGAGAATCGTCCGCATAACTGTGCTTTTCGGTATTTTTTCTTAAACCTTTCTGTTCTGCCGTATTAATGAGTATATCACAGTACGGCAGGTCAATGAACTCTGCCGGAATATTCAGCATTTTTGCCTGTTTCATTGCGTTGTACTCCGGTGACGAATAAAGAAAAGGATAATAGCACTTATAATCTTCCGCACTTTCGCTCACAAGTTTTTTTGAATCCTTGTAATAATAGTAAATCGCCGACGGCAGTTTTGTACTGTCGTCCGTAAGAACCGGAATGAGATTATTGGCATTTTCCGGTCCTTCAATAAGTATTATGTCGGGCTTGTATTCGTTAATCGTCCTGACAAGCTGATAAGAACACACCGGACTATGATGACGCACCGGAAAAAGCAGAAGTTTTTCCGAAAGGTCAAAAGGAATCATTTCAGCACTTTCGCTGTTTCCGAATATTTTTTCCATAATCCACCAACTTTTCCCTTTTCCTTTACTGCTGTACGGAAATAGCTTTTAAGCTTTTCAAGGTCGTCCTTGTTTTCCTTGCACACTGCACCGAGAAGATTTTCGGTCATAATATTAAGGTCAACTTTTCCGTCACCGTAGTACCATGCGTGACTTATCGTCTGATAGTAAACAGAAACGGCTTCCGCTGTACTCATCACGGCTGACGGCTTGTCAATACGTGTTCCCTTTTCGGTCACGCCCTCACGGAGTTCGTGATAAGTAACCGCAAGAAGTTCAGCCGCATCAACGTCAACAGGCATATCAATGTGACCTGCTTTTGCAAGGTTCTGAGCCTCACGTATAATAATCTGCTTTTCAAGCCTTACGTCCTTTACCGGTTCAACGGTCTCAAAATTAAAACGTCTTTTCAACGCACCCGACATTTCATTTACACCTTTGTCACGGGTATTTGCTGTACCTATTATATTGAATCCGGGACGGGCAAAAACAAGACCGTCGTCAGCAAGTTCCGGAATATTAAGAATCTGGTCACTCATTACAGAAATCAGGCTGTCCTGAATCTCGGCGGGGGTACGGGTTATTTCCTCGAAACGTGCGAAAATTCCCTTTTCCATTCCGACGAGCAACGGCGACGGTACGAGAGCTTCACGGCAAGGTCCTTTTGAAAGCAGAAGTGCATAATTCCAGCTGTACTTAATCATGTCTTCGGTAGTGCCGGCAGTTCCCTGAACGGTATTAGTGCTTGAACCACAGCAGGCGGCAGAAAGAAGTTCTGAAAGCATGGTTTTAGCCGTACCGGGTTCACCGACAAGCATAAGTCCACGATTTCCGGCAAGCGTTATTATACATCTTTCAACAAGAGCATCATTGCCGTAGAACTTTCTTGAAATTTCAACGTTTCCGTCGTCTGTTTTTACTTTTCCACCGAGAATAAACGTTCTGACGGCTTTCGGGGAAAGCTTCCAGTTTTCAGGACGCTTTCCGGTGTCATACTTTGCGAGTAATTGAAGTTCGTCCGCATAACGAACTTCAACAGGCGGTTTAATTAAATTCTTTTCCATATATTCTATCCTTTCATTATTTTTCATCAGTTCCGGCAATTGAAGCTAACTGCATGACTATCTCACTGAAATAGCGTGGATTTACATCTTTGATTTTAAGCTTTTTGTTAGTTTCCTTATGATAGAAATACAGCGTTTCGAGAGTCATCATTTCATTCTGCATAAAATCAATACACATTCCGCTGAACTCTATTTCTGTGCGATAACCCTCGGAAACAGTAATTTCATCATTGTGTACAAACTCCATAAAAAAACCTGCGTCCTGCGGACAACCTGTTTCCCAGCCCATTTTTGTAAGCTTGCCCCTGAGCGTATAGTCACTTACTTCCTTACCCTCAAAACGTGATATCCCCTCCTGATTGAGTTCGGATTCGTCAGGTTTATAACAAAGTCTGCCGAGCTGATTGAACGGCTGAATTATTTCGTAATCGGAAAGCTGTTCTGCCCATGACGCACGCTGTTCGTCGGTAAGTTCAATGGGGTGTACAAGTCCGATTTCTGCATTTTCGGGGATTTCAAATTCATCTTCATCAATATTTGTAAAGCTTCCGTCGTCCATATATCTGAAACTTTCCTTAAGCTGTCCATACTCATAAACACCCCATATCAGACCAACCGCAAAGCAGTGCATAACCGGATTCTTCACAAACAGATTATTCCAAGCTTCACCCGTCCACTTTCTGTCGCACATAAGAACGTATTCAAGACGGTTTTTCTGACTTTCAATAACTGCCTTAATCTGCTTTTTCATAATCTTGAAATCGTTGTAGGATTTTTCAGCAAGTTCCTTGTCGTCGTTCACACCCGGTTTTGACATATTTTTTACCTTTTTGTCGCCGTTGTAAATTTCCAGTTCAAGCGACGGAGTAAGGTATACTTTAAACTGTCTTTTTCCGTAGTCAAAAACACGACACATATTTTCGTCAAAACTCATATCGGGGACTATTCTGTCACCAAGTTCTTCTTTGGTTATTCCAAGTTCCTTAGCTGCTATATCAAGGGCATAATTTGCGGCATTGTGTACCTGTCTGTGCTTGAATTTACGAGCCATATTGTCAACGTTCATAAGAGCCTCTGAACTTCCGTTCACCGCCATTGCATAAACAGCTTCGGACGCAATCGCACCTCTTGAACGTTCCGACCACTCCTTTATGTAGTGCATCAGATTACTTATCATATCGTGACCGCCGTGAACTCCGCAGAACCACAAAACCCATTTTGTTTTTGCAGCTGCACCCTTTTCAAGCCAGCGACTGAAAACATCAAGTGTAAAGTCACCCAGCTCGTCAGGATTGATTTTTCCGGCAATGTCAAGAGCAGTTTTGTTTACTGCAATTGAAGTCATTTCCGAATAAATTATAAGCATAGCCTTAAGGTAATCTTCGGACACTTCACCGCCGTCTTTAAAGTGTACGGTTTTATATGGCTGTTCAAAGAGCCATGCTACTTTTTTTGACTTTGTACCCCTTACAAGTCCCGAAACTATATCAACGTTTTCTGAACTTTTTCCGTCGTTTTCTGAACCGTAATTCACGTCAAGAAGTCCTGCAATTCGTGCCTTAATCTTTTCGGACTTTTCCTTTTCAAAAGCTTTTTCGAGTTCGGCACGATAATTTTCGGGATTCTGCTTTTCAATTACTGATATGGCAATTTCACGTACACCTACCTTTTTGGACTGCAATAATTCCACTATATCATCATGCCAGTCATGAGCGGAAATTACTCCTATCAGTGCATTTTTTACCAGTTTGCTTGTATCGCCGACAATTGCGAGAATCTGTGATTTATACTTGTCTGCATCTGCTATGCCAAGACCTGATACATATATCCATCTCGCATTTACACTCATGTCTTTAACGTTAAGGTCTGCGAACATATCAGCGTTTTCTGCAAGGGCATTTGCAGAATTTAACATAACTTCATCTTTTCCACTCCACAAGCTGTCAATATATTTTCCGAACGAATCAAGAATAGTTTTTGCAGGTACTTGCTGTTCTGAAAGAATATTTATAAACTGTTTTTCGTTTCCTTTAAGTTCAAAATCAGTGTAATAACAAGAAGTCCAATGAGTAGCTTCCTTGCAGACAGCACACAAAGTAATAACACGTTTCATAAAATCGTCAAAACCATATGTTCTGCTGTAATAACTTTTTTCGCCGTTATATCCTCTCATTACGTCATCTTTAATAAGCGGAAGAATATCATTTATAGTGCAGTTTCCCATAAGATAACTGCGTACTTCGTCCTTGCACATAAAATGACGGCTTACATTCTTTGAAATACGTATCTGTGCCTTTTCTTTCAGTGAATTTTCCTTAGCGATATACTTCGGATTTGCGTTACAGAGAATATATTCCATTTCCTTTGCCTTTGAAACGTCAGAACGTAATTCCATGGACTTCACATACTCGTCGGTATACTTTACGGCAAGTTTTCCGAGATGATGGCTGACAGAAGCATTATCCATATGCTTGTCCACCAGATAGGCTATATACACATAGTCCACGCAGCCGGGAATTTCAGCAATCATGTCAAGCACACTTTCAGGATTGGGCATATAATTAATAGCATATTCCGCAACCTCAATTTCCTTGCATTTCTTTACAGCGTCAGTAAAATATGTACGGCACTTATCCGAGAAATAAGCTCCCTCCCCTGCCGCACACACAAGCTGAATATAAAAAGCAGGTTTTTTGTCCATAAGTCCGTGAACGTATTCAAGTGCCTTTTCAACAACGGGGTCAGTATCGGACTTTGAAACAAGCTTTGCTATAATACCTTTCTTTTTAGGTACGGGACTTTGATTCAAAGCATATGCACAAAGCTGTGCAACTGTAACAGGGTCATTGTTTGCGAACTCAACAGCGTCAACGCAGGTCTGAGGAGATTTTATCTTAAAAGTATTGCTTGAATAATATCGTCCGGACAAATGTGCAACATATATTGCCAAAACACAAGCTTCTGCCTTTTCTCCAAATCTTGAAGAAAAGATTTTAATAAATTTGTTTTCCTGTTTTGTAAATTCACTGTAATATCCTATCGCACTCATAATAAATGCGTATGAATATGAACCGTAAACAGCCTGTGAAAGCAATATATAACGCTCAAAAAGTTCCTCGCTTTTCGTTGAAAGAATTTCACGCTTTATAGCTTTTTCAAGCTGGTCACGCATTCTCCAGTCATGATTTATAAGTGTGTGCTGTGGTATTTTGTCAAGCAGAACGTTGTTTCTGTCCTTTGAGATGTCGAGATACTCAACACCGATTTCGATAGTTTCCTTTCTTATGCCGTAAGCACTCATAGCTTCGGCAAGCTTCGGAAAATTAGTTGTGTTTCCGTTTGAATAAAGCATTTTATTTACTTCCTTTCATATTATATAGTGATGTAATGATTTCAAGACGTTTTCTCCCCTGACGGAGATATTCGTCTGTCTGTCGCATTTTAAAAAGAACTTCTGAACAGTCGCTGTCAATGCTGTGACGATATGATGACGCACACTGCATAAATTCCGCTATAAGCCTGCTCAGCCCCTTCAAACCATAGTTGAACGCAAGATTTTCAAGCTTGTGGTCGTTCTTTATATCCGCCTGTAGTCCCCCACGTACAATAACGCATATCATATCACTTACCGCAGAAAAAAGAGCAAGTATTCTGTCCGCATAAACTGCCGAAACATCAGTATTTTCGTACTTTTCGGGAAGTTCGTACACTTCGGGAACAGGTGGCTTTATAAAGTCGTATATCTCTATCGGGAAAAGCGTCAACTCGCCGTCGGATATATACGCAGACGCAAGAAACACATAATTTTTTTTAGGCTTTTTAATCATTCTTTCGCCTATGCTTTCAAGAAGCTTTATAAAATCTTTTGTTTCTGCACGGTACTTTGCACGCACGGAAATTCTGTTCCCCTGCACGTCCTCCAGTATCATTATATACTGCTGACTGTATTTGTCAAAAGTACTTTCAATACACTTTTCCGGCTGTACAAAACAGAGTTTTTCAAGTTCGTTTTCGGGATTTTTTTCCGAAATCTCTATTGCAAGCTTTCTGAAATCCGTATATATAAGGTCACGGATTTCGTCACAGTCCAAAACAGCTTTACAGCTTGAAATAATCTGCGTTTCCTGCGAGGACGACAATTTTCCTCCGCTTACTTTAGCATTGACAAGTTTCATCTGTAAGTGCATCATATTGCTCATAGGGGTGGCAATTCCCCACGGAAAAGTAACTCCTCTGAAATGTTTCTGCGTATCATTATAGAAAACGGGTCTTAAATCCGACAACGACAAAAAACGTTGTTCCGCATAAACGTCCATATTCAGAAAATAATAAATTTCGCCCTCATATTCACCTCCCTTGATACTTCGCTGACCTATTGGTAGAATATCAAGATTTCCTTTATAGTCCGTGTACGTCTGACGGAATGTACCGAGCTGTTCCGGTTCAATAAAATCCGCTTTCAGACGTTCAAGAATCTCAATACAGTTACATAATTTATAAATAAAACTTTCCATGCTGAATGATGCACGCCTTGCTATACAGTCGGACAGACGGCTTCCGGTTTCCCTTAATGCACGTTCCGCATCTGCCATTTTCACAGCGTGACAACGCACGGCAGACGCTTCCAGCATATCCGGCAGATTTTCCGGTATACGCACAAGACCGTATTTTAAGATACTTCCGAGGGTTTCAAGACACTGTTTCACACAGTTATGAATTTTTGCAGTGTCACGCTCCGAAAGCTGTTCTTTCGGCTCTTCCGTTTTAACTTCCGTAATAGGTTTTGCAACAGGAGTTTCAGGCTGTACGGGTTCGGGAACTTCTGCCGTAACGTCAAGTGAAACATTATTCCGCAGAATAAGAATAGCTCCGATAATATGACGACAGATTCCCCGTGCAACACAACTGCATTTACTCTCCGCAAGCGGTACGGATATTGTACACGTTTCACCGCCTGTACCGACTACAGCAAAATTTTCACTAAGTTCAAAGTCTGCCTCTGCTCCGTCGATATCCTTACACGCACGCTTGTATATACCCTTGTTTGAAAGACCAACAAGAAAATTTTCGTCGGCAAAAACAAGAGCCTTTTTTAATTCGTCCAAAAAAATTCACCTCTCTTTATGAAAAAATTTTCCCTATGTAATTCCCAAACTGTTCGGGAGTCAACGCACCGACAAACGCCCCCATATTCGCAAGTATCTGTCCCAGATTCCTGTCATATACCGGACGTGCCTCCTCGTCGAGTGCGGTAAGAAAACTAAGTTTCGCACCACTTTCAATAATATTTTTACTTATATTAAGCAGACGGCTTCTTTCTGCACCTTCATACAAGTCAGTAACCACTATAACACACGTATGCGACGGCGTGCCTATCAGTTTTTCACAGTAACCCAACGCACTGCCTATATCAGTACCACCGCCAAGCTGTACACTCATGAGAACTTGTGCAGGGTCGTCAGCTTCTTCGGAAAGGTCAACAATGCTCGTATCAAAAATAACAAGCTTTACTTCCGCAAACGGCAGATTTGAAATAATCTGTGCCATAACTGCACTGTATATGACTGACCCCATCATTGAACCACTTTCGTCTATCGCAATAATAACACGCTTGTTGTTATAGCGTCTTACACGGTTACTGAAATATATATCTTTAAGGAAAATCTGCTGACGTTCCGTATCGTAATTTTTAAGGTTACGACGTATAGTCTTGTTTATATCAAGATTTCGGGCAGAATGTACGGGACTTGACGAACTTCTGTCTATTCTTCCGAGAACAGAACGACGTATATCATTCTCAAGTTTCTTTCTTATATCATCGGCAACCTGCTTTGCGATTCTTTTTGCTGTTTCAAGCACTTCGCCTTTCATGAGGTGTTTAAGCTGTAAAACGCTTTTAAGCAGATTCATGTCAGGTTTAAGCTGTTCAAGAACTTTTTTATCCGTAAGCAGTTCGGTCATTTCAAATTCTTCAAGAGCGTGTTTTTCGAGAACTTCGGCGGTCTGATTCGGGAAAAGTTCACGTACCTTTGTAATCCATTCGGCAGCAGTCAGAACTGTTTCACCAAGACCGCCCGACCTTTCGTCTGAACGCACGTCATCGCCCTGTGAACGACTATAAAGATAGTCAAGCAGTTGTTCCATATCCTGAAACCTCTTTATATCACGGCTTTCACCGCTGAACTGAAGTTGTCTGTCAGAAAGTCCTCCGAGAACAAGTCTCCAGCGGTTCACGGCAGTCTGTGAATAATTATAGGGAGTATTCATCAATAAAAAATTCTCCTTTCGGTATATTATAAATTCATCAAAAACTGAACATTTATTCTATTTTTTATTATACCATATTCTGACAGACAATTCAATATTTTTGTAAAAAAAAATAAAACTGTCGTTCGCAAAAACGACAGTTTTTCATTTATGTATATGTCGGGATAATACTGCATATGTTAGGGACGGAAAATTCAAGCCCCTAATAGTATTTGTCTATTATGGTTATAATGTAACTTTCACGATATTTTGGAAGTTTAACAGTCATAGGGAACATATGTTTTTCTATAATATCACGTTCAAGCGGTGTTATTTTCGTGATATTTTCAGCATTTCTTACGGCAATAAGCGAATGCATAAGGCTATGTGACATCTGACCCTTTTCACGCAGGGCATTATATTCTTTGCGGTCATAATAGAAAAGGTCGTGAAGAAGTCCGGCTCTTGCGGCAGAACGTGCATTCAAGCCGAGTTTACGGCACAATATATAACTATAGTATGAAACATTAAGGCAGTGCTGAAAACGTGTTGTTGAAATATGATGGGTTATGTCTTTCAGTGGTTCAAGCTCCGTGGAATTTATAATGTCACGTATGCAGTCATAGTACGCACACAGTGAGAGGTCTTTTTTTGAACATATAGCTTTCAGCATAAAATGCCTCCTGTTAATAATAAATACTATTTATATTATGTACAATTATCTGCTTAATAAGCATCAAGTCAAATACATCTGTGAAACGGCTGAAACTAAATTATTATCACTGTTATTATACACTAATTCCACGAACAAGTCAACAGTAAATTTTATCAGAAATGAAAAAATGATTAACTTCTGAGAATTTTTTCAATAATTTCAATTTCTGTCTGACTGAAATCAAGGTGATTTATACATTCCACATTCTGTAAAATCTGTTCGGGACTGCTTGCGCCCACCAAAACAGTAGTAACAGATTTATTGTGCAGTACCCATGAAAGTGCCATCTGTGAAAGCGTCTGACCTCTTGAAACAGCTATTTCATTGAGTTTATTGAGTTTCGCAACCATATTTTCGTCAAGCCGATTTTTCAGACCTGAATTATTGACAGCCCTTGAATTTTTCGGAATACCCTTTAAATATTTATCTGTGAGAAATCCCTGATATAAAGGCGAAAATACAGCAAGTCCGAAACCGTTTTCACCTGCATAAACGTCAAGACCGTCGTCCTCAATCCAGCGATTTAGCATGGAATAAGACGGTTGGCTGACTATAAACGGCGTTTTCAGTTCTCTGAATATTTCAGTAATTTCTGCTGTCTGACCCTTGTTATAGTTTGAAATTCCCACATATAAAGCCTTTCCCTGCCTTACAGCATTATCAAGAGCAAGAGCTGTCTCCTCAACCGGCGTTTCAGGGTCTGGAACGTGATGATAAAAAATATCAACATAATCAAGTCTCATTCTTTTAAGACTCTGGTCAAGCGACGCAGTGAGGTACTTACGTGAACCGTTTCCGTCGCCGTAAGGTCCTGCCCACATATCATAGCCGGCTTTGGTAGAAATGCACATTTCGTCACGATACTTTCTCATACCGTTGTCAAGAATACGTCCGAAATTTTCCTCCGCACTGCCATAGGGAACACCGTAATTATTGGCAAGGTCAAAATGAGTTATTCCCGAATCAAAGGCAGTATGCACCATGTTTTCTATATTGGTGAAACTGCCCGAATGTCCGAAGTTCTGCCACAATCCCAGTGACACCGCAGAAAGTTTCAGACCACTTTTTCCGCACCTGTTGTAAATCATTTTTTCATAACGCTTTTCGTCTGCTATATACATTATTTTCCTCCTTGTTTTTTGAATAAATGATAATTCATTTGCCTAACCGCGTTGATAACAGAAGTTTTTTCGTTTCTTCCAGTATTTTAATTTCTTTTTCAATTATTGTAATAAATTTTATTGATTTTTCAGCAATTTTATTAAAAAATAGAAGTAAGTCTTCATTTGGTATGCCTAAAATCATAGTTTTTAATCTTTCTCTTGGTAAATCCGTTTGGGCAGTACTACCAGTTTGCATATTTTCAAATACAGATTGTAGTATTTGACATAGTATACCAACATAATATAAATGTAACTCATCTTTAGTTCGTACTATTGTAATATGCGAATCTACTGTAATATTTCTACAATCTCCCCAATATTGCGCTGACCTTCCTAATGTGCCTGTTCCTGTTGAATTAATTAATATATCACCTTTTTGCAAATATTTTTCACTTACGTTTTTAGAAATATGATACTTTACAAAATCATAGTTTATTCGATTATTATTTATACACTTTTGATTGATTATCATTTCATCTTTATCATCTGTATATGTTGGTGTAATACCTTTTGAAATAAATGAACAAATATCATTTAATGTTGTAGGAATTTGATTACGTTGAATAATTATATCAATATTATCAGTATAAATGCCAAACGTTTTTAAAAACAATGCTTGCAATTCAGCCACTAAATTATCATTTATCTTTTTTTTGAGTGCGATTCTATCCGTAATGGTGCGATAAGTCTTAACTATCTCTTTTTGCTTTTCAATATCGGGAACAAGTAGCTCTAACCTACATATATCATCCCATGTAATTCCGCCTCTCACACTACTATCTGTATAAAAACAACATTTTCTGTCAAACTCTGGTCTACGAAACCACATCATAAGATATTCAGGCATAAGAACTGTAGAATCTATAACTTTAAACATAAAATAGGCTGGAGAAACAAGAGCAGGATTATCTTCATTATATAATGCTACAGGAAGTCTTTTATCACGACCAACGTGCATCGGATTACACGCAAATAAATTTTTAGAAATAAGCTTGTATTTGCTTAAATCTGTACCTATTGTATTAGCTACCGATGGCATAAAATACTTATCAATATTTATACCCAGTAAATTATCTGTAACCATTTCCTTGTTTCGCACATCAACAACTCGGATATACTGTCCGAGTTGTTTGTATTCTGTATTCAATTATATCACCTCCCGATAAAGATATTATAATGTTTTTCAGCGTAATTGTCAATAAAAAACAGCACCCGACGATTAATCAGGTGCTAAATATCGCATTACTTTGTATTTTTCTGAGCCTGTTTAGCAATCTTTCCGAATTCAAGAGCCTTTTCAATACTGCCCTCAACCTTGAGTTTACCCATTGTGAAAGCTTTAACGGGGTCAAGAGTACCTTCGCACATCTTGATAAAGTTCTTACCGGAAACTATAAAGATACAGTCACGGTCATAGTATTCATATGGTTCAACATAAACCTTACCGTCCTTAAGTTCGATATAGAAAGCACCCTCGCCCTCTCCCTTGATGTTGACCTGAACAGCCAGATGACCTTCCAGACCGTCGGTATCGTTAGCAAGGATAAGCTCCTTTGATTTTTCAAAAATTTCTTCGTATGTCATAAAAATTACCACTGTACAGAAAAAAGTACAGCTTTTCCTTTCCTTAATGAATGACAGAATTACTGCCGGAATGATAATATTATATCACACCGGCAGTAGTATGTCAATAGTATATCATATTATTTACATTTCTGACATAATTTTATTGATTTCGACAACAGAATTACTTTATTATTCTTCCATGCACAGACTGTTTACGAATAATTTTCTTTGAAGTAGTCTTTTCAAACTCTGTATCTCTGATACGCAGACGACGGATAGCCTTTGCGGGCGGAACAGTTTTATTAATGCTGTCCACTGCTTCACGGAACTTTGTTTCAAGTTCTTCGCCAGCACAGTCGGGATATAAATCAGTATTCGGGAAAATTTCAGCACAGATTACACTGTCGTCGCTGTAGACAAGAATTTCTGTTATATAGTCTGAACCGGCAAACTTGTTTTCAAGTTCTTCCGGAGAAACGTTTTCACCGTTTGAAAGAATAATAAGATTTTTCTTTCTTCCTGTAAGAAAAATTCTGTTCTTTTCGTCAACATAGCCGAGGTCACCAGTATGAAGCCAGCCGTCAGGAGTAAGAGCTTCAGCGGTTGCTTCTGGGTCTTTGTAGTAACCAGCCATAACAGACGGGCTTTTTACCATAATTTCGCCGTCCTCTGTCTTTACCTGACAGCCATTGACGATTACGCCGACATCTCCGGCACACTCTGTATCAAAACGGTCAGCGGTTGAAATTCTCGGAGAACATTCTGTCATTCCGTAACCCTGAGCCATCTGAATACCCATATCAATATAAGCTTTCTGGAGTTCCGGACGGAGATATGCACCACCGCTGTAAATTGTCTTTAATCTTCCGCCGAAAACATTTTCAGCAATAGTCTTTAAAGAAAGTTCAGGCTTTGCCACTGATACGGCTTTTATCTGCTTGTACATTGTTTCCGCAATCATCGGTACAAGAAGAATAACTGTAGGACGGTATAATTTAAGATTCTGCGGAATACGCATCATTGAATCATTAAGACAAAGTTCATTGCCGTAACGGAGTGAAAGAAGAATATCACAGGTAAAGCAGTAAATATGGTGAATCGGAAGAACAGACATTACAACGTCCTCCGGAGTGCTTTCGTCGTCCTGACACATAGCGTTGTCAATAAGATTGCTGTTAAGGAGCATAACGCCCTTGCTCTTTCCTGTTGTACCGGAAGTATAGGAAATTGCGGCAAGTGCAGAGGGGTCTACAGGATTAAACTCCTCCGGCTGATTTTCGTCAAGAACTTTCTGAAAATCCTTGTCAAATGAAACATACTCCCTGACGTTCGGACAGCTTTCCTTTATTTCAGAAATCATGCTTTCATATTTAGCGTCATAGAAGAAAATTTCAGAATCAGAACGGTTAAGCAGTTCACTTATATCAGCACTGCAAAGCTGTGCATCAAGTGGAACAGCAGCATTTCCACCGGAAACAGTTCCGAAATAGCTGACAAGCCACGCATAGCTTGAACCGCCGATAACTGCCGCCTTGATAGGACTTCCGCTGTTGCGTACAGAATTTACCCATGCTGTCATTCTCTTGACATCACTGCAAAACTCATTAAAGGACTTTTCAGCAACTTCTTTGCCGTGCTTTTCCTTAAGGAAAATTTTGTCACCGTACTCGTTGGCAGACGCAACAACAAGTTCCTGAAGTGTTCTGATATTATTTTTGTTCATATAATTACCTCAATCTTTCAGTGATTCAAAGTAAGTGATTGCGTCACCTACTGTCTGAATTTTTACGACTTCTGTCTCATCAACAGCAATATCAAGTTCTGTTTCGAGGTCGCCGAGCATACACATAAAGTCGTATGAATTAAGACCGATATCCTCAATAAAACGTGATTCTGCGGTGATTTCGTCGGGATTAATCTCAACATAATTGCAGATAATTTCTTTAAGCTGTTCTAACATAAAAAATTTCCTCCTTAAATCATTTCAAGAATTTCGCCTATAGTACGTGTTTCGTCCTCAATTCCCCTGAAAAGAACACGGCAGAGATAATAATAGAAATACTGCATTTCGTGTTCTGTAACAACGTCTTTTCTGTACTCAAAATTGAAGTTAAGACCATTGTCTTCGGGACGGTGCATTACTGTCAGATAGAGAGGCTGTCCGGCAACGCCATTCGTATACCACATACTCTTATACGGAATATCAGGCATATCCTTTGTGCTACTGGCTGATGTAAGAGGCTGATAAGTAAGACTTATGCTCTCGTAGCTTGCTCCTGGCTGACTTGGAAACACTTCACGTCTTTTAGCCATATATGCAATCGGGTCATAATTTGCATGACGGAAAATTCTGCTCTGTTCGGTCTGAATCATTCTTATACCGTCAAGGAAAGTCATTTCAGGTTCCATAATAGTTCTGAGCGGGAAGAAATGTACTCTTGTACCGCCCGAATATTTTGTGGAAAGAGTTCCACGGCGTGAAACACAGGTTTTAACGGAAACGTCCTTTTCGTCGTCATTGAACTTTGAAAGAACAGTCCTGAGACCCATGAGGAGCAGACTTGCCATAGAAACGTGATTGAGTTCACAGAATTTCATAAGACGCATTGAAGCTTCCTGTTCAAGAGAGTAAACAGAAATTGAAGCTTCCGGACTTCTTGAAATAACCATTGCCCATCTCTGATTTGGATTATTATTTTCACGACGCTGTGTAAGAAGTCTGCCCTGTCCGGAAAAATCGGTATATATAGGCTCGTCCTTTTCAATTTCCTTAGTCCAGAACTCCTCGTCACGCTTTTTGGCAGGTGAATCTGCTTCATACTCAAGGTCTTTTTCAAGCTGTTTTATATATGACTGCATAGGCTTGGGCATTGCAGTATCATATTTCATGGAGCAGTAAATTTCAAGCACAGCACGGTTGAAACCTATAATTGAGCTTGAATCCATTGTCATATGGTCAACTTTAAGATAAATTCCGTTATATCCGTTCGGGAGTTTTATCATTATGACCTGATTCATCGGACTGTTGTATCTTGCAAACGGGAGAGCAGTCCACTTACGCATTTCATTATGAGCATCTTCCTCGTCCCAGTTGGAGAAGTCACACAGAGGTATATCACGTTCTTCAAATGGAGTGATATACTGGTAAACTTCGCCGTTCTCGTCCTCAATGAAACGCAGACGCATTGTCTCAAACATCTCATAAGCCTTGTAAATGGCTCTTTTAAGAAGTCCGAAATCAACTTCCTGCTGAACATAAAGTCCTGTTCCTATGCAGAGAACCTGAGCAGGACAAAAACGAATGGTGTAATTATGGAGTTTCTGAGCAGCACAGAGGGGGTAGCATTTCATAATTGCTCCGTTGACATTTAATTCTTTCATTTTTCCTCCCTATATCATACGATATATTTTTTTGTGAAGTTTTTTATTTTTTCTTCATAAGCCGTTACGTTTTCATAGTAAGCAGCACCGTGACCTGCATTTTCCACAAGCATTATTTCCTTTTCAGAAAGACAGGCGTTATAATTCTGTTTAGTCATGTAAAGAGGAACAAAATTATCTTCCATACCGTGAATGAAAAGAATCGGTACATCTGTATCACGAACAGCATCAAGAGTAGAATAATCATTGAAACCGTAACCAGCTTTTTTCCGGCAGAGAGAATCATTGATATTCATTATCGGGAAAGCCGGAAGATGATAGTCTCTTTTGAGAATGTGCTTAAATACGTCATAAGGAGAAGTAAACGCACAGTCTGAAATAACAGCTTTAACAGAATCTGACAAATCCGAAAATGCAGAAGTCATAAGAACAGTGGTTGCACCCATAGAAACACCGTAAAGCAGAATCTGCTTACTTTTTTCAAAGCGACTGTCAATGTATTCAATCCATTTTTTGCAGTCATAACGGTCAAGTATTCCGAAACCGATATAATCACCGCCACTTTCTCCGTGACCTCTGTGGTCAACAAGGAGACAGTCATAACCGATTCTGTGAAAAAACACAGCAATGGAAGCACAGTCTTTCATACCACGACCCGTATAACCGTGATTACAGATAACAATCTTATTGCTTTTTTCTTCTGCCGGAAAATAATTCGCATGAAGTTCAACACCGTCACGTGCTGTTATGGTAATATGTTCAATTTCCTGAGTTTCAAGCCATTCACGGTTAGGAACCATAAATTTCTTGTATTCCTCCCACTTGGACATATCTGCCATTTCACTGATGTCAACTCTTAAAGTGTCCTGTCTTGGAATTGTACGGTTAAAGAGAGTTTCCGCACCTGCCATACAAGCCGCAAAAGCACCGCCTGCCGCAAGAGCTGCACCCAATAACACTTTCGACATAATTACACCTCTTTTACATTTTTCGACCGTCGGTCGAATTTGGAACAATATTATTATAGCACGTTTTCGACCGACAGTCAAGTATCTTTTTTCATAACTTTGACTTGAAAAAACGATATTTTTATGTTATAATAGCACACAGCACCCCCGAAAATATATCAAATTGAAAGGAAAATCACTGTGAAAGAAAAAAAGATTGATGTCATACTTAATTCGGCTGAAGAACTTATGTGTTCAATGGAAGCACCAAACAAGGACATGACAGTTGACATGATAGCAAAAAATGCCGGTATCGGCAAAGGCAGTATATACTATTACTTTGACAGCAAGGAAAAAATTATTGATGCTGTTATTGAACGCAGTTATTCCTCCGCTATAAAAGAATATTTCACATCGACGGAAAAATGTAAAACAACTTATGAAAAACTCCGTCAGCTTTTTGTTTCAATGATAAAAAAAGAGTTTCTTGACAACAGCCATAATTTAATTGTTGCACTGCACGTACAAGACGATATTGTTCTTCACTACAAATTGATGATGACCGCTATAAAAACAGTTTCGCCGATTCTCACTCAGATTCTTGAGGACGGTGTGAAAGACGGTTCTATTCATACCGAAACACCGCAGGAAAGTGCGGAAATGATAGTTGCCATGCTGACTTTTCTGCTGAACAGGTCATTTTTTCCGTCCGATGACGTAAGTATGTACCGCAAGCTGAAACTGTATGCAAAGGTGCTTGAAACCTCTCTTGAAACCGAAAAAGGAAGTTTCAGTTTTCTTTTCACAAAACCGGAATAAAAATTATTTTTTGTCCTGTTCCGACTTGATTCGCAGAAACTTGACATATACGCAACTTCATGATATAATGGAAAAAAATATAAATAACAAGGAGTGTGCGCATATATGGATTTCAGTGAAGAAGCAGTACTTGAAGCAATCGAAAATGACGAACTGCAAGCTTTCTATCAGCCACAATATAACACTATTACGGCAAAGCTGAAAAGTGCAGAAGCTTTGGTACGCTGGATTAAAAAAGACGGAACTATTATTCCACCGTTCAAATTTATTCCGCAGGCAGAAGAAACAGACCTTATTCTTGCTATTGACTGGCACGTTGCAAAAAAAGTATGTATGATGCTTACAAAGCAGAACAAGAAATACCCTGTTTCCGTAAACTTTTCAAGACGACACATAAGCGAAGAAAATTTTGTTGAAAAACTCTCGGCTCTCGTAGACAGCTATGAACTTCCACACTCACTAATTGAAGTTGAAGTCACAGAGTCGGCAATGGTAAACGAACCGGAAAAAATTCTTGACTGGATAAATAAAGTTCGCAGTGCCGGATTCAGTATAGCAATTGATGACTTCGGCAGTGGTCTTTCGTCGCTCCAGTTTGTAAAGGACGTGCCGGCAGACGTTATAAAAATTGATAAATCACTTCTCAGTAATAACTGCGAAAACGAAAAAGAACGTGTTGTTTTGGAAAGCATTTTCTATTTCGCACACCGTCTGCACATGACGACAATTGCAGAAGGCGTTGAAACAAAAGAACAGCTCGCATTTTTAAGAACCTGTAACTGCGGAAAAATACAGGGTTATATATTTGCAAAACCTATGCCCGAATCAGAATATCTCACTCTCTGTCAGAACAACACCAAAGCTGACGAACCGGCAGATATTCTTCAGATACAAACACCAAAAAGTGCTTCAGAACTGCTTATGCGTGTAATTTTCCAGCGATATCCGCTTGTTATCTTCTCAAACCTCACCCGAAACAGTTTCTATATGATGGCATATAACGATTTTTCTTCAACCTCATGTCCGTCTACCGGAATATTTGATGAACTTATTGTACACGGAGCATCGTCCATGCACCCAGATGACCAGAAACTTTTTGCTGATACGTTTGAGCGTCACAACCTTTTAAATGCCTATGAAAACGGAAAAAGTGAAGTAAGGCTTATAACAAGACAGCTCGGTGATGACGGTCTTTACCGTCGTGTAGAAACAACAGACTATTTCCTTAAAAGTGAATCTTCTGACGATTTACTTGTAATCTCACTGTGTGATAATCTGCCAGATGATGAATAAAAAAATTCCCCCTGTTATGATTAGTAAGGGGGAATTTTTCATATTAACATTGCATATTGAAATAATGATTTTGTTTCGTTGCACAATACACAAATCTGACTATACGAAATTGTTTATTCCTACAAAAATAAAAATTATTTCGTCTTTTTCGCCTCCTTAAATCACTTATATATAAATATTTCAAAGAGGTTTTTTGTTATGAAAAAAATCATATCTTTATTACTGACCGTTTCATTAATTTTATCTTTCACCGCCTGCTCAGACAGAAAAACCAAAACTGATGTACCTGCTGTTTCAGAAGAATCATCGGGCAGAACGGTCGTAACAATAGGTACAGTCGGAGAACTTAACAGATTTCCGACGGAATATGAATTTAATTTATCTCAAAATAATTACAGATTTCAGATTAAAGACTACAGTAAAATTGTTGATAACGATGACGAAGAATGTTCAAAGGCGTTCGGACAGCTTAAACTTTATATTATTTCCGGAAATGCTCCTGATATTATTGCTGTGTGGTCTGACCCCATGTCTGAATTTATCCACACCGAAATGTTTGAGGATATTTACAATCTCATGGACGAATACGGCGGTGTTTCCCGTGACGATTTTCTGCCGAATATTCTCAAAGGCTTTGAAATTGACAATGAAATTCCTGTAATATCCGCAAACTTTGTGACAGTTAAAAAAGGGCAAATCTGAAGTGACCTTATACCGATAAATAAAAAAGAGTATCATCTCCGACATGGACTAAGGGAGAATGATCGACAATGAGGTCAAACCTCGTTCCGGACATGGCTTCAGGATAAGAGCCTTCGATGATAGAGATGCGCGACGGCCATGGTGATGCCTTGACATTATCGAGGGCTTCGTCCACTGAAGCCTTATCCACCTCGATGCCGACTATCCGGGCCAGAGGAGCCCGCTGCGCCATGATGAGCGATATCACTCCGCATCCGGCCCCTACATCGAGAATGCTGTCGGCTCCTTCCACCGATGCCCAGCAGCCAATCAGCACACCATCGACTCCGACTTTCATCGCGCTCCTGTGATGACTGACGGCAAACTTCTTGAATCGAAACGGAGATGACCTGCGGCTCATCTTCATCTTGACATTAACGGAGGAAGGAAGGCATCTTCCATATACTCCAGTTTGTAATCGTCGGGGCTACCATTGACGGCTGCCACATCGAAACGATAGTAGAAATCCTGCTCCTGCTGCCGCATATAGACGTTGGCTCCTCTCACCACTTTTTTCATCTTTTCCAGATTGACCGCTTCGAGCCGATCCACCTCCATATCTTTCCTGGCCTTCACCTCCACAAAACTCCAAGTATCGTCTTTCTGAGCTATTATGTCGATTTCGCTATGATTGACCGAGGGGCGCCAGTTGCGTTCCCTTACGGTGTAGCCCTTGGTGATAAGCCATTCCGCAACGATGTTCTCTGCCTGAGCTCCCCATCTGCGGGCTTCGTCTTTACCGGATTCCTCCATCTTCCCGGGTAGCTGTGTGAAAATCAGAATGCCTTGAACGACATGTCGAGGCCCTTGACGCTATGGGTGAGCGCGCCGACCGAGATAAAGTCAACTCCGGTCTCTCCA
>VIDP01512621.1_pt1 | contig 34375 bp, 26 predicted proteins | sample 5025131 | NCBI WGS metagenome assembly VIDP01 (sample SAMN11853144, study PRJNA449069) | gut metagenome | isolation source: stool from male vole | host: Microtus ochrogaster | place: USA:Florida | collected 2017
CATAAATGCCACGCGCATCGAGCTCAACATCTCCGGGGAGCTGCAGAACGGCTCATGGACGGTCAAGGCCTACAACTACAACTCCGAGCGCGGTGTCCCCGGGGCCATTGTCAACAACGTCTGGAGGCGCGGCGAGAGGATATGGGACACAAACTCATTCATCCAAGGGCGCTACACGGGTTTCTTTGGCAGATGGACCACCCTCAACAACGTCAAATATGCCTTCTACCGCACCCATTATGTCAACAATGATGACAAGCAGGTCAAGATCGACAACCTCTACCGCCAGAAAGAGGTATATTTCTCCACTGCCAACGAGATTACCCTTCATCCCGCCTGGAGCGTCTCGGCGAGTTATGACTTCGCTTGGAATGCCCTGGATGCCGATGTCTACGGGTTCGTGCGCCCCGACCGCATATCGCAGTATGTGTCTGCCGCCACAGCCCTGAGCGTCCCGAGGCTCAAAGCGCAGGCCAGCCTGCAGGGCGCGTTCATCCACGACCGAATACGGGGCCAGGAGGCCCCGACGGACAAGCATGTGCTCTCGCCGGCGCTCTTCATCAGCGGCTCCCCGCTGCGAAGCGGTGCCTTGTCGCTGCGGGCCTTCGTGAAGCAGTCTTTCCGGATGCCGACCTTCAACGACCTCTATTATGCCGACATGGGCAACTCCAAGCTCTCGCCTGAGAGAGTCACGCAATATAATGCCGGAATACTCTACGACCGAGCGCGCCCCTCATCGCTTGTCGCCGCGGTGCGCCTGAGCGCGGATGCCTACTATAACCGTGTCAAAGACAAGATAGTGGCCTATCCCAAGGGACAGCAGTTCCGCTGGACCATGCTCAACCTCGGCCTCGTGGACATACGCGGCGTGGACGTGACGGCACTTGTCACAATCAACCCCCTGCGGGACTTGTCTGTCACCGTCCGGGGGCAGTACACATTTCAGAGGGCCATAGACGTGACAAGTCCCTCCGACAATTATTACCGCCACCAGATTCCATACATCCCGCGCCACTCCGGAGCCGCTGTGGCCAATGCGCAGTGGAGGGGGTGGAGCCTCAACTATTCCTGGATATATGTCGGGGCGAGATACAACCAGCAGGAGAACATCCGCTACAATTACACCCAGCCCTGGTATACCTCCGACCTGTCGCTGAGCAAGGATTTCCGCCTGGGCTCAGTGTCGCTCAGGGCCCTGGCCGAGGTCAACAACCTCCTGAGCCAGGATTATGACGTGATCCTCAATTATCCCATGCCCAAGCGCAACTTCCGGTTTACGGTGACTGCCGAGATCTGATGGCGGGAAAAGGGAGAATCGCACAGCGTCCGGGACAACCTGAATAAACGCATCGAGAAATGAACAGAACACAATTTTTCTTTTTTATACTGCCGCTCCTGTGGGTCGCCACAAGTTGTCGCGAGGACGAACTTGTGGTGCCCGCGGAGTATTCCGTCATCGGCGACGAGAGGCCCGGGAGCGCCTGGAGGGGATTCTATCTCGTCAACGAGGGCAACATGGGCTCCAACAAGTGCACCCTCGACTGGTATGACTACCGCACCGGGCTCTACGCGCGCAACTTCTACGCCGAGCGCAATCCCAACGTAATTAAGGAGCTTGGCGATGTGGGCAACGACATCGGAATCTATGGCAGCCGCCTCTATGTGGTGGTCAACTGCTCCCACAAGGTGGAGGTGCTTGACGCCCGCACGGGCGTGCGCATAGGCCAGGTGGACATCCCCAACTGCCGCTACGTGAGGTTTTACCGGGGCAAGGCATACGTCAGCTCCTACGTAGGCCCGGTGCTTATCGACCCCAATGCCCCGAAAGGGGCAGTATATGAGGTGGATACACTCTCCTTGGCCGTCACGCGTAAAGTGAGCGTTGGCTACCAGCCCGAGGAGATGGAGATTGTCGACGACTATATGTATGTGGCAAACTCCGGAGGATACCGCGCCCCGGCTTACGACAATACAGTGTCTGTGATACAGATGGTGGATTTCAAGCAGGTGCAGCAAATCCCTGTTGGCATCAACCTGCACCGCCTCAAGAAAGACCGTTACGGCAAACTGTGGGTGACCTCCAGGGGCGATTACCAGTCGCGTCCCTCGCGCCTGTATGTGATGCAGAAGAAGCCCGGTTTCAACCGGATGGTTGTCACCGATACACTCCCTGTGGCCTGCTCCAACATGGCCTTCTCGGGCGACCTTATGTATTATTACGCCACGGAGTGGAACAACTATACCGCCTCTAACGCCATAAGCTACGGAGTCATCGATGTGCGCACCAAGGAGATAATCTCCGACAGCTTCATCACCGACGGCACCGACAAGGAGATTACCATACCCTACGGCATCGCCGTGCATCCGGAGACGGGGGAGATATTCGTCACGGACGCGAAGAACTATGTGTCATCGGGCACGCTCTACTGCTTCACGCCCGACGGGCGCAAGAAATGGAGCGTGCGCACCGGCGACATCCCTGCCCATATCACATTCCTTCCTGCCTTATGAACAAGTATTTTTCCCGCTCTCTGCGCTCTGCGGCTGCTGCTGCGACACTCCTCGCACTGCTTCTGTGCGGCGGGTGCTCCAACGAAACACCTATGGTAAGCCTCGGCATTGACGATGTCTACTATATAGCCCGTATGAAGAAACTCCCCTTGCACTCCGCCTTGACAGGGAGGGAATATGAGTGGCGGGTCAACGGCGAGACAGTGAGCCGGGCGCGCGATTATATTTTCCTGGCCCGCGAGGAGGGGTCGTATGACTTAGAATTGATTATCACGGACCCCGAAACGCCCTACGAGTTCGCTTTCACGGTCAATGTGCTCCACGAGGAGGTGGAATACAGCCCCTATATCTCCAGAGTATATGAGTACTGTCCGGCCCCGGGGCAGTTTGTCAACGAGATGCCCCGCTATGAGGAGGGGGACACTTGCGCCGACATGCTCAAGAAGGCCGAGGAGTCTATATCGGGCACCAACGACATCATGGTCACCCTCGGCGCCTGGGGAGGGTACATAACCTTCGGGTTTGACCATACTGTGATCAACGTGCCGGGTGAGAATGACTTCCGCATCTGGGGCAACTGCTTCTACGAACTTCTCCAGCCCGAGAAGAAGGGGGGCTCCGCCGAACCCGGCATAGTGATGGTGAGCTATGACGCCAACTGCAACGGCCTGCCGGACGATGAATGGTATGAGTTGGCGGGAAGCGAGTACCACTCTCCGCTGACCCGCCACGGATACCGTATGACCTACCGTCGTCCGGACCCCGGCAGGGAGATAGTGGCCGATGAGGACAACTGCATTGATGACTTCTACTATATCGGATGGAGCGACAACCTGGGGGCCAGCGGGTGGCTGCATAAGAACCTCTTTCATGACCAGGCTTATTACCCGGCCTGGACGGATGCGGATGAGCTCACATTCACGGGAAGCCTCCTCGCCTCCAACGGCGAGGACATAAGCGGGCAGGGCACATACTATGTGCTTTACAGCTATCCCTGGGGATATGTTGACAATCATCCCAATGAATATGAGGACCTCAATTCATTTGACATCTCGCGGGCCGTAGATGCCTTCGGAAATCCGGTCAGCCTCCCCGGAGCGGATTTCATAAGGGTCTATACGGGAGTCAGCCAATATTGCGGCTGGCTCGGCGAGACCTCGACCGAACTGAGCCGCGCCCGGGATCTTCACATACCGGCAGACACTGTCTTCTCATACTGAAACACTTGACTATACCGAAAGATTTTTTCATACTGTACCATACCTGAAGAATTATGATGAAACCTATTTCAATCATCCGCACGGGAGCCTCCCTTGCGGTATTGCTGGGAGCCTCAGCGCTGCCGGCCTCGGCTGCGGGAGACCCGGTGACTGACGTGCGTCTCGCCGGCGTGGAGGGAGATGAGCTGAGCCTCGACCTCCATGACATAATGGCCCTGCGCTTCGAGGTGGAGCCCGCTACGGCCTCAAACAAAGGGGTGTCGATAAGAATGGAGAACGCCTCGGCCGAGGGACTTGCCAACGGCTACTCGGTCGGGGGCGCGGAACGGTTCACGGAGCTCGTGACCTACCGTCCCGGCACCTTCGACCTTGTGCTGACGGCCGCCTCAAACCCTGAAGTGACGCGCACGTATCACGTCACAATCAATCCTCTGGAGCCCGACGGCAGTTCGGGTGACCATACGCAGGGAACCTTCTGGCTCAACGAAGAGTGGTTCACCCACAAGAACGGCTCGGTCAGCTATCTTGCCAACCCCCTTCCCGAGGATGACAGCGAGATAGTCTATCATGCGTACAGCCGCGAGAATGATGACGCCTCCTTCGGAGCCACCTCGCAGTATGCCATGATTTTCGCCGGGAAGCTCTTCGTGATGTCGAAGCAGGAGCATGACCGCGGCGACATACGCGGCAACGGGGGCGGGCGCCTCGTGATAGCCGACGCCTCCACGCTGCAGCGCCTTGCCTCGTTTGACGAACTCGGAGGCGACGGCCGCGCATGCGTGGGCGTAAGCGAGAACAAGGCCTACATCGGCACCCACGCCGGAATCCGCGTACTGACCTGGGAGGGAGATAAGTTCACTCTGCAGGACCGCGGCATACGCGGCATCGGCAACGACACCGAAGGCACCGGGTCAGACATAGGGAGCAACCAGCAGCTGTACAACCGCCAGATAGGCGACATGGTGCGGGCAGGCCGGTATGTGTACGCTCTGCAGCAGGGCGTGGGCGTGCATGTGATTGACGGCGAGACCGACACGCTCGTATGCACTATCCCGGATGCGGGCGTGCAGGGCATAGCCCAGACAGCCGACGGCGACGTATGGTACGCAAGCACTCAGGATGCCTCTGCAGGCCACACTCTGCTGTGGCATATACCATTTGGCATGACGGAAGCTGAAGCAAGTACTGAGGTGCCCGGCACAATCGGATGCAGCTGGGGCTCGTGGCGCTCGACCAATTTCTTCGCCTCCCGCACGGATGACGTGCTCTTCTGGAACGGCGGGGCCTCGGGCATCACCTCGAGCGGCACGAGCATTTACCGGTGGAACATCCATGAGCCGGCCGAGGAACTGCAACCCCTTTATGAATTTCCTCGCACCGAGGGGACATATCCCGGCGTTTATCAGCAGATTTACGCCTCCATGCGCTATGACGACCGCACGGACTGCATACTCTTCGCCACGACCACCGCGCCGAGCGGCAATTACCGCTACAACTGGCTCAATTTCCTCAACGCCACTTCGGGCGAGCTGGAGTCATCGGTACGGCTCAAGGACTACTACTGGTTTCCTGCCCTTCCGGTATTTCCGGACGCATACGCTCCGGAGTTTGATGAGATTGCTCCCATAATCATAGATGCCGAGCCCTTTGAACTGTCGCTGGAGGGCCTGGCCCATGATGCTGATAATATAGAGCGCAATATCACAATCAAGCGCGTCGCATCGTCTGGCGCGCGTTCCGGCTCCCTTGACGACATCGCGGATGTGGAGGAGAAAGAGGGCACTCTGGTATTGACTCCCAAGCAGGCAGGGACAGCGGAATTAGCCCTTTGCGCGGAGTCAAACGGCCGCGTGGCTTACGCATATCTTCCGGTGACGGTGAGCGGCTCGACAAACGTGGAGGCTCCGGCTCTCTGCGCAGCCTCCGTATCCATAGAGGGGCGCAAGGTCCGGCTCAGAGGCCTCGACGGCGAGACGTTTGTCGTGGCTGACATGGCAGGAACGACCGTGTCGGCATTTGAGGCCGTCGGCGATGAGTGTACCGTGACTCTCATGCTCGACAAGGGGCTTTACATCCTTGCCGGACGCGACGGAAGCAGGAGCATAAAGTTCTTTATCGGAGATTAAGCGGCATGTATCACTATTATCAGACCTGACATAAACAATGATTGACTTCAAGACAAAGATTGCAATTCCGGCACTCTGCACGGCCCTTTCCGCGGGGGCCTTCACGCTTGACTGGGACAGGATAGAGTTCTGGACCGGAGAGGGGGAGTGCCGTTCCGCCCTGGTGGTGCAGTTTCAAGATGAGGGCCCGAAGGAGGCCTACGTGTGGGGCTTCCGCTGGAATCCCGAGGATTATGAAGGGGGCGCTCCCACGGGCGAGGAGATGTTTCGTGCCATAGCCTCGGGCAGCGATGACCTTCTGCTGCTGACGCAATACACCGGATGGATGGGGAGCACCGTTGACGGCATCGGCTTTCAATTTCCCGGGTGCCCGAAGACCCTGCACGAGATAAAGTATGACTTCGAGGGGGCCTCAGAGGACCCTCGGGTGAGTTTCGATTACTATGCAGTCAACGGCCTCATGGGCCAGACCAAGGCACCGGGCGACATGACTCCGCAGTATTGCCGGGAGGCACTGGAGGCCGCTGAGGCCACTAACATTATCGAGCATCCCATCAACGCCCGCGAATATGGCTATCCTGCCTATGACTACGACTGGTGGCGGCCTGTCCAACCGCTCAACAACAGCCGTCAACGTTGGAACGCCGGATGGTATGACGGGTACTGGAGCTACTGGGTCGGCGGCGTGGAATCTGATGAGCTGAGCTACTCGGGCCTGGGATACTCCTCGCGCAAGCTCTCCGACGGCCAGGTGGACGGCTGGAAATATGCGCTGCTCGACGGCCCGGTGTGGTTTGCCGCGGAGGGGCGGAGCGCGCAAAACCGTGTGAAGGCCCGGATTGACGGCAATACGGGAGCCTCTGAGGTGTGGTATGATCTGAATTATTCCCACGCCGCTCCGGCCTCCGGGGTTACTGCCGCGGAGGCTGAGGAGAGCGGCCCGTACGAAATCCTGAGCCTCCGGGGGGTGAGGATAGGGGAGTGCCGGGCCGCAGGGCTGAAGGCCATCATAGCCGAGCTCCCGGCAGGAATCTATCTCCTCCGGGGCAACGGCGCAACAAGAAAAATCATCAAAAGATAACTCAAGATAACTCAAGATAAATCATGAATAATCATGATAAATCATGAATAATCATGACAAATCATGAATAATCATGACTTATCCCAAACTCTAACCAGCATTATTATGAAAAGACTAATCATCTGCACAGCCGCCGCGGCAGCGGTGGCTGCCGGGACGGCCTCAGGAGCGAAGCGTGTGCCCTCCCGGGTGCAGGGCACTGACTACGCCGCGACCCTGCGCCACGAGAAGAAGAGTGTGTCACCCGCGTGGGAATGGGATCCCAATCCCGATTCTCCCGCTCTGCCTGACGGGGAATTCTCGATGGACGACATCCAGAACTGGACCGGCGAGGGAAGCAACCGCGCAGCCCTCGTGATCCAGTGGAACGACCCGCGCGAGCAGTACGCGCTCGTCTTCGGCTACCGCTGGGACGGCCTGGCCACCGGCGCTGACATGATCAAGGCCGTGGTCAAGAACAACCCGCGCCTCTACACCCTAATGCAGTACACCAACGTCAGCTCCCCCACGGATCCGCTCGGTGGCTACACCATCAACGGCTTCGGCTGGGACGTTGACAACGACGGCGACAACGCCCTTTACGACGAGGAGAACAATGATTACTATGGACCCGAATATTCCGACAATGGATTTTTCGAGCATCCCCGTGGATATAATCCGGAAGTCGGAGGATCATCCGACTATGACTACGACAACTGGAAAGCGGTAGACGCGGACGACTTCTGGCAGGCTGGCTGGTATATCGGCTACTGGAGCTATTGGGTGAAAGGGTCGGCCGACAGCAATTTCGGCTATTCCGGCTGGGGTGCCTCGGGGCGCGTACTCGATGATGGCAGCTGGGACGGCTGGAACTATGCCGTGGATATGTTAGCCAGTGACTGGAAGGAGTTCAAGTCAGCTCCTCCGACAGTGCCTGACGGTGCCAAGACCGAGTTTGCCGCAGGCGACTTCTTCTACAAGCTCGCAGACTACGCCAACGGCACAGTGACGTTGGTCCATCCCTCCGATATCGAGGGAATCGAGGGGGCGACTTACCGCGAGTTCACCGGCGAGGCCCTCGTTATACCGACCTCCTTCTATGATGAAGGGGAGGACAAGACTTACACCGTCATTGCAATCGGCGACAACGCTTTTGAGGGAGTGGAGGGCATCACTTCGGTGACGCTTCCCGCCACGGTCAAGAAGATCGGCAACGCCGCCTTCATGGGATGCCTTGATCTCGAGGAGGTGAAGTATGCCGACGGCTCTGACCCTGCCGCCGTGCTGACATCCATCGGAACTGAGGCCTTCAGCAGCTGCCCTCGATTCAAAACTGTAATATTCCCCCTCGCCATGAAGGCAATGCCGGCAGGAATATACTCCGGATGTCTGCTGACAGAAGAGATCGCCATTCCTGAGCATGTGGAGGAGATTGGCGACAATGCTTTCGCATACACCGGTCTCAAGTCCCTGGAAATACCGGCCAACGTGAAGAAAATCGGCAGCAAGGCCTTTGCTGCCACGGGCCTTAACGCTGTCCGCTCAGAGAGCCTCTATCCTGCTGAGGCCGCTGACGACGCCTTCGGCGAGGCAGCCGCCTCGGCCACGTTGACCGTGCCTGCAGGCTTCAAAGAGAAGTATGCCGAATCGGCCGGCTGGCAGAAGTTCGGCACAATCGAAGAATTTTTCTCGGCGGTGAATGTCGGGGATGTGTTTGAAGCCGGGGGTATCACCTACACTGTGACGGATGCCTCAGAGGATACTCCCTCTCTGCGCGTGCGCTATGCCAAGGTAGAGGGCAAGGCTGACCGCGCTTCCATCACTGCGGCCAATAAAGCCGCCTACACCGGCGACCTCACAATTCCGGCCAAGGTCAGCTTCATGGGCCGCGAGTTTAACGTCACCGCAATGAACGACTCCGCCTTCTACGGCGCCTCTGAGCTGATTTCTGTCAAAATCGAGGCTCCTATAGAAGCAGTAGGCAAGCATGCCTTCTACGAATGCAAGAACCTCGCCGAGGTGACTCTGCCCGAGGGTCTGAAGACCATCGGCACCTATGCATTCTCGTATGCCGGCCTGACCTCGGTCAAGCTCCCTGACAGCGTGGAGGCAATGGAGGAGCGTGTTTTCTTCCAGTGCAACAAGCTCACTGATGTCAAGCTCTCCGCTTCGCTCACGTCTCTGCCCCGATATGCCTTCGCCTACTGCACGTCTCTCGAGTCTATCGAGTTTGGTGACAACATCCTGGAGCTTGGCACCAACCTGATGCAGAACTGCACCGCCCTCAAGAGCGTAGTCCTGCCGAAAAATCTGAAGACCATACCCTCCTATGCTTTCTCCTCATGCGGCAGTCTTGAGACGCTCGTGATTCCCGAATCCGTGACTGAGATTGCTGCTTCAGCTTTTGCCAACGACTCCAAACTGGTTGTGAATCTGCCCGCAAGCGTGACCACTCTCGGCGCGAGCGCCTTCCAGGGGTGCGCCAATGAGACCTTCAGCGTGCCGGCGACTGTCACCGCCATACCCAACACCCTCTTCAGCGGGTGCAAGAACCTGCGCGAGGTGGAGATGAGCGACACTGTCGCCACTTTCGGCACAAATGTCTTCTACAACTGCTCCGCTCTCACGACCCTGAAGATTTCCGGCAAGGACTCGCCGGAGGGAGTTATCAGCTTCCCCTCCGCGCTGACAGGCATCGGCAATTACTCCTTCTCCGGCTGCTCGGCTTTGAAGAGGGTCGAGATTCCCGAAGGCGTGAAGACTATCGGCTCCTATATGTTCCAGAATTGCACATCGCTCGAGGAGGCTGTCCTGCCTAACTCCTGCACGGCTATGACCGCCAACATGTTCTATGGCTGCGGCTCGCTGCGCAAGGTGACACTCGGAGGTGCCATCACATCGGTTGCCAACAGCATGTTCCGCGACTGCGGCTCGCTTGAGATCATCACTTTCAAGGGCGATGACGCTGAGCCGGAGGCCGGAGTGTTCCGTTTCCCCGATACAGTCACCACATTCGGATCGTGGATTTTCGCAAACTGCAAGAAGCTCCGCTCCGTCGCCATCCCCGACAAGGTGACCAGCATCCCAATGAACACCTTTGACGGCTGCTCCGCCCTGAGCGAAGTGACTCTCCCTGCCGGTCTGAAGACTCTTGGCAACTACGTATTCCGCAACACCGCCCTCAAGGAGCTGCTGCTCACTTCTGACGTGATGGGCTCGCATGCCTACGCATCGGATATAGTCTACGGCTGTGACGATGTCAAGGTGTATGTATGCTCGGCCGCTGCTCCCTTCTCATGCGGCGCAAACACCTGGCGTATCGCCGCGGGCAAGTATGCCGAGGTCGTAGTGCCCCACGGCATGTCGCAAAGCTATGCAGCCGCAAACGGCTGGAAAAACTGCGCTATCTCCGAGCCTGAGATTGCAGGCATCGAAGTCGAGATTGAAGTGGAAGACCTTGACGATGACCTGGTGCTTGTGAATGTGGACTGCGACCTGGCATACGCCGGAGAGCATCCCGCTGCTTTCCTCCAGGCTAATGACGCTGAGGTATTCACCGGCAAGTCTTCTGAGTTCCGCCTGGAATACCGTCCCGTGACCACTGAGAGCGGCCGTCCCTCCATCGCAGTGTGTGACGAGGGGGATGAAGAGGCCCTGACTGAAGCCATAGCCCTTGATAAGGAGGGCAAAGGATCGGCCGTCCTGGAACGACCCGAATCATCTGCCTCATATGCCGTAAAGCTCGCCGGCACCCATTCCGGCATTGACCTCGCCTCGGAAGAGCAGGCTATGACCGTGACAGGCAAGGATGTCTCGACCGCCGTTGACATGGTCTTCGGCGCCATCGAAGGCGACACTGAAATCTACACCCTCGGCGGTCTGCGTGTCAACAATGACGCGCAGCTCGAGCCGGGCATGTATATCGTGCGCAAGGGCGGCAAGAGCTGCAAGGTTAAAATCACCCGCCGATGAAGATGAATAAGCTTCTGTTTCTAACCTTGGTCCCGGCTCTCATGTTTCCCGTGAGAGCCGGGGCTGACACCGACTATTCCGGCGGTGTCTTCATAGTGAATGAGGACTGGTACGGCCATCAGAATTCCACCGTCAACTACCTCGACCCTGACAATGCCGATGGCGACTTCTGGCATTACAGAGTGATACAGCAGGAGAATCCGGGCGTGGAATTAGGATGCACCAACCAGTATGGCGCGATATGGCGGGGACGGTTCTATCTTATAGCAAAGCAGGACAAGGACCCCGGGGCAGACGTAGCCGGAGGGCGCATCACCGTGGCCGATGCCGCCACGATGAAGGTGCTCCACCAGCAGGCGCTGATCGACCCTTCGGGGGCGCAGTGCGACGGGCGCGGGTTCGTGGGTGTGGATGACCATAAGGGATATATCTCCACGAGCAACGGCATCTGGGTGTTTGACCTCGATACATACACCGTCAAAGGTCAGATCGAGGGGACTGCCAACCCCAACACCGGAGATGACAAACCCAATACCGACCCCACGGGTTCGCTCTATCACGGGCAGTCAGGCTCTATGGTATTGGCTGGCGACAAGGTCTTCGCGGCCCACCAGCAGGCGGGTCTTCTTATAATTGACACCGCCGAAGACAAGGTGATACAGACCCTGCCGATGGATTTCGTGCAGGAGAAGGCAGGGATAGGATCTGTGGTCAAGGCCAAGGACGGCTCGGTGTGGCTGAGTGTGGCCCGCAACGTGCAGGGTACGGGCACAACGCTCCCCTATATCGTGAGGGTGGACGCGGAGACTTTTGAGACGGAGATTGTGACAATTCCCGAGGGGATGTATCCCCCCTCCAACTCCTGGTATGCCTGGACGCCGGATGCCTTCTGCGCCTCGGCGCAGAAGAACGTCCTCTATTGGAAAGGGGGCGCAAACACATGGTTTTCGGGCACTAAGATATACCGGTTTGATGTCGGCAGCCGCAGCGTGGAGCAGATAATCGACCTGGCCGCTGACGGCGAGGGATGGAAGCTCTACGGCTGCTCGATGCGCGTGCATCCGGTGACCGATGAACTTTACATGTCGCTCTATCATGAATTCAGCATACCGACCTATATCACGCGGCGTTACACAGCCGCCGGAGTGAAGATACGCGACTACGAGATGATCAGCAACTACTGGTTTCCCTCTCTTCCGGTCTTTCCGCAGGATCCGGACGCTCAAGCCTCGGCAGTCATCGCTCCCGAAGCTGATCTGACACTGCCTGGCGATCTGTATACCCCAGGCGGCCTGCTCGTGGCGCGGGGCCGCGCATACGACGAAATAGAGGGGCTCAGCCCCGGACTCTACATCTGGAAATCGCGCGCAGGCGTAAGGAAGCTCCTGGTGCGGTAAGGACGTATCAACGCCCCTTGCCCCTCAAATCAAGGCCGGCGTGGCACTGTGCGTTAGCAGTGCCATACCCGCCTTGATTTTTTGTTATGAAGCCAACATTTTGCTGTTCTTGTACATTTTAGGGGTAAAACATTTTGCTGTTCTTGTACATTTTAGGGGTAAAACATTTTGCTGTTCTTGTACATTTTAGGGGCAAAACATTTTGCTGTTCTTGCCAAAATGCAATTATTGTTATTTGTAGTAGTTTATAAATTAAAAGGTTATGCCAACAATGAGTAAAAGTAAGCGTGCGGGAGTAAAGAGGGGTGTTTTTGCGGCGTTGATCAATGTGGCTATTTCGGGCGCATGGGCTGTCAGCAGGGTTGCGTCTGAGGGCGCGGCGCCTGATGGCGGGAGTGTGGGGTGTGCCACGCTTCAGGATTCGATAGCGGCCGCTCTGGATTACCAGATCGCCCGGTATCCGGCATCGCAATACCGGGATGTCTATAAGAATTTCATGCAGGATTTCTTTGGTCCGGGGCATATCCTCGCAGATACCGCTGCCTCCGGGCGGTATCTGAGGCATGAGCTTGCGGAAACGGGTCCGTTTGAAGGGCCCCTGTACGAAAAGACGGGCTATAAGGGCAACTTCTACCGGGTCAATCTATCACTGATACGTGACGGAGTGGTGCCGTACGATGTCTTCTTCGGTGCATTTGTGGAGAGTGTGCAAGGGATTGTGCCACCCGCTGCCGAAGAGTGGATGAAAACGTGGGGAGAGATAGACAGCGTAATTGCCTCCAAGGGGTTGCATTTCCCCGATGAGGAAAAAGACCGGGAGGAACTCTCGGCCCTATTTGAACGTGGAGACTACGTGGTGCACCACAGCCAAAGATACAATGACTCGGTGCATTTCCACTACCGCATAATCTCGCGAGACAATTTCGAAAATATCCTGCTGCCGCTCCTCCCTGCCTGGGAATAAATGGGGGGGATATAATGTGCCCAGGAGAATATTTACGCTATCTCCAGTGACCGCCTTTTGAGAGTGGAATTCGGAATTGTATGCCCTTGTTATTAGTGTCCATGCTGTTTATAAAGGGGGTTAACGTAATTATCTAAGGAGGAAGCATGGAAGCAAAAAATTTTGAAAAAAATTCCTTTATATAGTTGACATTTAAAAAATATTTTGTAATTTTGTCGCATGTTAACTTACAACAATAAGAATTAATATGAAGGAATTGTTCGCAAAGAGACTGAAACAAGCCCGCCAAAAAGCTGGACTGTCAATGGATGCCTTATCTATGAAAACTGGTAAGGAAGTGTCCAAACAGACTATATCTAAATATGAAGCCGGCAAAACCATGGCCGGAAGTTCAGTTTTAATAAAACTTTCCAAGGCATTGGATGTCCCTGTCGATTATTTTTTCAGGCCGTACACCTTCGATGTTTCTGAAACAGAGATATCGTTTAGAAAGAAATCAAGTGTCGGTGTAAAAGAGCAGACCATATTGAAAATCAAAATTCAAGATGAGGTTGAGAGATTTATTGAAATCGAGAGTGTGCTCGGTCTCAATCATATCAGACCAGTGGTCAACGTCCCACCAAATATTTGTTACCCTATGCAGATGATAATGCTTGCGAAGGAGGTGCGTCAGACATGGGGCCTCGGTATCTCTCCTATACCGAGCGTGAAGAATCTGCTCATGCAACAAGGAATAAAAATATTTGAGATTGATGGTCCCGATGGTTTTGATGGAATTAGCGGACATGCAAATGGAGATATCCCTTTGATGGTCATCAATTCGAATATGACTAACACAGAGAGGCGACGATTCACTCATATGCATGAATTGGCTCACCTGCTGGCAAATCAATCGTTTGATGCTGGTTTGTCAAATCATGACAGAGAAAAACTCTGTGATGCCTTTGCATCAGAAATGTTGCTGCCTTCGGAAGTTATAAACTCTGAATTTGGCAGGAAGACCAGAATTTCCTTTCAAGGACTTGAGAGAATACAGAAAGTATACCGTATATCAATTTATGCAATAGTGTACTCTCTGAAGCGTCTTGGCATATTTAATGATAGCCGTTATCGAAGTTATTGTATCAAAAAAAATTCTATTCCAAGATTTAAATCTTTGGTAGAAAAGTCAAGGTATACGGAACCCGCTGCAGAAAAAAAGTACAATGATGAATTGTATGAGGTATTAGTGTACAGTGCGTTGGCCCAGGACTTAATTTCCTTCTCCAAGGCCGCGCAAATGCTCGGTACTTCAATCTTGGAGGTCGAATCTAAATCATATATTATCTGACGGTATGGAAAATTTGTATTTAATAGTTGGTAAAGATTGCATGGAATCATCACAGATTATTCTCTTTCTAAGTGCCAAGTATAGCCTGCTCACTACGGAGTTCGCAGCTGAGGAGAGCGTATGCCTACATCACTCCCTCATTGAGAATATTGTTTTCTCGCCGGAAGAAATGATGGAGTTCGCGAGATTTCTTTCAGAGAACAAGTGTTTGCAGCAGATAGGATTTGCAGAGAGCAGTATGCTGTTTATTGCTCGACGGCGCAGCATAAAGATAGCGGTGACTGATGTCGTTACCCAACGTGTATGCAGTGAATTGGGAGTCGAAACAATCAATATCAAGAGGGCTGATACTAAATTATCTAATACTATATCGTCGTTTGAGAATTCGCATGTAGAACGCCTAAACATATTTAAGATTGCAGCTTGTTTGTGATGGCAAAGATGGAACGGAACAATTGAACAAATACCTAAAAAAAGTTTACACATATGTATAATTATTATCAGAATGTCCGACCCTCATTCTATGAGGCCTGGCATCCGGAAACACAACGGAACATATTCCCCTCAATACCTATTGGGACTTCGCCATTTTTAGGCGGATTGTTCGAGCCTAAGGAGGCATATATCCAATCTTGCACCTCATCTGGCAAGCTCTATGCAATGATGCAACTAACCTCCAAAGCAAGAGCCAAGGCAGAATTTAATAACCTTCATCTAATAAACGGGATGCAGGTCACACAACGCTATGGGTTTCCTATCTTGGCTCCATGTGTAGAGTGGCCTGAGTTATCTTGCGTTCCATATTCAAGTAGAAATGAGCGAGGAAACCAGGGTTGTGGAATCCACTTTTTTGAGGATGATTACAAATTCAGTCAGCCCATATGGAATCGTCTGGATCAGACCACCTATGCATTTCGCAATCGACCCTATCTTTTCACTCCTGATTATAGCCTATATGTTGGGCCGCTTATATCTTTGAACATTACTTCAATCTTTAAGTCTCGATTTGCAGGGGCTTTTTGGAATCTCTGCGGCTATAAAGTCATCCCTACCGCAAGTTGGGGAGATGCAGATTCTTTTGAGTACTGTTTTGATGGTTTGCCAATGCGTAGCATCATTGCAGTCTGTGGTACTGGCATATGTGGACATAATGGCTCCATTGAGCTATGGCATACAGGATTAAAAGAATTAGAAACAAGATTAAATCCCATATTAATAATCATATATGGCGAAACGCGTGAAGTGCCGGGTATAAATACTCCGGTTAAGTTCATAAAGCCATACTCTAAAGCGAAATTTAATAATAAAGCATGACACACGAAAATGATCTTTGGCCTCAAGATGAGACTCTGTTCTCACATATTGAGAAGGAGGGAATCTCACCTTCCGAGAAACACTTCTTGCAGAAGATGCGAACAAAACTGCTTGATGAAAATGCTCCTTGGCCTGAAACATTGGTATGGGAGCATGATAACCCGGACCATCTATATCTTCTTCGCCAGGGATATGACGAATTCATGTTAGGTAAAGGCACTTGTCGTGAGGAATGGCAGGAAAGCGAGATACATACCATGAATCTGTCAGAAGTGCTGGCAGTCAATCTTAAGGAGGCCGGATTGCTCGATAGGGACTTGTCTCTTCTGGAATGGCTCCAAGAACAAAACTTCTCATGCGTAAGATATAATCACGAGAATGACGGAAATAAAGTAGGGTAAACAATGGGCGATCAACGAGATTATACCAGAGGAAAATCAGATTTTTACTCGTATACCTACACCACACTTTCTCCCCGGGTTACTATAAATGGTGTAACTGGAAAGATGATAGAAAAGAAGGAGGCTTTCAAGTCAAAGCATGCAGATCTCCCGGCCTATGCCAAGACATCTGATATGTATTTTGCTCCCGGGCCGGACGGCAAAGCTACGCAAGCCAAGCTATATAGCAAAGATAAAAAGATGATGCTTGATTTTGACTGGAACCATGCACATACGAATCCGGATGGAACCCATTTCCCTAAAGGAACTGTGCACATTCAAGAGTATAAAATTTCGCGTGTGAAGAATAAACAGGGGCGCTGGGTTGATAAGTTCACACGAATAAGTAAAAAAGCCAGGAGAATGACTCCTGCTGAAATTAAAAAATATGGTCCGATTCTTCACTATTTCAACCCTGACCTAATTTTTTGAAAAACGGGAATGGCATGATATAACATCAAGTCCATCCTCTTGGAATAAAGAAGATGGGCTTGATTGTCAATACTGCGGTAATTTATAGTGGGTGGCTGTGGGACGCGGCTGCCTCCGCTGCTTTGGGGGCCAGAGGGCGTGGAAGTGGTGGACGGGGCCGTGGCCGCGCCCTATGCGGTAGCGGGCGCCTGAGGCTATGGCTGCGGCTATGTAGGCGCGGGCGAAGCGGGCGGATTCATCCAGGCCGTGGCCGAGGGCCAGGGCGGAGGCGAAGGCCGATGACAAGGTGCAGCCGGTGCCGTGGGTGTTGGGGGTGTCCACTCGCGGCGAAATCAGTTCCGTCAGTTGGCCGGTCTCACGGTTGTAGAATACATCCTTGACTTCCGGAGTATCCAGATGTCCGCCTTTGAGCATGACCGAGGCCCCCAATTCCGCGAGCTCCCGGGCGGCCTCGGGCAGGTCGGCCTGACCGGTTATCCTGCGGCTGAGCAATATCTCGGCTTCCGGGATATTGGGCGTGATCACGCGGCAACGGGGTATCAGCACGTCGCGCAGGCAGCCGACTGCCTCGGCTTGCAGCAGAGGGTCGCCGGAGGTGGCCACCATTACGGGGTCGAGCACTATGTCGGTCAGCTCGGGATAGAGGTCGAGGGTCTCGCGCACGGCCTTTATCAGTTCAGCCGAGTGGAGCATGCCAATCTTGACTGAGTCGGTACCAATGTCGTCCAGGATGGAGCGCATCTGTCCGCGCACAAACTCAGGGGGGATGGGATGCACGCCGTACACTCCGACAGTGTTCTCATCGACCACGGCCACCACGGCCGAAGTCGCGAAGCAGCTGCATGCTGATATGGTCTTGATGTCGGCTTGAAGGCCGGCCCCGCCGCTCGGGTCGCTGCCGGCTACGGTCATCACTCGTCGGTAGGTCTTCATATCTTCCATGTTTCCTTGCGATATGCGCTGTCCCAGAACATCCATTCCATCTTAGTGGCCATAACGAAGGCCTCGGTCATTTCGCGCCGTATCTCCGGTGTGGCTGCCTCTGCGAGTTCATCGCATATCTCGATGGCGCGGCGGTTTGACTCGGCGAAAGTCTGGTCGGCGTAGGTCTCTATCCAGCGGGAGTAGGGGTTATCGGAGGCGGATTTCTTTATTATCTCCTCGCCCACGCGCTTGTAGACCCAGAAGCAGGGGAGTACGCAGGCCGCCTCGACCTCGACCGGGCCGAGACCCTTGGCACGCTCATAGGAATTGTAGAGGAGTGTCGTGGGGGTGGGGAGGGCGCCGTTGTCATGCCCCTGTCCCTTTAGATATGACTCATGCAGAGCGCGCTCGACCAGTATGCCGTCGTGGGCGAACTTGAGGAAGTCGAGGGTCTGCTCCGTGCGGGGCAGGCGCGAGGCTATGTGGGCGAGCACACGGGTGTAGTTTTCAAGATATATGGAATCCTGGCGCAGGTAGAAGAGGAACCTGTCGCGCGAGAGGGTGCCTGCCGCGAGTTCCTTGACGAATGGCAGGTCGAGTATGTCGTCATAAACGGGCCTGGCTTGTTCCCATGCCCAATCGCTCCATTTCATAGGTCGATAATGTTGAAGGTTAAAGTTGAAAGTTCGGCGAGCAGCATGCGTCCGGCCAGAGTGTCGCCGAAGCCGCAGATGAGTTTCATGGCTTCGGAGGCCTGGAGAGTGCCAATGAGGCCGGGTAGGGGTGTGAACACGCCTCCGGCTGCTTTAGGCATCGTGGAGGTGTCCGGAAATATTTCCGGGTAGCGGGGCGAGGCGGGGGTGAATGTAGCCACGCGCCCGGTGAAATTGCCGATGGCCCCGTGCACCCAGGTTTTGCCTTGGCGCAGGCAGGCGGCGTCAATCAGATGGCGCGCCGCATGATTGTCGGTGCAGTCTATCACCAGGTCATACTGCGCGATAAGGGCATCCGCGTTGGCATCATTGAGGCCTTCGCTGATAAGGTCGAAGCGGGTATGCGAGGAGATGGCGGAGAGGCGGTCTCGGGCAGCCTCCGCTTTGGGTTCTCCTAACGAATGTTCGTCATATAGGAGCTGCCGGTGGAGGTTGGTAAGTGACACAGTGTCACTGTCGCACAGGCCCATGCGGCCCACCCCTGCGCCCGTGAGATAGAGGCACACCGGGCAGCCGAGACCTCCAAGTCCGACCACGAGCACCGAAGCATTGGCCAGTCTGCGCTGGCCCTCCTCCCCGATTTCGGGGAGGAGCATCTGGCGTGAATATCGGTTATCCATATTTCAGGACTTATTAGCGGTCAAACACCTTGTCCCAGTCTTTCCATACCGGTTCGTATCCGGCGCGGCGGATAGCCCCGGCTACTTCGGCGGGGGTGCGCTCGTCGCTCACGGCAAACTGCTCGAGTGACTGCGGATATGTGGCATAGCCTCCCGGATCTGTCTTGGACCCGGCGCTCATGGAGGTCACCCCGAGTGTTATCATATTGTCGCGCAGGGAGACGGACTCGCGCGTGGACCATGATATGTCGACATCATGGTCGAAGATGCGGAAGGCGAAAGTGAGCTGCACGAGTTCGCGGTCGGAGATGACTACATTGGGCTGAAAACCTCCCTCAGCGGGGCGCATACGGGGGAAATTGACGCTGAAACGCGTGCGCCAGTAACGGCGTCTGAGATATTGCAGATGGCGTGCCATCATGGTGACATCCGTGCGCCAGTCTTCGAGTCCGATCAGCACGCCGAGGCCGATTTTGTGGAGGCCGGCAGTGCCCATGCGGTCGAATCCGTTGACGCGCCATTCGAAATCGGACTTCATGCCGGCGGGGTGATATATCTTGTAGCGGTCGCGGTTGTAGGTCTCCTGAAAGCAGACCACGCCGTTGAGCCCGGCGCTTGCCAGCCGCGCGTAATCTTCGGTTTTGAGGGGCATGACCTCCATAGTGAGATTGTTGAACCACGGGCGGCACACCCTCAGAGCCTCCTCCAGATAGTCGGGGCCGGCCGCACGGGGATTCTCGCCCGTGACAATCAGGAGATTGTCGAAGGGGGCGAGCTCTTTGATGGCCCTGCACTCTGCCTCAATCTGCTCCGGAGTGAGGATGACGCGCTCAAACTTGTTGTGGCGGTTGAAGCCGCAGTAAACGCAGGAGTTGGTGCAGGAATTGGTGATGTACATGGGGATGTACATCGAAATGGTCTTGCCGAAACGTTCGCGGGTGAGGTGTCGGCTCAGAGCGGCCATCTGTTCGAGATAGGGGAGAGCTGCCGGAGAGATGAGAGCCATGAAATCATGGTCGTCAAGGCGGCGTTTAGAGAGAGCGCGCTCCACGTCCGCCCCGGTCATGGCCATTATCTGAGAGGCAGTCTCCTGCCAGTCGTATTTCTTAAGTTCTTCAGAAAACATAAGGTGCGATTTGAATAATCAGCCGAGGAATGATATGAGGGGACTGCTGGCAATGGCTGCGGCTGACTGCGCGCCTAATCCGGCAAGGAAAGCCTCGCGTCCGGCCTTGACGGCCCCGGCGAAAGCGCGGGCCATGGCCGCCGGGTCGCCGGCGACGGCGATAGCCGTATTTACCAGAACCGCGTCGGCCCCCATCTCCATAGCGAGGGCGGCGTGGGAGGGGGCGCCCAGGCCGGCGTCAACCACCACCGGCACGTTGCTTTGGTCGATTATTATTTCCAGAAGATCGCGCACCACGATGCCCTTGTTGGTGCCGATCGGGGCAGCCAGGGGCATGACAGCTGCCGTGCCGGCCTCCTCGAGACGCTTGCACAGGACGGGGTCAGGCTGGATATAGGGGAGCACGATGAATCCCTCGCGAGCGAGAATCTCGGTGGCGCGCAGCGTCTCCACAGGGTCGGGAAGCAGATGGCGCGGGTCGGGATGAATCTCCAGTTTGATGAAGTCGGTGCCGAAAGCCTCGCGGGCCAATTGCGCGGCGAGCACCGCCTCCTCGGCGTTGCGCACGCCCGAAGTGTTGGGCAGGAGCTGTATTCCGGGGCTGAGGATATGGCGCAGCATGTCATCCTCCTGATTATCGGTATCTATGCGCTTGAGCGCGACTGTGACCATCTGTGTGCCGGAGGCCTTGACGGCTTCGGCCATGACGGTATTTGAGCTGAATTTGCCGGTGCCGACAAAGAGACGGCTGGTAAATTCACGTGGGCCTATTTTGAGTGTGTCCATGTTTCAAAGATGGGGTTATGAGATGGGTCTTAAAGAAGGGTTATGATGTTTTGGATGGTGAGAAAGGGGTCATGCGAATTGAGAATCAGGCCGGAGACTGCTATGCCGTCCACTCCGGTGGTGCGGAGGTGGGGAATATCTTCAAGAGTGATACCGCCTATGGCCACTACCGGGATGGTCACTCCGTTGCGTTGCAGGGTATCCATGATACGGCGGTAGCCCTCGAGACCTAAGATGGGAGCAAGGTTTTTCTTGGTGGCGGTAAACCGGAACGGGCCGATGCCGAGATAGTCGGCTCCCTCCCGGAAGGCCTTCATGGCCTCGGCCTCCGTATTGGCGGTCGCGCCGATAATCTTTGCCGGGCCGAGCAGCGCGCGTGCCTCCGGCAGCGGCATGTCGTTTTTGCCTAAATGCACGCCGTCGGCTCTGAGCGGGGCGACAAGGTGGGCTCGGTCATCGAGTATGAGCCGGGCTCCATATTTCCGGCATAGGGGAAGAATAGTGCGGGCCATGTCGGCGAACTCCTCATCCGAGGCCTCTTTCATGCGGAGCTGGACCCAGCGGCATCCGCCGCGCAGGGCCTCTTCAAGGCCCCGGTCGGTGTGAGTGATAAATTGAAGCATAGGTGCGTTTTGCGGTATCAAAGGATTATCGCGCCAAGCCTCGGAGAGCATGGCTGCCCCGCCGAATCCGGCCTCTCCCAACTCGTGGAGGCGGCTGAAAGTCACGCCTCCGAGGGCGAAGACATTTTCGAGGTTTTCCTCTCTGAGCGCAGGAAGTGAGAAGCGGGAGGCGTAGCCGGGTTTGGAGATGCTGTCGAAAATCGGGCTCAGCGTCACATAGTCCAACCTCCGGTTGGCTCGCATCTCCTCAAGGGAGTGGCAGCTCAGGCTCACAAGGCCTTTCCAGACCGCGGGGACTGAGGGATTGCGGCTGTTGAGATGGATGCCTCCGAGACCATATTCTTCAGCGAGGGGGAAGTGGTCATGTATCGAGAGGCGGCTCCGGAAATGTTGCGGAATCAGAGAGAGCAGCTGCCGCAAAGCATCGGCAGGGAGGCCCGGCTTGCGTATGTGCACGCGCCACCATCCGCGGCGCAGCAGACGGCATATAGCTTCGGCCTCGGCGCGCAGCGGGTCGGCGTGGTCCCGGCGGAAACAGGCGGGGACGAGTTCGGGATATGTGACAGCGATAAGCCTCATCAGCCTCCGCAGACAGCAGTGATGACAATTACGCTGTCGCCCTCGGCGAGTTCGGCTGAGGCCCATTCGGCCTTGCGGACCACCTTGTTATTGAGAGCGACCGCGATTCCTGCGGTCTGGAAGTGATGAACAGCGAGCAGCTCCGCTACTGTGAGGCGCGGAGCATCGGTGTGGAAATCCTTATTGTTTAGCTTTATCTTCATGATGCTATCCTTTCGTCGGTATTACCCGAATCAAGTTCTGAGGGTCTGATCTCAGCCCGGAGGCCCGTGAGGCGAAAGCCGTCACGCAACCATCGGACACCCCTTGCAGGCAGCGTTCACATCATGTCGGTTAAAGATGTGGAGCCGCTTGCTGCCGCAAAATTAATACAAAATTTCGGCGGCAGCAAAAATTCCGGCAAAAATTTTTTCAAGCTTTGACAATCCAGTTTTCTATGGTACGCGTCTTTGAAGAGAAGTTTACACCTATTTCAAACACTTTTCGGGTTCCCTCGCCAAATTGGAGAGCGTACCGTTTGTCTTCAATCTGGCGAAGGGCCTCCCGGGCCGAGCGGTCATATTTCAACTCTATTATATAGACGAACCTGTCGGTCATGATGAGTATGTCGATGCTGCCGTCGGAAGTGTGGGCTTCCGCTTTCACATTCAGACCTAAGAAATCCATCATTAGGAAGAATGCGTTATGGAAATTATTCTCATTGTCCATCTGCAGCTTATAGTCAACTCCCGCGAAGTAGGCCTGGACAGCTTTCATTGCATCTTCAGGATGGCCTAACTCAAAACTAAGCTGGAGGTCTGAAAGAAGCTGCGTGGTAGTGCCGCGTCTCACACGGACGTAGTAGGGCAGCAGCACTGTAAGGAGGCCTGTGCGGACTTCGGTGTTCGGGATACCGAGGCGCACCTTTCTCATCCCCGGGTAATACTCCTTTATGGTCAGGTATCCTGTCTGGTAGAGAAGGGCGACGGGGTCAGGGTTCATAAGATCAAGGCCCTTAAGATCCCTGACGGGGCAGATGGTGTCAAATGTCTTTTCCAGATTGGAATTAACGCGTTTCAGGGATTCAGCAATGACTGTCGGCATTCCGGTTTCATTCCAGTAATCATCTATTTCGCTGTCGTCAAGACAGTTCAGCACTGACCATGGATTGTAGATGTCGCTTCCGTCGGCCGAAAAACGGTAGCCGTCATAGTTTTTCTTCATGGCGGCAATGGTGTCGTCATAAGAGAGTCCCTGTTTGTCAGCAAGTTTCTTCAAGCCGGGCTCGAAATAACTTGTGAGCTCCCGGTCCGTGATGCCGCAAATGTCAGCATACTCGTCTGTGAAAGAAATATCTTTGAGATTATTAAGGTCGGAAAACACGCTTAGCTTGCTTAACCGGCTCACTCCCGTTAGAAAAACTAATCCGATATGTTCGGCAGAACTCTTGAAATTTGAGTAGAGTGATGCAAGGCGAGTGCGGTAATGGTCAAACATCACGGGCGTGTTGAGATTGCCTACGAGAGGTTTGTCGTACTCATCCACAAGTATGATGACAGGAAGCCCGGTCTTTTCATGGGCGGCGCGGATGACTGTTTTGAAACGTTGCGATGGTGTCGAATCCTTCACGGACACATCATAACGCTCCTCCCATTGCCTGAGCGCATTGTCAAGAACGCTGTCGAGCATGCCAGGATCTTGATACCGGTCGGTATTGAGGTCAAGATGCAGCACCGGATAAGCCTGCCACTGCCAGTCTGTGGACTCAATGTAAAGACCTTTGAAGAGATCGCGGCGCCCCTCGAAAAAATACTGCAGAGTGGAAAGAAACAGGCTTTTGCCGAACCTGCGCGGGCGGGCAAGAAAGAAATACTGACCGCCGCTTTTAACCAGCTTATGGATATACATGGTCTTATCCACGTACACGCAATTGTTTTCGCGCAGCATCTTGAAATCCTGCTGCCCGATAGGATATTTCGGCATGTCGGTCATAGGCGCGTGTCTCTCTTTCATCCTTGCGGGGTTTTAGGGACACTAAGTTAGCAATAATAGTTGAATTGTGCAAACTATCGGTTGATTAATCCGTGCAGAAAAAGTCATATCAGGTGGGTGACGTGGATTTTTTTGTATTTGCTCCCCAGGCCGAGAGCAAACGCCATCTGGTCTTTGATGATGAGCTCTCCCTTTTGGAGTCCGGCTATGGCGGTTCGGATTTCCTGGAGTTCTGCGCCGCTGACCCCGAAAAGGTCTTTGATGACCTTGTCGTCGATGGTCTGCTGCTTCATGATCAGCGGATACTGGGCATTGGCGTAGAAGTCGAAGCCTTTATTCTTGAAGTCGCTCATGTTCTGCGTGGCGAGAATAATGCTCAGCCCCTTGTTACGGCCTACCGCGATAAGGTTGCGGAGCGGCCTGTTGTCAAAACTCAGCATGTAGTGCGCCTCGTCGATTATTGAGAAGTGGCGTATCTGCACCACTTCGTCATTGACTGCCTGCTTGTCAAGCTGCTCATATACATTGTTGAGTTTCGACATAAGGAAGTACACGATTGCTTTGGCAATCGGGCCATCCTTGGGGTAGCCGTCCATCTTGACGATGAAGCTTTCGCCGACAAGGTCGGCTTTGTCTTCGGTGTCGAAGATATGGGCCCGGTCGAGCTGTTTGAGGATTGATGAAATGGAATCATCCTTGTCGGGGTCTTTCATCCGCGACTGATACTCCTTGAGCATGTCGGTGAATGTGATCGGGACGCCCCCGGTGCGATTGTAACATTCCACGATTGCCTCGCTCAACCGGTTGCTCATGTTCGAGCTGGGCGACAGTCGGTCGAGCGAAGCGAGAGCCGAAGCCATTTCGGTCGAATAGAGGTTGATTTCGTTGATGGGGCGCCCGGTGAAGTCCTTGAACGGCGTGAAGGGCAGAGGTCGCTCGATAGGGTCAAGGATGCAGGAGCGGTCCACATCGAAAAGCCCCAGCCAGTGATTATTTTGAATGTCGCTGAACTCCCCCTTGTAGTCAAACAAGAGGAAGTTGACCGGGTAAGCGCTCTCCGAGGATATTGAGCGTATCTGCTGCATGAGCACAGCGAGAAGATTGGTCTTGCCCGAGCCGGTGGCTCCGGCTATTATTATCTGAGCATTGGTGATGGCGCGGCTGTTAATGTCGAGGGTCGCTTCCATTTCGGCGTCGCCGTAATCTCCGATAAGGAGATTGAGGGCCGGAATATCCTTGGCCAGAGCCGCCCTGCCTCCACCCTGCGAAAAGAGATAGTTTTCGAGGTTGTTATCAGATAGCAGCAGGTCGCGTCCGCGATACATCTCAGCTCCGATAATCCGGGAAAGCACACGGTTGTTTGACAAGTCAAGCGAACTGTCGTGATAGCGCAATTTGATCAGAGCCGAGTATAGGGGCGATAATTCCTGATGCGTAAAGAAGCTCGGCACAAAGCGGTTGCCCGCTTGCAGCTTCATAGTCTCGACGATGGCTTCATCTCGTTTGCCGGGAGTCGACAAGCCGGCGAGCAGACAGATGCGCATCAGCTTATTGTTAGGAATCGCATAGCGGCGTTCAGTGCCCGCGCTGCGCGAAAGATTTATAAGCGATTCAATCTTCTCTTTGAGCGGTGCAAATTCCGTATTGAAGTTTTCGGGAACGTATATATCTCCAAACTGCAGTGGCATGGCATCACGGGTTTAATTCGATTCCGAAATATCCGTCGGTGACGGTGGTTTTCTGTTCCTCTACATCGCGGTGAAGGGTGAAGGTCTTTGAAATGAACGCCTCGAGTTTCTTGTAATCGCTGTCGGGGCGCACCTCGGAGGTGGTGCAGAGCAGGATTGTCTGCTCCGCGAGATTGGGGAAGTATTCCTCAAAGAGCATTTCGCGGCTCTCGTTGTCGAGCACACCCATCACCGTGTCGATCATCACGGGAGGATTGTAGTCGCCGAGGTTGCGGAGCACCTTTAGCAGCACCTGGATGAAGATCTGTTTCGAAGCGGCATTGAGCTGGTTGAGCGGGATTTCATTGCCTTTGGTATGGAAAATCCTGATGTTGAAGTTTTCCATGCTGTCGCTCAGCTCCACGCGCCCTATGTGGCCTTTGTATGACACGAGGAGGCGGTTGAGCTGCATCTGCATCTCGCTCTCGATCTGCGCCTTTTTCTTTTTGAGAAGTGAATCAGCCACCTTTTCAAAGAAGGGCTTGAGCTTCACGAGGGTGTCATATTTCAGGTCGGGCTCCTGCTGTATCTGCACATCATAGCGGTGGATGCGGTTTTCGAGCTTATGAATCTCCTGCTTTAGCTGTCCCTCAGCCACCTTTGCCTTCTCCACCTTGCGCCGGCTCTCCTCATAATTGGAAATAATAAACTCATTTCCTCCGGCACGGGTCTGCTCGAGATTCGTTTTCTCCGTGCGGAGTTCTTCGATAGTGGCAAGAAGCGCTTCGAGGTCCTGGCGCTGACGGTATAAAGTGACAAACTGGTTGTTGGTCGCGCGGCTCACCAAGGATTTGAGAGCGGCAATTTCGGCAGAGTCGAGATAGTCAAACGGATCCTGCTGATTGGTGGAGTTCTGCACGGCTACCATGTGCCTGACAACGTTCTCCTCGTCCACCTCAGGCGAGCAGAGCGACAGCTCCTTGAGATAGTCTATTATCTTTGCCGTGATGTCGCGGAGCGTTTCGAGAGGGTATGCCCCGGTGTCCGATTGCTGAAGCTCCTGCTTGATGCGGAGGATGTTGTTGATTTCAACCGACAGATTAGCGGCCATCTTCGGGAGGAAAACATTGACTTCGATGTTTTCCATAAAGCCTTTGATGTCCTCGGCATAAGAGGAGGCGCGTCTGACTATATCCTCAATTTTCGCCGAAATATCTGCAATTCGCTTGTTCAGGGCCGCGCTCTGCTGCGCACCCTCCTTGGCTTTCTGATACTCGGTTTCCATCGAAGCGAGATACTTGTAGAGGGCATCCTGCTCGGCGAGGCAGGCGTTGAGGTCAGCTGTCAGCTTGTCTTTCCGGTTGACGAGCTCATTGTATTCAGCCGCCTCCTGCTCGGCTTGGAGCCGGAGCTGCGCCCATTCCTGCTGCAGTTTCTCAGCTGCGCGTTTGAGCTGCAGATACTTCTTGAAGCCGAGCACATTCTCGAAATTGTCGCGGATAGTCTGAGCGAACACATTCTTTTTGAGAAGCTCGCTCGACTGCATCGCGTCAAAAAGGAAATACTGGCTCAGCTCCTGAGGGAGATTGGCCTTGATGATTTTGTTGACCTCCTGCTCGGCGCGAAGTCGGTCTTTGGGGGCGGTCATGGAGCCGTAGACAAAGACGTTGCCGTTCATGTTGAGGTTGACGCTTTCGAGCGGTTTTCCGGCAGGATTGAGCACATAAGTGCGTCGCAGCTTGTATATCTGCTCCTGGCCGAGCACCTTGCCGGCAAACTTGATTTCAAGCATGATTTCGGGCTTGACCTTTCCGACGGCCCCTTGGTTGAGCAACTCCATGAAATGCTCGCGGCTCTCGATTTTCAGCCCGTAGAGGGCTCCGCTGATAGCCTCGAAAAGGGTGGTCTTGCCTCCGCCGTTAGAGCCTCCGATAAGGATAATGGGGCGCTCCTCGTCAACGCTCAGATCGAGGTCGAGGTCAAGATACGTCTTGTAGTTGCTGACTTTGATTCTCTGGATAAGCATGACGGGGAGGGATTATTGTTTGATTTTTTGGATGGCGGCGCGGATGATGTCTTCCGTGGAGGCGTCGTCAATTTCAATCGCGTCCACCTTGCGGGCGTGGTATGCTTTGAGAATTTCCTCGCTGAGCCAGTCAAAGTCAATGCCCTCAGCGGCGCAGATAGCCTCAATCATGGAGAGGTCATCGCGGCGTATGCCGTAATGCACGAATTTCTGGTCGATGCCTTTACTGCTCATTATCGTTTTTTAACTTTTCAGTATTTATTTTGATAATAGAGTGAATTTAGACATTATTAATATGCCACGAATTAGTAAGATCAGAGGAACCACTATGAGAATATAAGTTAGGCTGACTAGTAGGCCGGATTCATCGCTATACATAGGGGAATCATCCAATATTATAAATAGTATGGGGCTGAATGTGAACGAAACCACTGTAGGAGCCATTGCATTAAATAATACTTTTTTTCCATTCAGACTGTTGTCCCTGAGTAATCCAATTCTACTTAAGATGGGAAATAATAGAAGGTTTTCTATATTTCCTGGAGCATTGGACCAGGTCATTATTATATAATAGAGAGAGAGGAAGAATATTATGGGATAGAGGTAATATGTACATCCACTAAACGAATATTGAATGTCGTGAATAAACCCTACTTCTATTATCGTAGTGACTATTATGACTAACGACACTATAATCTTGCAAAATACTGACCTCTTACAAGTACCTAAAAATAATTCTTTTCTCATATCGTTACGTTTGATTAGGATAAAAGCAATCCCAGCCGTTGTGGTCAATAGTATTGTCTATATGGAGGCAAGACCAGAGCCAGTTCAGGCCATCTTTGACTATAACACCACCTCCGGCGATGTTGGCACCTTTGGCGTTTTCCTCAGCGATATAATCAATGAGGGCGTTATGCTTGAGATGTGCGGTGAGCGGTTCGCTACCCGCGCTTTTGGTGTCAAAGAGGAAGATTTTGCCGTTTTTCAGACGGATAACAAAATCAATGTAGAACGGATGCTTGGTGCCATCTTCGCTCTCGTAGCCGATTGCGTAATGCTGACGACCACTGTCGCCGTTCTTATACCACCAGTCAATCGATTCAGAATTTTCTTCAAGGAACTTAGCAAACTCCTTTTCAGGGTTTGAAGCCTTGTTTAGTTCCACGAAAGGCAGGAGGGCATGATTTTCAGCAGGTACGATTTTATGTGTCTCATCATCGTACAGCCTTTCTTCCGGCACCTCCCAAGTAAATTCTTTCATAGCGCGACCCGCGGCCTTTTTCTTCTTATCCTCTTTGATTTTAAGATATTTTCCGATGGCGTCGCGTATGAGCTTATCGAATTTGGGCTTGTTCTCGTGATGGAAAACAACCTTTTTCGCATCAGTATCAAACAGCCCGAAAAAGTCTGCGAGAGTTTCGAGCAGATAGCCGGCAAGTTTATCTGCCGGGTTGTTCTTATTCTCGAAGCCTCCGAGGTAGCTCGAAATGAAACTGATGAAAACGCGGTCAATTTCACCTGCGGTACGTGCGAATTTGATGCGACCTTGTTCGCGCACGTCAATTTCCTGCACCTCGTTCTGGAAGTGAATATCCTTCGGAATAGGCACATCAATACGGGTAACGTCCAGTCGCAGAGTGTTGGCTACTCTGCGTCGGTTTTCATTTATCTGCTCATCTTCGGTGTCGGGAAGTTGCTGAGGCGCTTCATCTCCATGCATTGCTGCAAGTTCGGCGAGTGAGAACAGACTACCCTGTGCCTGAAATATATCCCAAGTGTTTTCGCTGACTTCATAAAGCACTTTGCGGAAGTCAGGACCGAAATAGTTGCGTGTATCGTTAGGTCGGTCGGAATAGACTGACCTGAGAGCAACATTATTAAGATTGGCACGGCGCACTGCCGGTATAGCGTTCTTCTTTATATAGTCAGCGTCAGCAGTGACAATGTTAATCTTATCTTTTGCAATGTCAGTATAGACGTAGCCAATGTTCAATCTGTCATCGGTGTAGTGATGTTGTTCGGGCATACGCAAGATACGTCCGACGGTTTGGATGGTAAACTCGTCGCCCGACAATTTACGGAATATAAGAAGGACGGCAGCACGAGGACAATCCCAACCGAGGGCTATGGCTTCCTTGAAAAGCAGAACTTGTGCAAGATTGTCAGGTTCTTCAAGTCCGTTAAGATTCTCTTTTTCATTGGCGAGCCACACTGCAAGTTTGCCATTCTCCACAGTGATGTCCTTCATCACTCGGAGATACTGTCGCACGAAGTCTGCAATCGCAGTGTCCTCGGTGGTCATGGTTTCCTTTGTATCATTAGGCAACTGAATAAGGAGCAGGGGATTGATGTTAATGCCAAGAGCCTTGTATGCTTCGGCAAGTTGCTCGCGCTTTTCAAGCGCCTTATCCATGAGGTGATTATTAAGGATTGTTTCATCTGAGATACCATCCTCAATTTCAGGGTTCATAATCACCTCCCGTTTGATCATACCCGCGTCAATGACATCTTGACGCGGTACTCTAACCTGCTCGTCAAAGCGCAGTGTCTTGGGTGTCGCAGAGATACGGATTTCAACAGCCGGGTCAATGCGGTCAAGGACTGCGCCGGATTTGTCAGCGGTTTTCGACCAAAACATGTGTTCCTCATCAATGATTGCCACAATGGGGAGACCGTTTTGTTCACGAGTACGTCGGCATATCTCATACAGAGAAGCCGAAGCCTCGCTGTCGCGTACCATAATGTTTTTGTCCTTATTGACGCTCTCCCAGTTCACAAAGAGGATTTCTCCTGGTTGGATGCCCTCGCTCTGGTCGAGATCATCAAACATTACCGGGCGCAATTCGCGTCCGTCAGAGAAAGCGGCTTTCAACTTCATGTAACTTTGGATGTGGAGTTTGCGCGGTGCGAACCATATAAACGCCACATCTTCATAACGGTTGGTGCCGTCGGCTTTTAAAGTATCGATAATATTGGATAGCATCTGACAAGCCATCACGGTCTTGCCGGAACCTGTCGGTGCTTTGAAAACGACCTTACGGCGTGAACCGCCCTCGTTAAGAAGTCCGACTACTTTATTCGTCAAGTCCTCGACGGCTCTTTGTTGGTAAAGGAAATCTTTCATGCTTCGCCTCGTTCTTTAGTTCCCAAAGTGACTTCGTCATTGACCTCAAATAGGCCGCCGAGATTTTCTTCAGCGGCTTTGGTTCCTTTGCCTTGCAAAGCGACGTTGTCGGTTACCTTGTCCTCATCCTCTTTGATAAGGGAATCTTTGGGTTTGGGTAGTACTCGTTTGTAAGCGTTATAGATAGCGGCAGGAAGCGCGGTGAGACGCACCTTGTCGCTCACGCTTTCAAATTCGGTGTTCCACGGGTCATTTGCCGGAGAGAACACGTATGTAATTATAGGCTTGGCCATATCCATATCTTCGAGCGCGTCAACGATTGTATAGATGGCTTCTTCGTTATAGATTATCAGCATTTGCTTCTTGCCGTCGTCAAAGAAACGAAAGCCGTTTTCGAGCGTCGGCATACCGGCAAACTCATTGACCTCAGTATAGATATTATCCTTGATGCATAGCATGTCGGAAGCGAGCAGCATAAGGCGACGCATATTCTGCGGAGTACGACGACGGCTCACAAAAGCGGTGCGGTAGTAACGGAGATTGTTGTCATGCAATCCCTCCACATATTCGCCGTTTGGTTTCGTATAACCCTCAATCACGCGCTTGTTACGCTCATAGGTCACATTCTCGCAAATGCCGTTCTCGTTGTTAGTGCAAAGAATACACTGGCGGTGTCCGCCATCCTCTGCATTCAACTGCATAACGGCATGGAGTGTAGTGCCTGAACCTGCAAAGAAATCGAGAATTATTTCTGCGGAAATAAAATTAATCAAATATTTAATCAAGCTAACCGGTTTGGGAAAATCAAAGGCATGCGGCCCGAGTATTTCCCTAAGCTGAGAGCTCGCTACTTCATTAGTGTCAACTCCAAAAGACCTATTAATCAAATTCCATGGCACCTCAGGATCATACTCATTTTTCTCGTAAGAAGGAGAAAACGCTTTTGTCTTTATTGATATTTTGGTTCCCTTAGCGATTTCACTGTCTAAGTTCTTTTGCCCCCACTTAAATTTTCCCCTTAATATTACTGGAGAAATGAAAAAGCCATCTTTAACCTCTGTATCTTCAAGTAAATCAATATGATATGATTTGGTGCCATATATTCCTTTTGAGTAGACGCCATTTTCTAATCTTGTGTCGACAACATTAGCCGGAAATATTAAAATATGCTCATTATTGGTTTGATTCATCAAACCATTATTACTCGTGCATGATTTACTTGAACCTCGGTATTTTTCTCCATTACAAGTTTTGCTGTAACATAAAACGTACTCAATTGCTTTTTTTGTCTTAAGAGATAGATTGGCTGGAGTTTCTGTCTTATTCCAAGAAAATATATCTATGAAATTTGCTTGACCAAATATCTCATCGCAAAGCAATTTCAAATTAGCTTGCTCATTATCATCAATAGATATGAAAATAACACCTCGGTCAGAGAGGAGTTTCTTAGCTATGCGGAGACGCTTTGACATGAAGGAAAGCCACTTGGAATGGCGGTAGCTGTCCTCGGTGTCAACGTATGAGTCGTTATAGATGAAGTCTTTGTTGCCGGTGTTGTACGGCGGATCGATGTAGATAACATCGATTTTGCCCTCATGGGTGTAGGCGAGGGTTGAAAGGGCTTCAAGGTTGTCGCCCTCTATTATTATGTGATTTGGATAACTGTTTGATTTACAATCTGTTACCTCCCCCCCCCGAAACGATGGCCCTGCTCTTCACCTCTTTGAGCACGGGGAGCTCTTCGCGCAGCCGTTCCTCGACTTCCTCGGGCTTGTCTTCCCACACAAGGCCGTAGGTCTTTGTGTCGTTGAGCAAACCGAGAAGGGCGGACCGTTCATCATCGGTCAGCCCCTCAATGGAACGGATGCGGTCAGCAAGTTTTATTTTGTCAGTCGCTTTCATGGCGAATTTCGGAATCTATTTTTCACCTCCCGCCTCGCTCCCACTCTTGGGAGACGCACGGCGTGAGTCTGTCTGCAAAATTAGTAAAAATTTTTGAAATGCCCGTTCACAGCAGGGTCATTCTTTTGCGGTTTCGGAAGGAATCCGTTTCAAAGCTCGTCAATGCTGGAGGTGGAGAGGCCGGTGAACATCTTGATATCCTCCGATGACATTCCCTTTTTCTTCATCTCGCGGGCTACAGCTATCTTACCCGCCTCAATACCTTCGGCTTTACCCTCTTCCCTGGCGAAATCAATCGCGGACTGCCGCTCCATCTCAATCATGATGGAATTCCTGTAGGCCACGATGTCCTCTGCGGCCATAGAGGCTATTTCCGATGCTTTGAACATCTCCTTATAATCTCCCGTCTTGTATGGCTTGGAGTCCTTATTCAGCTTTTCCATATTCTTGATTAGATAAAGTTGTCTTTCCAGTTCTGATTCGCAGTCATCCCATTCGCCGGGCACCCGGGCCAGTGACAGGAAGAAAATCTTGAAGTCCTCCGTGAAGACCACATGCGAGGTACGCTCCATGAGGACTATCTCGTTGACAAGCCTGTGCTCCAAAGGCCTCATGTCAAAATCCGTAATCACTATCAGGTACACCGGATCAAATTTGTAAGACCCTCCGCTCTCGCCCTGGCGGAATATACACGAGGATATATAAAACACCATCCTCTTGCCGAACAGTTCGGATTGCTCCTGCTGCATCTCAACTACAAAATGGTACCCGGTGCTTGTGGTGCAGTATGCATCGTAGACAATACGTTTGCCATCGCGGTCGGGCGGGAGCACCTCCTTGTCATGAAAGGTGATGTCGGTCACGACCATGCGCCCCTCAAACAGGGCGTTGAGGAACTGCCTGAGCACCTCGGAATGCTCGGGGGAGGCGAAAGCCCGCTTGAAGCCATAGTCGGAGCGGAGCTTGATAAAGGTCTTTTTCAGCAGGTCGTCAACTGTCTCTTTCATCCTTGCGGGGTTTTAGGGACACTAAATTAGCAATAATATTTGAAGATTGCAAACAAACAGGGATTTAAGGTCTGAAAATTAGCAGAAATTCCGACCGGAGGCATGCCGGCCGGAATTTCGTATAATCACAAAATAAGCGAATAGCAGGACGTCATTTGAGGATGGCGGAGCCGGTGGAGCCGCCGCCGCCGAGCTGGTCGCCGTGGCTGATCTTCTTGCCGTAGGAGAAGGTGTAGGAGAGGTTGAGGCTGATGCTGGGGGCCATGCCTTGGTTCCATGACCAGCCGGACTGCGAGTAGCGGGGCGAGGCGAAGGAGGTCTCTGTGCGGGCCCGGTTCCACCAGTTGCAGCTGCTCAGGCTCGCCTTGAAGTCGCCGTTGCTGTATGAGACCTGAAGGCCGTACCCGCTGCTGCGTATGGTTGTGACTGTGCCCATACTCCACGCGCCTAAGTATTTGGCCGGGGAGAAGTACCATCCGTCGAAGGAGAAGTTGCCGAGCATGTAGGTGACATTGACTGAGGTGCGCCCGGCATTGAG